>OLWA01002632.1_pt1 | contig 15493 bp, 20 predicted proteins | sample 1673251 | NCBI WGS metagenome assembly OLWA01 (sample SAMEA3178937, study PRJEB25190) | human gut metagenome | biome: human gut; feature: human-associated habitat; material: faeces | place: Austria | collected 2013
TCATAAATTTTTCATTTTATCAATGGAATTTTATTAGTTGTTCTTATGAAAATCATTTCTTTACTTTCCAGCCAGAAACCCTTATACTGAAAAGCAAAAACGCCAACGACAGCATTCAGGAGGACAAATATGTTTCGCGTATGGGGAAAAATTTTCAAAGATAATCATATGTTAAGAGATACTGTTGTCTGTGATGACAGTGATGATACAAGAACTCATAAGGTTATGCGGGCATTGGAAGAGATGTGTTACACCTTTGACCTTGGGAAGCCTATCTGGCTGGAGTCCAACATCCGGGATTTTCAACGTCACGCCAAGACCCGATTTCACCAGGACAGCTTTGTGGAAGAGATTGATTTCGACTATCTGGAGTTTCAGGTAATTGAAGAAGATTAATCTGTTCACTGTCAAGAAAAGGACTGCAATGCAGTCCTTTTCTTATACATTCATTTACCTATTGATTCAAAAAGCTCTGGATCAGTTCCCAGATGGAAGATACGAAGTTCGTAATGAAGTTTCCTACTTTTTCCTTATCCACAGTGATTCCCAGAGATTCCAGCTTATTATAAAGCTCCTTTGCCTGCTTCGCCAGCTTGTCCGGATCAATATCCAGCTTGCTCAGCTTCAAAAGCAGATCTACGATCTGGGATACCTGCTCATCTGTCAGAGTAATTCCCATCTCCTCAGCTGCCTGACGCACCAGATCTGCCAGCTTGTCCGGGTCATCCAGATGGTTCTCTGCGATCTGCTGCTTCAGATATGCGATCAGATCAGAGATCTTCTCGGAATCCAGATCCTCACTAAGCTGACCAGTCAACACCAGCTCATCAGCCGCAGTCTCCAGCACAGAATCGCTGACGGTTGTACCGCTGTAAGTCTCATACGCTTTTACCGCACCAACAAGTGCCGCCGTACCACTCATGGGACTTGGTGCTGCCACAATCACCTTGGCATCTTCCACACCTGCAGTCAACAACGCATTCCGATACATGGAGATCGTGCAGTAGTTAATGTTATGCGTTTCTACGTTGAGTCCTGCACCACTCTCCTGCGGGATCAGCAGTACAGAAGACAGAGAATGAGTTCCAACCACCGATGCTCCCAGAGATGCATCCAGATACTGATGCTCCATATCATTGGTTATTGACTTTAATGTTGTTGTCACATTCAGATAACTTTCCTTGAAAACACGTTTGAATGTGAGTATCTCCTTCAGCTCTTCGGCACTTGCAAAGGTCCTGTCATATATCTCCTCAACCTTTATGAGCTTCTCTTCCCTTTTCTTCTGGTCATAAGCCTTTACCTGACTGTCAATGTTGGCATTTGCCTCATCTACAATTGCAATCAGTTCCTTTACCTGGCCTTCAAACACACTGTATGGTTCAAGCATCATCTTCTTGACATCTTTCTTTCCGTCATTCAATGCCTTGCTGAACTTATTAAGTGCTGCCCTGTCAGCCTTTGCTTCCTTTATGTTTTCATCCGTGTACACCAATGACTTGTACACGTTTGCCTTTTCAGTAACTTCTTTTTTTAATTCCTCAAAGTTCCAATCAATGTGCTTTAGTGCATTATCCATTGTTGGATTGTAAATTTTTAATTCCATCTTTTTGGTATTCCTCCTGTTTTAAATTTCCGGCAGAATGAGAGCCGGCTTTTTTCTTTTTTTCACAAGCTCCATGAACTCCCTTTCTGACCTTTTTATTATCTCAATGTCTTCCTCAACATCTGCCCTTTCAATGTGATAATCCTTTGTGATTAGTCTTATGCTCTTATTCCACACACTCTTTATCTGTGCCCTGAGTTCGACAAACTCATATTCCGTCACCATCAGGTAATGAAGCACCTGTATGTAATAATTGTCCGGGATGTGTTCACCATCCCATTTTTCCTTGTGCATTGAACCAAAAAGCTCACTGGTCTTGCATTCAAATATGCCCTTCCTCCCGGTTTCAAGTTCTGTCAGTTCTCCATCAAGTGATGCGTGAGCAAACGGATACTTGTCATTGAGAAGCATGTTATCACCAAAGTATTCAACCTTGTATTCCGGGTGGTCCAATGCAAATATTGCTCTTATGTGTTCCTCTGCCCTGCTTCCATATATTACATACGGTTCATTTGATATGTCTCTTGGCTTGGTTATTCCAACCATTTCATTCCAAAACTCCACATTGTTCTTGTAGGGATTAAGTCCCAACACTGCTGCTGCATCAGAACCACCTATCTTTCCCTTTCTTGCAAGAAGCCATTCAGGTTTACTTGCAAATTTCTTTCTTGTAACCATTTCTAATCAACCTGTTCATTAAGAATTTCATCCGTACAGTGCATCAATAATGTAACCAGTATCACCATTCCCAGAGCCACAAGTAACTGCCCTGCCTTGCTGTCTACCTCAATCCAGCCATTGACTAACATCACTGCTCCTGTTATTACTCCTATTACCACGTTCTTGAATCCGTTAAGTACTCTGTACTTTTCAGCGATAATGTGGTAATCTTTAAGTGGTTTGTTTTTGTATGAGCTTGAACGTATTGCAGTACATTCAGGCTCTTTTCTTTTAACTTCTTTCACTTCAAGTCTTTTGTTTGTTTCCATAAGCTCTCCTAACTGAACATTAAATGTATGAATTTATTCAACATTTCATTTTCTTCTCTTGACAGTTTATTTTTGTTTTCTCTTACACGCTTTTCAGCTTCTTCATCCGACATCACAGAACATTCCAGCAACATCTCAAACATTTCCTTTCCTATGTTTTCACCATGCTTTTTTATAAAATGCCTCTTTACAGCCTCCACAAATATCATTGCCTCACATTCAATTAATTCATCAGGACCTGCCATTGTTGCCTTGTTTTTGTCTACAATAATCATCCTTATCCTCCAATCTTTCTTACCATTTCGGTAGTCTTTTCATCCGTCCAACTATTTGGCTTAGTCAGATGCGGACACATAGTGTTATTAATGTTCATCTGTCTGCCCAAGGGACAGCTCTTACAACTTCCTGAATACTTAATGCAGGTCTGCCTTAAGTTTCTTAAGCTGTTAATTGCTCCCACCAATTCAATCACCCCTTTCTATGAATAAAATCTCTCATTAAAATATTTTGTTGGAACTTTTCCTGACATTGTAATGTAGCCTTTTTCTTTTAATTCTGCATTCATCTGTTTAATTAACTTGTATGCAAAAGAAAGACTACACTCCATTGTTTGAGCAATATCCTTTGCTCCCATAAATTGCTTTTCAGGCATATTACTCACCTCCTATAATTTCCATAAAGCCTGAATAATTAACGCATTAACTGTCAAACCTCTTTTCTTCGCCAATTCCTTAAGCTTTACGTGTAGCTCTGTTGGTATCCTAATGGTTGTCTGTATCATTCCTTTGCTCCTTTCGTTTTGATACCATAATGATACGACCTTTTTCGAGGTTTCCCTTGTGCTGTAGGCACGAGGTTTGTCAACCTTTTTCGGCTAACATATTGTGTAGTTCATTTAACATCAAATTAGTCTCCTCCATTATTTCAATATCGGTCATTTCGGCTACTTTTATTATTTTGGCATACCAAAATGCAGCCTCCTCTTCACCTAGCTTATTTGCTAAAAATTCTTTTAAAGCCCGCAATAGTGAAGAAGTTTCAGCCAGTATGTCGATAACTGTTCCTGAAATTTCTATTCCTTCGTTTATGTTTGACTTAATCATCTTCTCCTCCTAAAACTGAAAATCTCTTGTATAAAATGTGTGATACCAAATTCTTAATGTTCGCTCGTCCTTGTACCACCTGATGAAAGGTTGGTAGTCTGCGTGTCCTCTTTTTTTCCTCTTAATGCTCCAGCCGTTGCTGTGCTTTTTGAATCTTAGTAACATTGTGGTTCCTCCAATTCTTATCCAACTTCCAATGTTTTAAACAATCTGTGCAATAATATCTCTAATCATTGATGTTCCTGAATCCATTGCTACATTGGCGTGTTTTTCAACTCCATTTAGAAATGTTGCTGTTACAACTTCTTTTTCTGCGTCATAATCCAATGTCAATAAGTCTTTTAAATTTCTTGTTTCCTGTAATACTGGTACTAATAAATCGCATATTTTCTGTTTATCTTCCATTGGTTTCTCCTCTTTTTATTACTCTAAGTTATATCTTTGGGTAAAAAAATATTATCCTTGGGAATTTTATATATTTCTGAAAGCATATTAAACTCTGCTGGCTTTAATTCTTTTCTGCCTTTCTCCCAATTAATAATAGTTTGCTTAGTTACTTTGAACTTTTCTGCAACATCTTCCTGTGTAAACCCTGCATTAACTCTAGCTGCTGCTAAAGTAATCTGTATTTTAGACACCTTTTATCTCTCCTCTCTTTACTTTTAATTAACTTCCTGCTATAATCTTTTTATCACTTGGGCGACTTAGCAGGAATGTTAAGAAGTGTCGCCCTTGTGTGTGCTTGTTATTTATCGCCCTACTTAGTTATTTAAGTAGGGCTTTTACTTTTTCTTTTGCTTTCTCCAAATCTTCGCTCTCTTCCAAGATTGCTAAGATTTTTCTTGTTTGATTTTCTTCTGTAGTTTGTTTTAATAATTCTGCTAAATTCATTTCTTCGTATTCCATTTCTTTTCTCCTTTCCTACTATCTCCTTGCTACTCTCATATAGTATCATAACTTTAAGTTATAGTCAATACTAAAAGTTATGTTTTTTTATTTTTTGTATTGCTTTTTATAACTTTTTGTTTTAAAATACATACTATAAATAAGAAAGGAGAAACTCCTATGTCTGAAAAAGAATTAAATAGCATTATATGCAAGAAGATTAATTATTATATGGATATTAATGGTACTACTCAGATGGAACTGGCAAATTATATGGGTGTTTCCCAAGCTACTATATCAAACTGGCAAAAAGGAATTAAAACACCTCGTATGTCAAAAATAGATAAAATTTGTGAATTTTTTCATATACAAAGAAGTGATTTAATGGAAGATAAGGAAGTTTCAACTGAAGATAAATCCTCTTTCCCAGAAGTCAACACTCTTGCAGCACACTTTGAGGGTGAGGAATTTTCAGAAGCAGAAATGGAAGAAATTAAAAACTTTGTTGAATTTGTAAAGAATAAAAGAAAGTAGTCCTTTTTATGGGACACCTAAAAAATTATACTCTAGTGGGGAGGTGATTTCTTGAATAAATTAGAACAATTAGAATCAGAAGCCTGCGAGGATGGTATAGAGATTATTGATTACACTTTTGAAAACCCCAACATTAAAGGATTGTACTGTGACGGTGTTGTTGGTATAAGTGATAGTTTGGAAAACTCTACACAGAAACGTTGTGTTTTGGCAGAAGAGATGGGACATCATCATACTTCTAATGGAAATATATTAACTATGAGTTCTGCATCCAACCGCCAACAAGAGCATAGAGCAAGGATTTGGGGATACAACAAGCTGATTGGACTTAGAGGATTAATTGATGCCTTTGAACACCACTGCCAAAATATGTACGATATTGCAGATTATCTAAATATTACAACTGATTATTTAAAAGAAGCTATTCGCACTTACCAAAACAAATATGGCAATTATGTTGAGTTAGACAATTACATTATACAGTTCAACTACCCTAGTATTGGCATAATAAAAAATATTTAAAGCGAAACCACATTGGTTATTTAGAGTTAATAGCTCATTAAAATGAATTTAATTAAACATTATTAAAATTATTTAATAAAAGGAGGTTTTATTTATGATTAACTTTTCAGAAAATGCTGTATTCAATTTAAAGCCAATTGATGAAAAAACTGTACAGCAAGATGTAACTAAATTATTTGTTGATGGTGAAATAATTATTGGTGCCTACAAAACAATACGTGATCAAGTTGTTTTTACCAATAAGCGTATTATTACCATAGATGTTCAAGGCATAACTGGAAAAAGAAAGGATTTCTCCACACTTCCCTACTCTAAATTACAGTATTTTAGTGTGCAAACACCGGGATTTGCAGAGTTTATTCCTGATTGCGAAATGGAATTATTTTTTACCAATGGATTTAAGGCTCGTTTTGAATTTAAAGGCAATTGCAATATTATAGAACTTGGAAGAATATTGTCTCAATATGTTCTTGCGTAAAATTAACAACTGCACTTTGAAAATATAATATACTTACCTGGAGAACCGAAGGGGCGGTTGGCTGGCTTCTGTATTCTACGAAAGGAGCTGATGCCAATGGTTACATATGGAGATTTATTCGAATTTGTAATTATGCTTTGCGCTGTTATAACTCTTGTATTAGCTATCATTAATGCAAAAAAGTAACGTCCTCTCTCTGGTAAAGGTAGACGTTACTTCTTAACTTACTATCATAACCAGAAGCTAGGCTCAATCTAGCTTTCGGTTCTCTTGTTAAGTATATTATATCAAATCGAAGCATTTAGTCAACGTTTAGTCAATACTTAGTTAATATTTAGTCAACATTCAACCCCCTCGAAATCGAAAGGTTTAGAATCTAAAATAAAAGAGCCAGCCGCTAACGACCAGCTCCACAAGTGATATAAATACCACCCTAGACAAGTTGTATTGTATCATTTTTGGAGCATCCGGTCAAATACTGGGTGTTATTTTTATACCCTTTTTTAGGGAGAAAGGAGATACAATATGGCAGTATGTAAAGATAATAAAACAAACACATATTTTGTTAAAACCTATTACACCGATTATACCGGTGCGAAAAAGCAAAAGAAGAAACGAGGTTTTAAGCTAAAAAGGGAGGCTTTAGATTGGGAACGTGAATTTTTGCTGCAAATGCAAGGCGAACCTGATATGACTTTAAATTCACTGGCTCGATTATATTTAAAAGACATAAAAACTAGGCTAAAAGAAGTAACCTATGACGGTCATAAACATTTACTAGATAATAGAATACTTCCATATCTAGGCAATAAGCCAATTAATTTAATAACTCCTGCTGATATAAGGGCATGGCAAAATAAACAGATTTCCCAAGGATATTCGGATGCATACCTTAAACGTATGAACAGCCTACTTGTTGCTACTTTAAACTTTGCTGTGAAATTCTATAATTTAAAAGAAAATCCATGCCATTTAGCTGGAAGTATGGGGAAAAGAAAACGAAACAAAATAACATTCTGGACCAAAGAAGAATATTTTAAATTCATTGCATTAGTTGATGATATTACAAAGTATACAATGTTTCAAACTCTTTACTATACCGGTATTAGAATTGGAGAATTATTAGCTTTGACATACAATGATATTGATCTAGCTAATGGAATCATTAGAATAAACAAAACCGTAAATTTTAAAGGGGGAAAAGTTATATTCACTTCTCCTAAAACTCCAAAAAGTAATAGGGAAATAACAATCCCGCAATTACTGATTAATGATTTAAGTAATTATGTTGAAAAAATTTATGGCTATAAAATGACCGACCGTGTGTTTCCATATACCAAAGCTATTCTATATAAGGAACTCAAAAAGAAGAGTGAACAGGCTGGACTAAAAAAGATACGAGTACATGATTTTAGACATTCACATGCAAGTTTATTAATTGATATGGGTATTAATCCATTACTGATTTCTGAAAGATTAGGGCATGAACGAGTTGAAACTACCCTTAACACTTATAGTCATTTATACCCTTCCAGAGCTGATGAGTTAGCAGAAAAGTTAAACAAAATAGTACCATTTTAGTACCACTAAAAGAAAAAGGACTTAGGAAAAACTCCTAAGTCCCTTTATTTATAGGCTATTCGCCATTATACCGTATTATTCGATAATTGTAGCAACCTTACCTGAACCTACTGTTCTACCACCTTCACGGCTCCGTGGTGCAATTAATTTTATTGTTTTTCGTTATAAATACTAGTAATTTTTCGCTCATGATAATCATATTTTCTCAAGTATTTATATTTCCAGAAATTTTTGTAGCCAATTTTATAGCCATCTCTTAATCGACAATATTAACCTCTTCGAACTTTATGTAATTGACTCGCTTTCCCTTCATATCTATTAGTTCATATCCCTCATTTTTCTTAATAAATAACTCTTTATCTTTAATTTTACAATTCATTACTACAAACTGGTTATTATACACAGCAATAATTACACGTTGATTATTTAATACCTCATATTTTCGTTTATTGCTTATATCTCTACTTGCAATAGATCCTAAACCAATTGATATATTAATTGCAAATATGATTGTTGCTATCGTCAATATTATTATTTCAAAGTTTTTTACTTTTATTCTTTTCATTTTCTGAAAACTTTTCCTAATAAACAAATAGAACGAAATAATCAAATCTGATATTGCAAAAATAATCATAACATATATGTTATCAATAACTTTATTAACAAAATCACTATTTATGTCCTTTAACATATTACTTGTATAAACTATATTCTGATAAAACATCAAAAAAGCGGTTATTAAAAATGAAACAATATAATATATTTTACTTTTCATTTTTTTATTACATATTATAAAAAATATTGGGTATATTAAAGTTAAGATTAATACACCTAAATTAATTAAGCTTATTTTAAATATATCAGAATCTAGGAAATATTTCCAATACACCCCATAATATTCTTCACACAATTCCGAATAATAAACCGTTGCAATAAATTCAATGATATTAAAAATCAAAACACTTGCTGCAATTCCGCTACCCAATATTTTCCATATATTTTCTTTAATAAAATTTACAAATTTCTTTTTGCTTGAAATTAATATTTTATTATTTGAATCAACTATTATTTTTTTATTTTCACTTTCCATCCAATATTGCTCCTCATTTGTTAGTACTGTCTATATCATGGAGACAGCATAACGCTGTCCCCAGGTATTTTATGCCGACTTCAAGGCATCTATGCTATAAATTACTCTATCCAAATCATCATCGCCCATAGGTTGTCCATACTCACTGTAGAAACCAGACAGTCTATGATGATATTCGTCTAAAGCATCATTATGCTTTTTTGAATACTCAATAACTTGGTCATACACCCAATGTTCACTTGAATATTGTAACCTTTTAATAATTTCTTTCTTTGGTATATCCTTTCCATCAGTATTTTTCCAATCACCGTCTTCTCTCATTCTATCTACAATTATTCTTGTGAAATACTGTCCTGTACCAAAAAGATAATTTTTTCGAACTATATTCTTAGGAACTAATAACAATTCCTTTCCGTTTACAAGATAACTTGGTTTCTTAACTAATTGCCATCTCTGAGTCTTTTCATTCCATGAATAAAATGTCACTGTACCATTGCTCTTTATTCCCCACTTTTTCATCTGCATCAATGTAAAATCATTTAATTGTTCATGTAAAATATTTGTCAACAAATCTGACATTCCATCTTCTGCAAATCCCGGAATAAATACTGGTAAATCCTGTGCTTTTCCAATTGTTTTAATTTCATGAATTAACCCTTCTAATGGCTTAAAATCCTCAATTAAACCATTTGCCGTATTTCCCTTTCCGTTGTATCCGTTTCCATATCCTAGTCTAATTCCATTTTGCTCTCCAGCATAGGATAAGAGATATTTTTTCTGTTGCATATCATTATTTATGTATGCACTATACAATTTATCAAAATAAGATGTCATAATCCTAGTCGATTTTTGCCCCCAGCTATTATTAGCCCTTTCAATCAAGCAGGGATCTATAAACAATAAATTATCATCATTAACTCTTACGTCAACAAAATCAAATTTATCATGTCCCTTAATTCCTAAATCCCATTCATCTGATATATATCTGTCATTTCTCATCTATTCACTACCTCTCAATATTATTTTTCTTAATTCCATCAGCTTTAGAACGAATGTATTTTGTTCCATTTGACATTTTCACTGTTTGATAATTTTCATAATTCTTATTACCTTTTTCAATCTGTGTCACTGCTTGTCCTAATGAAATATGCCTTCCAGTTTCAGTATTAATAAATTCTGTATTCAATCCAGTCTTTGACTCTTTTACTACTTTTAAATCCATACTAATCCTCCTTTTGGATAACATTAATAAAACAGTATTGTTATTTACTGCTATAATAATCTATATGAACAAATAATGACCTGATTTGGAATTTCTTTGAAATGATTTGATAGTCCGAACATCAGTTTAGGGATTGATTTATAGAATGATAAATGATAAATTTAGCCTGTATAGAGTTATTTGATCATTTATGGTCATTAACAATTTGCTGGAGTTGGCGCTTCAGCTTTTTTTATTGTCACATTCATATATACACCCTATTTTATCACCTTCTTTCTAATATTAATTAGTATTTAAACATCCAACAGTGTGTTGATTTTCTCAATCCAACCATCGTCTTCATTTGTTAGAAATTCAATAAATCTTGCAAAATTGCTACTACCAATTATCCTATCATCATTTTCCATTTGCTTTATTCGTTCTTTCATTTCCCCAAAATTTTCTAACGTTATTTGTTCCATTATTTGTTTACGTTGATCAGCTCTTCCCTTATAATTTTCAACCCCAGTACACTGTTGTATTAAAGATGAATTTACTTTTTTTGATGGTGTTTTTAACTTTTCTTCGCACCAATGCTGTAAAATTATTTGCATAGTACAAGGGTTTCCATAAATAATCACACTATCAGCAACATTATCTACACCATGAAATTCATTAATCTTCCTCTTAATATCTACATATTGTTCGTATGGTTTCTTTTCAGTATCACAGAATACCAATACCAAATCATAGGAACTATTTTGATATCTATCTTGATATCGCGCTGGAATATTTCCGTTTCCATCAGCATTGTCAAGAATGACCTTGTATTGTTCGTTCCAAACATTAAGAGTATTAAGCCTTTCTAAATACTCATATTCCTCCGCGCCTTCACAAATAATACAAATTTTTCTTCTATCAAGAAATTTTGGCATTCTACTCGTCATATGTGTCCTCCCCCTTTTTATTTCCTTTAAGAGACAACAATGACCTAATCAAATCTGGTTCTGGTAATGCCCCCAATGCTCCTTTTCTGTATTTTTCAATAATGTCCGAAGTATCTCTTACCCCTTGCTGTGCAGTAAAATCTGCCAAAGAATATACATATACTCCGTCATCTTCTTTATCAACAAACCATATTTGTTCTTTTCTAAACATTCTTTTACAATCCATAAGATTAATGTCATGAACTGTAAAAATCATTTGAGCTGTTGAATTTAATTCATTATTAAACATAGCTACAATAGCCCTCGTCAGTTTAAAATGAATGCTGCTATCAAGTTCATCAACTACAAGTATTCTCCCTTGTTCTAGTCCTTCGATAACATAACTTGCCAAAGCCGCTATTTTCTTTGTTCCTGTAGAATCAAACAGTACACTTGGTACTGGTACACCTTTATAAGTTGACACTAATCTCATTTGATCCATAACTTGTTCTGGTATATCGAGTGCTTTTTCATCTGGCTTATCACCCGCGTTCTCAACATTTACTTTAATTTTATCCATGTCAACATATTCAAAATTGTCCATGTATAAGTCCGCACTCTTCACAAACTCGGCAACTTTCGCTTGTAAATTATTGTTATTTTTCATCAAGTCAATTGTCTTCTTTAATGGGATATTATTCATATTAATGATATCAATTTTTTTTGCAAATCCAGTTATAATATTTTTCATTTGCTCTAAATGCTCAAATTTACTAGTATCAAGCATATGACAAATCACACTATTTTTTGCCATAAATTGAATCATTTGTGTCATATCCTCATCAATACAAAAATATTCTTTATTCGTTCCATCTTTTAATAGCCAAATAACTTCTTTCTCATTATTGTATTTGTCTTTCAAAATCTCAACAAATTTTTCATACAAAAAGTCTTTGTTTGAAACATTATAATGAATATCATAGGAAAACTTTCTACTATTATATAAAAATGTAATCCCCAATTCACATATAGGACTGTTTGAAAAAATATTTGGATTAAGACTAATTCTTTTATTTAACATAATTTGTCTCATTGCATTAATGCATTTAACCAAGCACGTTTTTCCAACATTGTTAGGACCATATATCCCTGCAACTTTTAATATATTAAAGTTATTTTCTTTATGAACATTCGATGAAAACTTCTTATTTCTCATATCAGCCTCCATTGAAAAAACGACTTGTTCTTCAAATGCAAAACAATTTTTTGCTCTTATCTCTATAATCATATCTATTCCTCCACATAAATAATGGTATATGTTATATTATATCATTTTTTATTTTTTATGCAACTATTTTTCACAAAAAATATTTTATTCTAAAATTAACATTTTATTCCATTCATCTCCCCCTCTCTCGCTCCCATTCTTCCTCTTCCATCATCCCCCTCACCTGCACTTCCACAGCCTCAATATTCTGCTCTATCTGCTCCAGCGTTCCAACTCGATTCTCTGCCTTTATCTCATCCTGCAACTCCTCCACTCGATAAGCCGCCCGACTTTCCACATTCGCATATCCCTTTATCTCGTAGTAATCCCCATTATTTAACACATCCCGATACACTGGAGCAACATCTCCTTTGCTTGTTTTCCATCTCATCAATCTCGGAAACCAATAGAAGTGTTCCTGAAACTTCTCCTTAAATGACTCCATCAGCTCTCCAAGTGGAGACTTATATCCCGTAATAGTGCAACCTTCCTGCAATTCTTTCTCTCCACTCTCAACTTTATTTGCAAATTCCTCCAACAATGGTGCAAACGGTAAATATGACTTAATGAAACTTTTTACCTTTTCCAATCCTTCCAACACCTTATCTAATTTACCTAATTTTTCTTTCGATTCTTCACACTTTCCTTCCAAATATTTTTGCTCCAACCGATTGCGAAAAATGTCTGTTTCCAAATCTGCTTTTTTCTCTTTTAATCGTTCCTGCTCCTGGTACAAATCTTCATTCTGTTGCTCAATTTCAATCTGCTTTTCGCATAACTTTTCATTTTGTTTGCGCTGTACTTTCAGAACTTCATCCAGTTCCTCTACCTTTTCTGTTTCCTTCTTTACTTTGTACTCCATCACAGATAGATCATGATTTCTTCCCTTTTGCTTTTCCTTAAATTCCATATTTAGATACTTCATTACACATATCTCTGCAATTTCTCTTAATTCACCCTGCAATATTTTTGATAATGTCTCTTGTGTAAACACTGACCTCTTTGATACTTTTGTAGATAATCCACGTTTAAATCCCCTGCCTACTGGAACACCGACCACATGCATATGCGGACTTGCTTCATCATAATGTACTACTGCATTTGCCACCACAAAATTCGGCAGATATTGTTGCAAGTAATCTAGAATATTCTCATAGACATATTCAACATTTTTTCTTTGAATCTTTTGTTTCTCCCAAAACTCTTTATCCGCCACTTGAAAAATAATTTCCACTGCCATGTGCTGCTGTTTCTCTGCCACATGGCTGAAATAATTCTCAATCTTTCTGTCCTCTCTCGTCTTCTTTGCATTGTATTCTTTCAATGCTTCCTCAAACTCTTCCTGGTAAACTCTTTTTACATCTTTCATCAGATTCTCCGTCCCATATAGTAAAACAACTTCTTCCTGACTGTAATCCGGCGAACGATATTTTCTTAAATTATGCTTTGCCACACCAGCCAGTTTTGCTTTACTTGTAATGGCACTTTTCTTGTTACTGATATGAGCACTGTATGAACTCTGCTCCATAAATCTTCCTCCTTTATCTGTTTTCTGTATAATCTCTTTCTTAACAACTTCATTTTCAGAAATCTCCTTTCGCAATTTTCTTCTATTTTTCACACTCAAGAAAAACCTCTCCCCTTAATAATTCTTCTTTATCCACATCTCCAATGTTTACCTTTTTCATTCTCATTTTTCTTATCCGTCACATCTCCTTGCCTGCTCCACACTCTCCTCAGCCCCGCCAATTTCGTTCCCCACACAGTTCTTATCAATAAGGCTCCAGCCTTTATTGATACCCCCCTAACACTTTTGGCAAGACAAAAGTGCGGGGGCCCTGCCGAGGGCTTATGCGACGCATTAAAGCGCCGAAAGTATTACCATACGCATATTCCTATTTTCTTTTACCAATAGCGTTTATTTCCGCCCCATCATTCCCCCTGGAAATAAATTTTCCACTACTACATTTCTGTACAACTACCATATGGCTACTCAAGGACATCAAACACCAGAAACCGAAAACCCTTCCATTAGTTCTTTCAATTGACGAGTTTAAGGGTAATTCGGGTGGAAATAAATATCATTCCATTCTGACAGCACCAAAAGAACATAAAGTTTTTGACATTCTTCCTTCCAGAACTCAATACAGGCTTGAAGAATACTTAAGAGACTTTCCAAACCGTAAGGATGTTCGTTACTTTGTCATGGATATGTACAAGGTTTATAAGGATATTGCACAGAGGCTGTTGCCTAACGCAACCATTGTTATTGATAAATTTCATGTGGTTAAACAAGTAACTGGTGCTACCAAAAGAGTACGAATTAGAATTCAAAAACAGATGCATCCTTCAAAGAGAAAATATTTCAAACGAAGCCGTAAATTAATTCTCGCCCATAAGGATAAGTTAAATGAAGAAAATCTTGAGGCTCTTGAAGTAATGTTACAACAATCAAACGATCTCGCTCAGGCTTATTATTTAAAAGAACTTTTTTATGACTTTATGAACTCTAAAAGCAGTACTGAAGCTAAACCCAAACTTCGTAAATTTATTAATGCTGCCTCTGTCAGTGAACTGGATGAATTCAATTCAGTACTTATTACACTTGCCAATTGGGCGAAATACATACTCAATAGTTTTGATTGCCCATATACAAACGGATATACAGAAGGAATGAATAATAAGATTAAAGTAATTAAGCGAAATGCTTATGGATATAGGAATTTTGAAAATTTCAGAAACAGAATAATGTTATCATGTGATACTATATAAAAATCGTGTGTGATTACAAATCACACACGATATATATAAGGGATTATCCCCATGCTTGACAAAGAGCCAAAAAAAGGCATCCCCGAAAATTTCGGGAATGCCTATATTTTTGCACAAGCATATCTTATTGATTACTCCGTAATCAATAAGCTCGCGTCATTCATAGAATGCCTGCGAGCCCTATAAATAAAGAAAAACCACGGTTTCGTGTAAACACGACCGTGGTTTTCTTTATTTATAGTGAGCTTGCGCTCTATTCCGAGAACACCTCGATTTCGCTGACGCTTCATCTCGGTCGGGACTGTCGTCCCATAAATAAGCAAAAGAAAGTCCATTTGAATGCAAGCACTCAAATGGACTTATTTTACTTATTTATTGTTCTCTTAGTAAAACGAAAATTATTCAATAATGATTATTATTTTATATTATGCCTTTATTTATCGCAATCCCTTATTTTAAAGGGTTTGAAATTCTACAAAAACATATTTTTACCTTTGTTTTCTGCTTCTGTTTCATGTGTTGGTACGGAAGTGGTACGC
>OLWA01002635.1_pt1 | contig 15462 bp, 13 predicted proteins | sample 1673251 | NCBI WGS metagenome assembly OLWA01 (sample SAMEA3178937, study PRJEB25190) | human gut metagenome | biome: human gut; feature: human-associated habitat; material: faeces | place: Austria | collected 2013
CGCAGCTGCCGGAGCGGTGCTTAAGCCGCAAGGCGGGAATTGTGCGGTGTTGCCTCAGATAAATTTGCCGGTCTGGCTGGCGGGGGTGTGGCGGATAACGTCCGGCGTGCCGGCGGCCACCACCGTGCCGCCCTGGGCACCGCCGCCCGGACCCATATCAATGATGTAGTCTGCGTTGCGGATCACATCCAGGTCATGCTCAATGACGATGACGGTGGCGCCGTGCTCGATCAGGGTCTGGAACACGCCGAGCAGAACCTGCACATCGGCGGGGTGCAGGCCGATGGTGGGCTCATCAAAGACAAACAGAGAGTCCGACTGGGCTTTGCCCATCTCGCTGGCCAGCTTCAGGCGCTGGGCCTCGCCGCCGGAAAGGCCGGGCGTTTCCTCGCCAAGGGTCAGGTAGCCAAGGCCGAGTTCCTGTAAAACAGTCAGCCGCTGGCGCACCACCGGCCAGTCGGCACAGGCGGTCAGGGCAGTGTTCACATCCATATCCATCAGCTGCGGCAGGGAATATCTGGTTCCGGACTTGCTGGTGTAAAAAATCTGCCCGGCCTCCTTGGCATAGCGGGAACCGCGGCATTCGGGGCAGGGAATCTCCACATCCGGCAAGAACTGTACATCCAGGCTGATGCTGCCGGTGCCATCGCACACGGGGCAGCGCAGCTTGCCCGTGTTGTAGGAAAAATCGCCCGCTTTATACCCGGCCTGCCTGGCATCCGGGGTGGCGGCAAACTTTTTGCGCAGCTCATCATGCACATTGGCATAGGTGGCCACGGTGGAGCGCACATTGATGCCAATGGGTGCGGCATCAATCAGCTTGACCTGGGTGATGCCGTCCGGCACAATAGAGCGTACATGCTCCGGCAGCTTTTGGCCGTGGATGGCGGCGTTCAGGCCGGGAACCAGGCTTTCCAGCACAAGGGTGGTCTTGCCGGAGCCGGAAACCCCGGTCACCACAGTCAGCCGCCCCTTGGGAATTTCGATGTCCAGCGGCTTTACGGTGTGGATGGCGTTGGTGGAAAGCTGAATGCGCCCCAGCGCGAACAACTCGCTTTGCGGGGCCTGGGGTCGCAGGCACTGCGCTTTGCCCGCCAGGAACGGCCCAATGCGGGAAGCAGCGTTTGCTTCAATGGCCGGGATGCTGCCCTGGGCAATCACCTGGCCGCCGCCCGCACCGGCCTGCGGCCCCATCTCAATCAGCCAATCGGCTTCGGATAGAATCTGGGTATCATGGTCCACCAGAATGACCGAGTTGCCGTCGTGGATCAGGTCCTGCATCACGCCGGTCAGGCCGGTGATGTTGGCGGGGTGCAGCCCAATAGAGGGTTCATCCAGCACATACAGAACGCCGGTAGTGCGGTTGCGCACCGCGCGGGCCAGCTGCATACGCTGGCGCTCGCCGGTGGAAAGGGTAGCCGCGGCGCGATCCAACGCCAGGTAGCCCAGCCCCAGGTCCATCAGCCGCTTGGCCACCGTTTGGAACGATTCACAGATGCTCTGCGCCATGGGGCGCATTTCTTCCGGCAGGGCGGCGGGAACCCCGCTTACCCAGGCAACCAGGTCGGAAAGGGTCATGCGGCAGGCTTCATCCAGCGGGATACCCTGCAGCCTGGGCGCGCGGGCTGCAGCGCACAGCCGGGAACCGCCGCAGTCCGGGCAGATATCCTGACGCAAAAACTTTTCCACCCGCTTCATGCCTTTTTCGTCCTTGACTTTGGAGAGTGCGTTTTCCACCGTGCGTACGGCGCTGTAATAGGTAAAATCCAGTTCCCCGGCCTGCTCGCTGTTTTTGGAGTGGTAGAAAATGTGCTTCTTCTCAGCCGGGCCGTCATAGACGATCTCTTTCTCCACATCGGTCAGGTCGCGGAACGGCACATCGGTGCGCACCCCCATGGCGCGGCAGACATCGGTCATCAGCGACCACATCAAAGAGTTCCAGGGGGCCACAGCGCCCTCGTCAATGGTCAGGCTTTCGTCCGGCACAAGGGTGGCGCGGTCAACGGTCTGTACGGTGCCGGTGCCGCCGCAGGTGCGGCAGGCACCCTGGCTGTTAAAGGCAAGCTCTTCCGCCGAAGGGGCGTAAAAGTGGGCCCCGCATTCGGGGCAGATCAGCTCCTGCCCGGCGGCCACGGCCAGGGTGGGCGCAAGATAATGCCCGTTGGGGCAGCGGTGGCTGGCAAGGCGGGAATACATCAGCCGCAGGCTGTTCAGCAGCTCGGTGCCGGTGCCAAAGGTGCTGCGGATGTCCGGCACCCCCGGCCGCTGGTGCAGCGCCAACGCGGCGGGAACATACAGAACCTCGTCCACATCAGCTTTGGGGGCCTGGGTCATGCGGCGGCGCGTGTAGGTGGAAAGTGCGTCCAGATACCGGCGCGAACCTTCGGCATACAGCACGCCCAGCGCCAGCGAAGATTTGCCGGAACCGGATACACCCGCAATGCCGACGATTTTGTTCAGCGGCACATCGACATCAATATTTTTTAGGTTGTGTACCCGTGCCCCGCGGATCTCAATATGATCGACCATACAAACAGCAGCCCCCTGTTGGATTTATTATAAGGCAATACCGCATAATTCCCGCCTTGCGGCTTAAGCACCGCTCCGGCAGCTGCGGCACGGCATCTGCGTTGCCAAAATGCTCGATAAGACATCCAGTATTATCTGCGCTTTTGGCTTGGCATCTGCCGCACCTCGCTCGCCGTATCGGCACTTAGAATTATGCGGTATTGCCATAAAACCATTATACCACAGGGGTGCAACAAAACAAAAAAGCGGTGCCCCGCCCTGACCGATTGGGGTCAAGGGCGGGGCACCGCTGAGACTTATTCAGTTATGCCGCAAAAGCAGATCGGTTATTCACCAATTTCAACGCGGGTCACATCAGGTTCCTTCTTGGGAGCTTCCTTCGGGAAGGTCAACTCCAGGATGCCATCGGTGAACTTGGCGCTGACATCCTTGGGCTGCAGGTCGGTGCCAACATAGAAGCTGCGGCTGCAGGCACCGGTGTAACGCTCCTGGCGGATATACTTGCCTTCGGGGGCCTTTTCGTCTTTATCCAGGCCCTTGGCGGCGCTGATGGTCAGGTAGCCGTTTTTCAGCTCAATGTGGATCTCATCCTTCTTGAAGCCCGGCAAATCAATGGCCAGCTCATAGTTGGTATCGGTCTCGCGGATATCGGTCTTCATCAGGTTGCGTGCATGCTTGCCGTACAGCGGGTTGCGTGCGTTCATCATACCAAAGGAATCGTCAAAGAAATCATCAAAAAGATTTTCACCAAAAACAGTCGGCAACATAAGTCATAACCTCACTTTGTAAAAATCTGGAATTTTATTTGGTGCCTCTCCGGGAAGTCTGACGCTTCCCGAGCCTTGCGGCTCCTTGGCGGTGTTCCCCGGAACGCTCTTGCGTTCCGCACCCCCTCTTTCAAGGTACGCCTTTATTATAACCCTAAAATTAGCACTGTCAATAGCAGAGTGCTAATGTTTACAACCTATGCAATGATTGTTCACAAAATATATAATATTGGAAAATGACGGAAAAAGCCGACACAAAATAAGACGAACTTTCGATATAAAACTATGACGCGATAAAGTGAGAAACAATGCTGGATTTTGGATGGCATAAGAAATTGGCAGAGAAACTATTCGATAAACAAGGCTGTGATAACGTAAGGCGGGGAGAAACAGCGGAATAAGGCTGCCGGACTGGGCCGTCCGCTGCCCGGCATGACCCAGTGGTGCGAGGGAAAAGCTGTAATTTTGAAGTTATTTAGCCCAAAGGACAATTTGACGGAAAAAAAGAAAGCAAAAACGGGGATGCGAGATGAAAAACGAAGAAACAGCTTAATAGAATAAGGCAATCGGCGGCAAAAATCCACTTGATGCCGACAAAAAGTGCTTGCAAAATTTTGGCAGTATGCTATAATCAGAACCATCCAAACACGGAGCAAGGACAACGGGGTCCGCAGTGCAAAAGCTGCGAACCCCGTTCTGATTCCGGAGACAAAAGCATAAAAAGAACAAAAGAGATTTTGCTTTTGCACAAAGGCGTGCGGCACCCGCTTGACGGCGGGGCTGTGCGCTTTTTGTTTGGTCAGGAGATATCTGAGAGAAGAAAGCAGAACAAACATGAAAGAAAGAGGGGCTTACGATGAAAAAGGCAACACGGGTTCTTTCTCTTACCATGGCGGCGGCGATGGCGGCAGGCGTTTTGGGCGGCTGTTCTTCCAGCGCACAGGGCGGCACAGCCAGCACGGCAGATACTTCCAGTGCCGCTTCCACCACAGCATCCAGCGCGGACAGCGGTAATGTGATCCGCGTTGGTGTGGTCTGCTCCATGACCGGCGGCTCCGCTATTTACGGCGAGGGTGCCCAGAACGCGGTGGATATGGCTGTGGAGGAGATCAACTCCGGCGATTCCGGCTACACGGTCGAGATCGTCAACGGCGGCAAGGTGGCTGACGATGCCAAGGACGCCAAGCAGGCCATGAACGCTTACAACAAGGTCATGGCAGATTCCCCGGCCGCTATCGTGGGCAGCTTCTTCTCTTCCGTTACACTGCCTATGGCGACCCAGGCTGCCAATGACGGAATGCTGCTGCTGGCAACCGGCGCTACCAACGTGGATGTGACCCAGAAAGGCTCCACGATCTTCCGTAACTGCTTCATTGACCCGTATCAGGGCAAGATGGCCGCCCTGTTTGTTAAGAGCAAGGGATTCAGCAAGGTAGCCGTGATTTATGCCAAGGATGATGACTATTCCAACGGCCTGAAGGACGCTTTTGTAGAAAACTGCGAGGCCAACGGCATTGAAATTACCTATACCGGCGAGTGCATGAGCACTGATACTGACTTTTCCTCCCAGGCAGCACAGGCCGTGGCTTCCGGCGCAGAGTTTTTGTATTATCCCTGCTTCCTGGATACGGTACCGCTGTTTGTAGGCGCAGCGCGCAACGCGGGCTTTACCGGTACCATCATGGGCGGCGATGCCTGGGATGGCGCGGATACCACCGGCCTGGAAGACAAGTTTGATGACTGCTACTTTACCAACCACTACTCCAGCGAGGATACCGCCCCCGCCGTTCAGAACTTTGTGCAGAAGTACACCGAAAAGTACGGCACCGAAAGCCTGAACGCCTGCGCGGCTCTGTACTATGACGCCATCTACATGCTGCTGCAAGCTGCCGAGAATGGCGGCGGCACCGATACCGCAAGCCTGGTAAAAGGCATGACCGGTATGGAGTTTACCGGCGTTGGCGGCAAGATCAAGCTGGACGAAAACGGCGACGCCATCAAGAGCATTGCATTCAACACCTTTGTTGACGGCAAGGTCAAGTGGTCTGAGACGCTGGATTCCGATGGCAACCTGGTTTCCTCCGCTGAGTAAAGTTTTTTAGTTTCCCCTAAACACCCCCTCCAGAGCAAAGGCGCAATGGTGCGCGCGGCAATGCAAGCAGCCGCGCGCATTTTTTTATTTTTTTGATTCCCCCGAATCAAACATTCACAAAAAATGATAGGAAAGGTGAATGGACCATGACTGCATCATTATTTGTTCAGGGCCTGATCAACGGCCTGAACCAGGGCGCTATTTATGCGCTGATCGCGTTGGGCTACACCATGGTTTACGGTATCATCCGCATGATCAACTTTGCCCACGGCGATTTTATCATGATCGGTGCTTACACATTGTTTTACACCATCCCGCTGATGGTCGATGCGGGAATGCCCGCCTGGATGGCCGTGATTGTGGCCGTTGCGGTGTGCGCGCTGGTTGGTGTGCTGGTTGAGATCCTGGCTTACCGCCCGGTGCGCAAGGCCGGGCCCATGTCCGCCTTGATTACCGCACTGGCCATGAGCATCTTTTTGGAAAACCTGGCCATGGTGCTGTTTGGCGCCAAGCCGCACAACGTGCAGGCTATTTTCAGCCTGCCCACCATTACGGTCGGCGGGGTATCGCTGCCGCTGAACGTGCTGCTGACCATTGGCATCGGCGTTGCGATGATGCTTTGCATGCAGCTGTTTGTAAAAAAGACCAAGCTGGGCAAGGCCATGCGCGCCGTCCCGCAGGATAAGGATGCTTCCACCCTGGTGGGCATCAACGTGAACAAGATCATCACCCTGACCTTTGCCATCGGCTCCGGTCTGGCGGCGGTGGCAGCGCTGATGTACTGCTCTACCTACCCCCGCGTTACCACCGATATGGGCTCCATGATGGGCATGAAAGCCTTCATCGCCGCAGTTCTGGGCGGCATTGGCATCATCCCCGGTGCCATGATCGGCGGCATTCTGGTCGGCCTGATTGAAATTTTTGTCAAGCTGTTTGCCCCCGGCTGGTACGAAGCCGTTACTTACGGCACATTGATCGTGATCCTGCTGGTCAAGCCCGCCGGTATCCTGGGCAAGAACACCGGCGAAAAAGTGTAAGGGAGGGAGCAGAGCAATGAGTAAAAAAATAAAAGGCTCCTATCTTTTGAACGCTGTGGGCGTGGCGCTGGTGTTTGCCCTGTTGACAGGGCTGTTCGCCGCCAATGCGTTCGGCACCTCCACCACCTATATTCAGGGCATCTGCACCACCGCCTGCTACACCATCATCATGGTCACATCGCTGAACCTGGTAGTTGGCTTTATGGGCGAGTTCTCCTTGGGGCATGCGGGGTTTGTTTCGGTCGGCGCTTATGTCTCCGCCATTGTATCCGGCGCGCTGGCAGGCAAAGGGCTTTCGGATCTGGGGCTGTTCCTGATCGCGCTGCTGGTCGGCGGCCTGGCTGCGGGCATCATGGGCGTACTGGTCGGCATCCCGGCGCTGCGCCTGCGCGGCGACTATCTCGCCATTGTCACCATGGCGTTTGCCGAAATCATCCGCGTCTGCTTCTGCAACTTTTCCATCACCGGCGGCGGTAAAACAATGAGCGGCATCCTCAAGCTGTCCACCTTCCCGCGGGTATTCTGGATCATGGTGGTCTGCGTTACCATCATGTACCTGTTCGTCCGCAGCAAATATGGCCGCACCGTGCAGGCCATCCGTGAGGACTACATCGCGGCTTCGGCTTCCGGCATCAACGTGACCTATTACAAGGTCATGACCTTTGCCATCAGCGCATTCTTTGCCGGCATCGGCGGCGGTATTTATGCCCATTACATGACGGCAATGATCCCCACCAACTTCAACTTTAACTATTCCGCAGAGCTGTTGAGCGAAGTGATCATCGGCGGCACCGGTTCGCTGACCGGTTCCATCATCGGCGCAGCGTTCCTGAGCGCTTTACCGGAACTGATGCGTGAATTTTCTACCTACCGCATGCTGGCCTACTCGGTGGTTCTGGTGCTGGTCATGCTGTTCCGTCCCGGCGGCATCTTTGGCCGGTGGGAGTTCAGCCTGACCCGCGCGCTGGAAAAACTGACCGGCCGCGGCACGGTAAAAGCAAAAGCAGAAAAGGGGGCCTGAACCATGGCACAACCCGTTTTGAAATGCCAGCACCTTGGCATCCAGTTTGGCGGCCTGAAAGCCGTGGATGATTTTAATATGGAAATCGGCGAATCCGAGCTGGTGGGGCTGATCGGCCCCAACGGCGCAGGCAAAACCACCGTGTTCAACCTGATCACTGGTGTGTATAAGCCAACCGAAGGCTCCCTTTACCTGAATGGTGAGCGGATGAACGGCAAAAAGACCCACCAGATCGTTCATGCAGGCATTGCTAGAACCTTCCAGAATATCCGCCTGTTCAAAAAAATGACGGTGATCGAAAACGTCAAAGCTGCCATGCTGGAAGAACTGACCTACAACATGCCGCAGGCCATCTTCCGCACCAAGGCGTACTGGCAGCAGGAAGCCGCCGCCACCGCACGCGCCAAAGAGCTGCTGCAGGTGGTGCACCTTTCCGGCAAGGAGAACCTGGAGGCCGACAACCTGCCCTATGGTGAGCAGCGCCGCCTGGAGATTGCCCGCGCGCTGGCCACCAACATGAAGCTGCTGCTGCTGGACGAACCGGCCGCCGGTATGAACCCGACTGAAACGGAGGAACTGCTGGAGATTATTGATTATATCCGGAGCGAATTCAAGGTATCGGTGCTGCTGATCGAGCATGACATGAGTTTGGTCATGAAAATCTGCGAGCGAATCCAGGTGCTGGACTTTGGTACCACGATCGCTTCCGGCACACCGGCAGAGATCGCCAATGACCCCCATGTGATTGAAGCATACCTGGGCAAAGACAAAGAGGAGGAGGTCGAAGCGGATGCTTGAAGTAAAAGACCTTCATGTCAATTACGGCGCGGTACACGCGCTGAACGGCATATCGCTGCATGTGGATGACGGCGAGATCGTATCCCTGATCGGGGCAAACGGCGCGGGCAAAACCACCACCCTGCGCACCATTACCGGGCTGGAAAAAGCTGCGTCCGGCAGCGTGATGTTTGACGGGCACGACCTGCGCAAGGCGGAACCCAGCAAGATCATTACCTACAAGCTGGCCCATGTGCCGGAAGGGCGGCATATCTTCCCCCAGATGACGGTGGAAGAAAACCTGGAAATGGGCGCTTATGCCGACCCGGCCGGGATGGAAGAGACGATGAAGGATGTGTATAAGCGCTTCCCCCGTCTGGATGAGCGCCGCTGCCAGCTGGCGGGCACCCTTTCCGGCGGCGAGCAGCAGATGCTGGCCGTAGGCCGCGCCCTGATGGCAAAGCCCAAAATGATTTTGATGGATGAACCTTCGATGGGCCTTTCGCCCCTGTTGGTCAAAGAGATCTTTGCCATCATTCAGGAAGTAAACAAGCAGGGCATCACGATCCTGCTGGTGGAACAGAACGCAAAGATGGCGCTGGCCATCTCGGACCGCGCCTATGTGCTGGAAACCGGCAACATCAGCATTGAGGGCAACGCCGCGGATCTGCTGAACGACCCGCGCGTGAAGAAAGCCTATCTGGGCCAGTAAGGAGGGGTGGAAAATGTATCCCAATTATCCGTATTTTGCAGTCGCCATTACCCGCACCTGTGGTTCGGGCGGCGGCAGCTACATTGGCAAGCAGCTGGCAAAGGCATTTGACATTGACCTGTATGACCGCAAGCTGCTGCGCCTTGCCTCAGAGGACAGCGGCATCAGCGAGGAACTGTTTGCCCGCGCCGATGAGAACACCCGCAAAACCATGCTGTACCGGGTTTCGGAACGGGTGTATGACGGCAGCATCATCCCGCCGGAAAGCGGCAACTTTATCAGCGATGAAAACCTGTTCAACTACCAGGCCAAGGTGCTGCGGGAGCTGCTGAACGAGGAAAGCTATATCTGCGTGGGCCGCGCGGCGGACTTTGTTCTGCGGGATAAGCCCAACGTGCTGACCGTGTATGTGGATGCCCCCTATGACTGGCGTGTGGAGCGCGAGATGAAGCGCCAGGGCATTGGCAGCAGCCAGGCCAAGCACTATATTGACAAGCTGGACCGCTACCGTGAAAACTATTACAAATACCACACCGGCCGCCAGTGGAAGCGGGTGGAAAATTATGACCTCTGCCTGGATTCCGCCGCCATTGGGCTGGATAACTGCGTGGAGCTGATTAAAAAAGTGATTGAACTGAAATTTGATGGGAAAGCCAAATAACGGCTGAACATAAAGGCAACCAAGATGAGAGGAGTAAGGGAAAATGGAATCCATTGCATATTATGATGGCAAAATCGGCGCACCGGAAGAATTGATGGTGCCGTTCAATGATCGCGTTCACTTTTTTGGCGATGGCTGCTACGATGCCACCGTTGGCGCGAACGGCAAGGTATACCTGCTGCAGGACCACCTGGACCGCTTTTTTACCAGCGCCAAGGCACTGGATATCAACATCCCGATGAGCAAGGCCGAGCTGGGCAGGCTGCTGACCGACCTGCTGGCCAAGGTGGACAGCAAGGTCAACTTTGTATACTGGCAGGTCACCCGCGGTGTGGAGCCCCGCAACCATGTGTATGAGGAAGGCGTGCCCGGCAAGCTGTGGGTTTCCATCCGGCCCAACACCCTGAACGACCCCGACAAGCCCATCCGCCTGAACTCTGAGGAGGACACTCGCTTTTACCACTGCAACATCAAAACGCTGAACCTGCTGCCCAGTGTTATGACCGCCCAGCGCGCCAAGCTGGCCGGCATGAGCGAGACTGTGTTCCACCGCGGGGATATTGTAACGGAATGTGCGCACTCCAACGTTTCAGTGCTGAAAGACGGGATTTTCTATTCCCACCCGAACGATGAACTGATTTTGCGCGGCATTGCCAAGACCCATATGCTGCAGGCCTGCTACCGCTTGGGCATTACCGTGATGGAAAAACCGTTCACGGTGGATTTCCTGCGCGATGCGGATGAGATCATCGTGACCTCCTCCTCCAACTTCTGTCTGCATGCCTGCGAGTTTGAGGGCAAGCCCGCCGGCGGCAAGGACCCCGCTACCCTGAAAGCCATCCAGGACGAAGTGCTGAAAGAGTTCTATGACTATACCGGCTGCGAAAGTCTGTGGGGCTGAAAAGGGGGAAAACACCATGACCCGTGACGAACTGGAAAAACGCAATGTAGGCGAAAACCTGGATGCCATCATGTGTCTGGACCCCCGCGGTTACGGGGTGTGCCGCATTTTGTACGCGGGCAGCCGGGCATATACCGGGGAGCCGACCGCCATGCACGCAGCCGAAGCGTTGTGCAAAGCCATCCACCCCGGCGACCCGGTGTATATCCTGGTCGGGTTTGTATTGCTGCCCCACAAGGTGCCGGAAATGGACGGTTCTGTCAGTGCGATCCTGCTGGCGCGGTCTCTGGTATTGGCCTTTGGGGCAAAGCCGATCATCGTCTGCCCGCAGGACAGCGTGGAAGCCTTTAAGAAATGCGGCAATGTGGTGGGTCTGCATGTGTATGAGGACCTGGATACCGCCATGGAGCTGCCGCTGAGCCTTGGCGTTGTGGCCTTTACCAAAGATAAGGCCAAAGCCCCCGCCCAGGCCAAAGCGCTGGCGGATAAGATTTTACCCGCAGCGGTGATCTCGGTGGAAGCCTGCGGCGGCAACGCCAAGGGTGTTTACCACAATGCGGTGGGCGAGGATGTGACCGCACTGGAAGCCAAAAGCGATGTGCTGTGGAACGAACTGCGCGCCCGTGGCGTGCCCAATGTGGCCATCGGCGATCTGGGCAATGAGATCGGCATGGGCACCATTGGGGAGCACATTAAAAAATATGTGCCCTTCACCGCCCCCGGCGAATGCCAGGACGGCTGCTGCGGCGGCATTCTGGCCGCAAGCAGCACCGATAACATCATCACGGCAACCTGCTCTGACTGGGGCTGCTATGCGCTGATGGCCGCGCTGGCCTACCTGAAAAAGGATATGGACATCCTGCACCGGGAGGAGATGGAAAGCGAGGTCATGCGGGTGCTTTCCCGCAATGGTATGATCGATATGACAGGCTCGCTGCTGCCGGGTGTGGATGGGTTTGATACCCGCATGAACGTTGGCATTGTCAGCATGATGCGGCAGTGCACGGCGTATGCGGTGCGGTATTCCCACAATTCGGACCACTGGTTCGGCCCGGTGCTGGCAAAGAAATTTTTTGAGCAGGCATAAAGCAGGTTGTGCTATAATAGGCACATTGGCCTTGGTCAGGAAGCAGTGAACCCAAAACGGCATGTTTAGGGACCGTAGGGGCGCACAATGTGCGCCCGCGATACAGCACACTTCCTGACCAGCCCCAAAATACCGGACGCAAAGGGGATTTTTGTTATGATCCAGTTTACCCCCGTGGGGGACAGCGGCGTGCTGGCCGTCTGCGGCAGTGAGATCAGTGAACAGGTGAACGTGCAGGTTATGGCGCTGGATGCCGCTGTGCAGGCGGCGCAGCTGCCCGGCGTGGTGGAAACAGTGCCCACCTATGCGGCGCTGCTGGTCACGCTGGACCCTTTGCAGACCGATGCCGATACCCTGATCCCCGCGCTGCGCCGCCTGTGGGACGCTTTGCCCCCGGTCAGCAGCACCGCGGCCGGGCGGCTGGTGGAGGTGCCGGTGTGTTACGGCGGAGATTACGGCCCCGACCTGGCCTTTGTGGCACAGCACGCCGGGCTGACCGAACAGCAGGTCATCGACATCCACTGCGGGCGGGACTACCGCATTTTTATGCTGGGGTTCCTGCCGGGGTTCCCGTACCTAGGCGGCATGGATGAACGCATTGTCTGCCCCCGGTTGCAGACCCCGCGCACCAAGATCCCCGCGGGGGCGGTGGGCATTGGCGGCAAGCAGACGGGCATCTACCCGCTGGCTTCCCCCGGCGGGTGGCAGCTGATCGGCCGCACGCCGCTGCGCCTGTTTGACTCGGCTGGCGGCGGCAAACTGCCTTACGCGGCGGGGGACCGCATCCGGTTTGTGCCCATCAGCCCGGAAAAGTTTGAAACCATCCAGAAAGAACAGGGGGCGGCACTGTGAACTTGCATGTGATAAGCCCCGGCCCGCTGACCACCGTGCAGGATGCAGGCCGCACCGGCTATGCCGCGCGGGGGTTCCGCACCTGTGGAGCGGCGGATGGTTACGCTATGCGGACCGCCAACCTGCTGGCGGGCAACCCCCAGGCAGCCGGTGCCGCCGTGCTGGAAATGACCCTGCAGGGCGGCAAGTATCAGTTTGACGGGGACGCTGTTTTTGCCCTGGCGGGGGCCGATATGCCCGCCGCGCTGGATGGCCGCCCGGTGCCCGCCTATACGCCGCTTTTGGCCCGCGCGGGGCAGGTGCTGGCAATCGGCGCGGCCCGCAGCGGGCTGCGCGGCTACCTGGCCGTGTTTGGCGGCGTGGATACCCCGCCCGTGCTGGGCAGCCGCTCCACCGACTTAAAATGCCGGATGGGCGGGCTGGATGGCCGTGCACTGAAAGCTGGGGATGTGCTGCCCATTGGGGCGGCACCCGCCATGGTGGAACAGCGCTGGCAGCAGATCTGCGCCAAAGGGGCAAACCGCCCGCTGGGCACGGCGCGCACCCCCGCAAGGCCGTGGCGCTTTTTGGGCGGGCGGAAGCTGCCGCTGTTCCGTGCGGTGCCCGGCCCCCAGACCGATGCCTTTACCGCAGTGGGGCAGGCCGCATTTGTACACGGGGTATATGCTTTGACAGCAGACTGTGACCGTATGGCCTGCAAATTGCAGGGGCCGCAGATCGAGACTGTGGATGGGTCGGACATTGTATCGGACGGCATTGTGGCGGGTTCGGTGCAGGTATCGGCCAACGGGCAGCCCATTGTGATGCTGGCTGACCACCAGACCACCGGCGGGTATGCCAAAATTGCAACCGTCATCAGCGCTGACCTTTCGGCCATGGCGCAGCTGCGCCCCGGCGAAAAGCTGGCGTTCCAATATGTGACCGCGGCGCAGGCTGTTGCAGGAGCCAGGGCGCAGGCGGCCGTGCTTGACAAAATCAGGGAGCGGATGAAATAATGGACTTTGCAGCCATGAAACCGGCCGACCTGCGCGGGCTGATCCGCAAGGGCGAACTGACCGGCCCGACCACCGGCATGTGCAACGGTTATGCCCAGGGCAACCTTGTGGTGCTGCCCAAGGCGCTGGCGTGGGACTTTTTGCTGTTCTGCCAGCGCAACCCCAAAGCCTGCCCGCTGCTGGAAGTGGCGGACGCAGGCGAGCGAACCTTTGCCCAATTTGGCAAAGGCAGCGATATTGCTACCGATATCCCGCGCTACCGGGTGTACGAACACGGCGAGCTGACCGGGGAATACACCGATGTGAGCAAATTCTTTGAGGAGAGGAACGACCTGGTCAGCTTTTTGATCGGGTGCAGCTTCTCCTTTGAATCTGAACTGCTGGAAGCGGGCATCCCGGTGCGCCAGATCGAAGAGGGCGTGAATGTGCCGATGTACAACACCAACATTCCCTGTACCCCGGCGGGGGTGTTCAGCGGAAACATGGTGGTCAGCATGCGGCCCATCCCGTACAGGCAGGTCCCGGCGGCAGCTGCCATTACAGCGGGCATGCCCCGCGTGCACGGTATGCCGGTGCAAATCGGTGAGCCGGAAGCCATCGGCATCCATGATTTGGCTCACCCGGATTACGGCGATGCCGTGACCATCAACCCCGGCGAAACACCGGTGTTCTGGCCCTGCGGCGTGACCCCGCAGAACGTTGTGATGCACTCCAAGCCGGAGTTCTGCATCACCCATGCGCCGGGGCACATGTTTGTGACCGACGTAAAAAATGTGGAGCTGAAATATTAAGAGCAGATAGTAAAAACCACAGGGGCGTACACTGTGCGCCCCTGCGGGGCAGAAGCATTGCCTTATGCCTGAAAGTGGAGGATTGAGCCATGCCGCATATTGATTTGAACTGTGACCTGGGCGAAAGCTTTGGCGCGTATACCATCGGAATGGATGAAAAGGTAATCCCGTTTATCACATCGGCCAATGTGGCCTGTGGCTTCCATGCAGGCGATCCGCTGGTGATGCAGCGCACCGTGGCGCTGTGCAAACAGAGCGGCGCGGCGGTGGGGGCGCACCCCGGTTTCCCTGATCTGCAGGGCTTTGGCCGCCGCCAGATGAAGCTGACCCCGGCGGAAGCCAAGGCCTGTGTGCAGTATCAGATCGGTGCGCTGAAAGCGTTTTGCGATGCCGCCGGTGTGCCGCTGCACCATGTAAAGCCGCACGGCGCTTTGTATAACATGGCGGGCAAGGACCGCGCGCTGGCGGATGCCATCTGCGCCGCGGTGAAGGAGAGCGCCCCCGGCGCAGTGCTGCTGGCGCTTTCCGGCAGCGAGATGGTCAAGGCGGCCCAGGCCATCGGCCTGCCGGTTGCCAACGAGGTGTTTGCCGACCGCGGCTACCGCCCGGATGGCAGCCTTGTGCCCCGCGGAACCCCCGGCGCCATGATTGAGGATGAGGACGAAGCCATTGCCCGTGTGATCCGCATGGTAACCGAGGGCAAAGTGACCGCCAACGACGGTACGGACATTGCCATCCAGGCGGATTCCGTCTGCGTACACGGCGACGGCCCCAAGGCTCTGGCCTTTGTAGAAAAGATCGGCGCGGCCCTGCAGGCAGCCGGGGTGGAATTGAAGGCGTTTTGAGAAAATGAGCAGGGGCACCGTTCAGCAAATGCCGTTTTCCCCTGTAGAGACCGTAAGGGCGCACAGTGTGCGCCCGCAGGTGTGCGCCGGGTGATGAAGTGAAATACCCGGCAAAGCCCGTCATGCGGGATGATGCAGGTGTCGTTCCCTGCAAATTTTTAGCCTGGCAGCGGGAAACCGCCCCTCAGGCCGCTTCGCGTCCAGCTCCCCTCTCTAGGGGAGCCATCGCATACCTAAAGTAAGATATTGGCTCCCTGCCGCCAAAATTAAAATTGCGGATAATAAAAACAAAAAGGCGCGTGCCAGCCCATGGGGGCAAGGCACGCGTCTTTTGCTATGCTTAGGCAATACCGCATAATTCTAAGTGCCGATACGGCGAGCGAGGTGCGGCAGCT
>OLWA01002640.1_pt1 | contig 15425 bp, 7 predicted proteins | sample 1673251 | NCBI WGS metagenome assembly OLWA01 (sample SAMEA3178937, study PRJEB25190) | human gut metagenome | biome: human gut; feature: human-associated habitat; material: faeces | place: Austria | collected 2013
CATGGTGGAAGTGATCCCGGTAAGATTTCCACCTCCGGCGTCATGGAAAAGGATGTCAACCTCAGTATTGCAATGGCTCTTAAACAGCTGTTTGAAAACAGAGGCTTTACTGTTGTCATGACCAGAACCACCGACTGCGACCTCGCCCCGGATAATTCCAAGCATCCAAAGACAGATGATCTCACAAAGAGAACTGCCCTGATGTCTAAAAGCAATGTGGCAGTCAGCATCAGTATCCATCAAAACAGCTTTGAGGACAATTCAAGCTGCGGTCCACAGGTATTCTATTATGAAGCCTCTGATGCAGGAAAAGAGCTCGCATCCTCTGTCCTTGGAGCTTTAAACACTTCTCTTTGTGTCGCAAAGCCACGAAGCATTAAGCCCAATAAAGAATACTTTATACTTAAAAAATCCACATCCCCGACCGTAATCGTAGAATGTGGATTCTTGAGTAATCCTGCTGAGACACTTCTTCTTACTGACAAAAACTATCAGGATGACCTGGCACATGCAATATATATCGGTGTTACAGACTATCTTGCGCAATCACCCTCTGGACATTTACAATAAACTGCTCTGCGATGTGATATAGTCTGGTTGTCTGGACACTTTCGCTGCCATCAAGCTGCTTTTTAGTCTCATTATCTGACTCAGTATTTGATTTCATATCTGACATCTTAGACTCTTTTGCAGATATATCATGCTCCAGTGCCACATCTATGCGCACACGCTGTTCACCATCACTTATTCCTGCCTCAAACATAGTGATATTGTCTTCAAACAGCCTTTTAGTCTGCTCATCGTCTGTGACTATCATAGCAGATACTGAGTTTTCCTTTGCCTCAAAATATGCAGCTACCCTGCCGCATTTTTTATCCTCAAGGAATATGTCAACCAGTCCCTTTTTATCTTCACCTCTTACTATGCGAAGCTTCATACCTGTGACCCCGTCTGCAGTCTCTATTGGTACAATATAGTTTTCCTGTCTCGACATATTTGAAGCTATCCTTAGCTGGCTGCATAATAGCTTCATCTGTCTGATGTCTATTGAACCGGTGTGCCTATCCTCTATAATCATCGAATCCATAACATGCTCTGCTGTATCAGCCAGCGTTTCCTGCGCCTGCGCAAGCTCCTTTGGATTTTTGACCGACTCAGAAAACCGTCTGAGAGTCTCATCCAAAAGAGCCCTTGCCGTAGCACTGTCTCCACGCTCCCAGAGATTTCTTACTGCCTCTGACGGATTTTTCATTAGCCGTGACGCAGCCATGAGGTTTACCGCGGTTGTTTTTACATCATATTTCTCTAGAAAAGCATATACGTTCTCAGGCACCGAAACTGCCTGATTGAACTGTCTTAGCTGTTCTGTGGCATATTGCTCTGACAGTGCGTTATCCTCGTCTGCCTCATATACAGCCTGCCTTAACTGCTCCGGAGTCATATCAAGCCAGCTGTCATACTGCACAAACTCCATTTTCTCAGGTGAAAGTGTATCAAGCACATCCCTTAGGCAGTTTGTATGATATGCGCTTTCTATCTGTGAGTCAATTTTAATGCCACTGCTTACACTGTCCACTCCGGCAAAGGTATCGTCCACCTTATAGTCCATGGCACTCTTTCCTCGTACCCGGACCGCTGTAAGCAGATTTTTCATTGTAATATCTGCTCCCTGATTAACAAGTGAGCCTATCACAGCACCATCTGACTGCTCCACCTGTGAAATAAGCCTGTATATGCCTATATATGAGTCTCTTTCCTCCTCTGAGATTTCATTTTTCTTTTCAAGCTTCCAGAGAAACTCGCTGAATTTCTCATCCCTTTCGTCAGGATTTTCTGATTTTATCCGTCTGGCAGTGTCACTTATGTCACTCATGCTCATATCAAGCGGTGATATGCCTCTTTTTATCATCTCAATCGTCACCGCCGGTGTCATATCGCTGAATGCTCTCTGCACCTGCTCATCTACAGACTTTATCTGCTTTATATTGTCCTCTGTGATGTCGGTACTATTGTACGCAAGTATCCGCACAGCCCTGCGATTGCTTTCAGATGTATCTATCTGAAGCTCTTTAAGTATATCATCCACATTCTGAAATGCTTTTGACATACTATCTCCCATATCTGCCCGCGGTGATGTCATAAGAGTCTCATATCCTGAGGCTGCTGCTTCTAATGACTGCTTCATTGCTTTGCCTGCTGTATACAGCTCATACACAGTGTCATCAGCGGATTCCAGGGTCAGTACATACGCCGGCTGCTGCTTCATCTGATTGAAAATATCACAGACATTATTGTACATACGTACCCTATCATCAGATGCCTCTACACTGCTCTCACCAAACAGCGCTCCGTAGTATTTATTTTCCTGCTGCTTAAGCAGCTCCACTACACGTTCAATAGGCTCTGTGTCTATTGAAACTCCTTTTTTTATGAGTGAAAGGTTGGCTTCTGCTGTCATGGAAAGTCTCGCTTCCTCAAGCTTTCTTTGAGCTGTCACAAGCCTTGCTTCCCGGCTGTCTGTAATCTGATTATCCGCAGCTTTATTCGCTGAGGCTTGCGATGCTGCACTATCCTTGCCTCTTGCAGCTATAAGCTTTGACAGATTCTCTATCGTGACAGGTATGTTATCTGACTCTAATGTGACAATGTCATCTGCGGTCGCCTCACCTAATACATCACAGGCTTTCTTTGCCATGTCAAATGTCAGACCATCTTGTGACATAGTGGCATCTGTAGCCTTTTTTCCCATTGCCAGTGCTTCTGTCACTGCCCTTGCATAAAAATCACTGCTCACATTTTCTTTTGCTGCGTTGATGCAGTCTACCTGATTCGCAAGCAGCACATTATCAGGTGTAACGGCTATATCTTCATCTATCAGCCATCTGCACTGATTCAGATTCTCATCACTACTGTCTATATGAGCTTCCTCTAATATCTGTTTAAGCTGTGGCTTAAGCTCATCAAACAGCTCATCTGATATCTCCGTCATTTTGGTTTTCTGCCTGTAATCTTGTACCTGACTGCTGCTGTACGTAGCCTTGTATACATTGGAAACCGTCGGATTCATGTTATTTCTGACCAGATATGCCTTTGTCTCATTGGATATATTTGTAAGGCTCTTTGCCCGGTCTATGGCATCTGTACCTGCCTTTATATTGTCATCTGTAGCAGGAATATCATATGCTTTCATCTGATTGACAAGCATGGCCGCTTCAGTCTGGCTTCCCGTGATGTCTGTGAGCTGCTCCATGCTCAGATCATCTCCATATATGGATATATCTACACCAGCCTTTGCCAGCACTGCTTTTATCTTGTCGGTCTCAGTGACAATGACATCATATCCGTCATCCTTTGCAGCTTTGTAATCATCACTCGTTGTGGTGCTTGCAGTGACAATCATATCATTTCGCCTGTTTTCTGAGGTCTGATTCATGTCATTTAGCAGATTTTCTGCCATATCTGTGCCATCGTTGTTCCCGGCTTCGTTTTTAGCCTGTGGTCTTGCATATATCGTATCCGACATATCAACAGAATTTGACGAACCGACAACAGCCGCCTTTTTTGACATATTGTCACTGCTGTCTGTCTTTATGTAGTCTGACACACGCATACCCGCTGTCATGTCATTTATGGTTTTTGTGTCCGTATTTTTCGTATCTGTGCTTTTATTAATCAAATTCTCTATCTGCATATTTCCTGCTCCGTGCCCTGCATATATACCATCTCTGCAGCCTTTATTTATGGATATTTTTTGCTCATATGTGAGGGGGTGGTTCTGAATAGTTATCTTTTTATTTTATATCGACATATAATACGCAAAAATAAAGACCGCGCCTTAAATTGGCGCGGTCCTTTAGCCTGCTGTTTACCGGTATATTAGTATTTAAATACAGCAACTCCGTAAGGCGCAAGTGGATAAGCAAATGAAAATGGTCTGCCGTCACACTCTGATTTGACTGCCTTATAGTCCAGCTTCTTATATGACTGTTTTGCTGCCTTGCCTCTGCCCTTTGCAGCCTTCTTTACAGGCGCTTGTACCGTTTTGCCGGTAAACTTAGGATCCTCACTATCTAAAACGAGCTGATATGTCTTGTGCTTTGGCACTCCGACTCTGTAATCAGGTCTCTCTACCGGTGTGAAATTGATGACAAAGAGCATATTATTCTTGCCATCCTTACTCTTTCTGATAAAGCTGAAGATGCTTCTGTCTGCATCGTTTGCATTTATCCATTCAAAGCCTTCCCAGCTTGAATCCAGCTCATACAGACAGCGGTTTCTCCTATAGAGGTGAAGCAGCTCCTTTACCCAGTTCTGGATCTTTTTATGCTCCGGATTCTCAAGCAGATACCAGTCGAGTTCTCTTTCCTCACTCCACTCCTGCTTCTGTGCAAACTCCTGTCCCATGAAAAGAAGCTTCTTTCCACAGTGTCCCATCATAAATGCATATCCTGCCATGAGGTTCTTGAATTTATCCCCTTCTAAGCCCGGCATTTTGTTGAGCATAGAACACTTCAGATGTACCACCTCATCATGTGACAGTACCAGAATATATTTCTCACTCTCATTATAGCTCATCGCAAATGTCATCTTGTTGTGGTTATTTTTACGGAAATATGGATCCAGCTTCATATAATCAAGGAAGTCATGCATCCATCCCATGTTCCATTTGTAGCTGAAGTTCAGTCCGTCTTCCTCTACCTTGCCTGTTACCTTTGGCCATGCGGTAGACTCTTCGGCTATCATTACAGTTCCGTGATTTCTTCCAAGTATGAGTGTATTGATATGCTTGAAAAACTCTACTGCCTCGAGGTTCTTATTTCCTCCAAACTTGTTTGGCACCCACTGTCCGTCGTTCTTTCCATAGTCAAGATAAAGCATTGACGCAACTGCATCCACACGGAGTCCGTCTACGTGGTAATTTTCTATCCACATAAGTGCACTTCCGATAAGGAAGTTCTTTACTTCATTCTTACCGTAGTCAAATATCTTTGTGCCCCAGTCGGGATGCTCTCCCTTTCTTGGGTCTGCATACTCATATGTGGCTGTTCCATCGAAATTGGCAAGTCCATGCGCATCCTTTGGGAAATGTGCAGGTACCCAGTCGAGGATTACTCCGATATTATTTTTATGGCACTGATCAACAAAGTATGCAAAATCCTCAGGCTCTCCATACCTCGATGTAGGTGCATAGTAGCCTGTCACCTGATATCCCCATGAGCCATCAAACGGATACTCTGAAATACCCATAAGCTCAATATGTGTATATCCCATAGTTTTCACATAGGATATGAGTGATTTTGCAAGCTCCCTGTATGTATAAAAGCCCTCATCATCCCTGCCCGGATGTCTCATCCATGAGCCCGGATGGCACTCATATATAGCCATAGGTGAAGAATATACATCAGCATCTGACTTTGCTGCTCTCTTATCCATCCACTCTTTGTCAGTCCATGTGAAGTGCTCGATATCTGTGATGATTGACGCTGTTCCCGGACGAAGCTCTGCGTAGTTTGCGTATGGATCCGCCTTGTACAGCTTATCACCCTGTTCAGTGACTATAATAAACTTATACATCTGACCCTTTTGCGCTCCCGGTACAAAAAGCTCATACACTCCCATGGTTTCCGGCTCTACACGCTTCATCTCATGACTGGTCTCATTCCAGTCGTTAAACTCACCAAACACGTATACTTCCCTCGCATGTGGCGCCCAGACGTCAAAGCACACTCCTTTTTTTCCTTTACGCTCAGCTAAGTGAGCACCCATCTTCTTGTAGATATCATAGTGTGTTGCCTGACCAAACAGGTAACAATCCATTGCTGTAAAATTACACATATATATACCCCCCATAAGTATTTATTTTTCCCTGAAATGATCCTCTTTGAGTACAATTCGGTCATCATCTGTATATCGCCTGGCTGTCAGAATACTTATAGCCTTCTTAAGTCCGCTGTGAGCCTCCCTGTCTATGGCCTCGTCAATTATATCCTTGACCTCTGTCAGAGTGGTAGCCTGGTCTATCCTCTCAATATTGCTGATTCTGTTATGCAATGCCAGAATAGCCATCTCATCTATCTTGTACCCAAGCTCTGCAGAGTACGATTTGGCAAACAATACGAGTTCATCATTTGTAAAAATAGGAACCGATATCTTTTCCGTGAACTTGGATGCAAAGCCCTCATCCATTGAGAGAGCCTTCTTTATACCCTTTGATGTATCCTCAAGTATATAGAGTGTTCCTGTAATATCATGCTCCATCAAAAATGATAGCTGGGCAGCTATGCTGCGGTCGATATCACCGGCTCTTTCTATGATGAGACAGCCTCCTGTTATCTTTCTGACTACCTGCTGCACATCCTTTTTATTGAGTGCGGCAGCATCAATCTTGCCCATCTTTCCTGTAAGCTGTTCACCATCTTTTTGTAATACCTTTATAAAGCTTGTAGCAAGCATTGTCTTTCCGCAACCCTGCTCTCCCTGTATAATGAGGTTGCCTGTGGATGCGTTTTCTTTCCTGTTGAAATGATCAAGCACTGCATTATATGCCTTGCAGATCTGATCCTCCATACCCTTTACCGGTATGAAATATGAAAATATAGCTTTCTGTTCGCTTGTAAGCTCTTTTATATGTTTTGTTTCTTTCAATTTCGAGTCATCTTCTTCGCTGTCTAAATCCTCCGGCAATGAAATATCCGGCATTTTTCTTGTCTTAGCCATATCCAGCTTCTTCTCCAGTCCCGGATTTTTTGCTGTCATCTTGGCTATTTCCTGCTCGATAAATGATGTCACATGATCAAAATCTCTCTTCTCAGAAACGTTTTCTTTCTCCTGTGAAGTCTCATCATCTGATGTATCATCATCGACATTTAACATATCATCTGTTATTTCAGGCATCATGGTAGTCGGCTGCATGAGTATCTCGTCTTTCTCAGACTCCTCTGCCATAATTATATCCTCCGGCTCTCCAACCGGTTCCTTGACTTCATCTGCAGCCTCTTCAGGTACTTCCCGTGACTCCTGCACTTCTTCTATAGCCTCTTCCGGTGCTTCCTGCGACTCCTGTGCTTCGTCTATAGCCTCTTTGGGTGCTTCCTGCGGCTCCTGTGCTTCGTCTATAGTATCTTCCGGTGCTTCCTGCGGCTCCTGTACTTCATCCACAGTCTCCTCTGCATAAAGCTCCTGCATATCCGGTTTCTGCTCTTCTTCAGGCTCCTTCACGGCAGCTTTCTGCTCTATAATATCAACCGGGACCTTCAAATACTCCTCCTCAAGAAGTTCCTTCGGAGTGACACCTGCATCCAGCTTTGGAATGACATCATTTAGTCTCTCCATGATGTCTCCTGCCTCCTGAAGTGCTCTTGCCTTAGCTGACTCAAGCTTCTGCTGCTCAGCCTCTTTAAGGGCAATTTCAGCCGCATGTCTGGTCTTTTCCCATTCTTCAAGCACATCCTGTATAGACATCTGTCCTGTAATCTGATGCTCAAGCTGAGTCTTTTCACTCATGACCATAGACATCTGTCCGTCAGCGTCTTCACCCAAAAGCTCCTTGAAATTCAACTTAAGTGAACCATCTATCTCTTCATCTGTAGCGATATGCTCTGTCTCTTCCGGCTGCTGTACATACTCTTCCTGCTCCTTTTCGAGCTTGAGATAAGGAATATCCTCAACTATCTTTTTGATGGTATCCATCGTATCAGCAACTTCATTCTTGCCCTTGGCCTCCATGATCTGCTGCATACCCTTGGCAATCTCCTGCTGTAAATTTACAGTATTGAACTTCTCCTGATTTACAGTAATCTGCGGAATAGTTACGTCATCATGCACTATCTCTCCGCCCTTTACCATCTCCATGGCACCTATCTCAGTGACCTCAGCCTCATCCTTTATCTTAGCCGGCTTTTCCTTCTCTGCCTTGAATCGTCTGTACTTTTCCTCCTGAGCCTTGGTAAGTGGCTGATAAAGCATCTTAAGCTCCAGCGCACGCTCCACATATGGTCCGTCTCCGAACCACAGAATGAGCTCATCGCAGGCATCTATACACTTATCGGCTTTTCCGGCCTTGTGGTATAGATATGCAAGCTCGTATGCCCACTCCTCAGTGTATTCTTCATCCTTGTACTCTTCAAGAATAGTGATAAGCTCATCAAATGAAGCTCCCTGCCCTTTTTTGATGGCATATCTTAATACATACTTCATATCATCATGAGGCGCTATCTCAACAAACTCATCATAATACTCTGTAGCAGCATCATAATCACCCATCTTGATGGCGACCTCAGCCAGTCTGTATATAATCATCCTGCCGATTGGTGAACGGTCATAGGCCATTAAAAGTATGTCCCTTGCATCCTGGTATCTTTCGGCCTTCTCGTAGATTTCGCCGATTTTAACGAGTGTATTTACATTTTTAATTTTGTTCCAATTTATGCTATCCGCAATCTCTGCTGCGCTCATATAGCCCTCCTCGGCGCTTAGGGCTTTTATCTGATCCAGCTTGAGATTGTATTCGTATTTATCCACTTATTTCACCTACTCGTATTTAAGCTTATTATTTTTTGTATCTACGCCTGTTGTCTTTGTATAATCCATTGTGTCCTCAGGAAGCTTCTTTTTCCTGAGAGCATAATTAACAACTCTTTTCACAATATAGTATATCACAGCAAAGGTCGGAACACCAAGTAACATTCCAAGAAAACCAAACATTCCTCCGCCGATTAGTATGGCAAACATAACCCAGAAGGTCGAAAGACCGGTAGATGAGCCAAGTATCTTAGGCCCTATTATATTACCATCCACCTGCTGCAGCACGACAATAAATATCAGAAGATAAAGCGCATGCCACGGACTCTGAATTACTACTATGAGTAACGATGGAATTGCACCGATAAACGGTCCGAATACCGGAATCACATTTGTGACGCCGATAATCACTGCAACGAGCACCGATGATGGAATCCTTAAAATCAGACATCCAAAATATGCAATCACACCTATAATCAGTGAATCTATAATCTTACCGCTTATAAAGCCTCCAAAAATCTCATTTGTCTTTCTGATCGTCTCAATGATGATATTGCCTGTCTTTGGCTTGCAGACAGCATATATTATCTTTTTACTCTGTCCTGCGAGAGTCTCCTGAATACTCATCACATAGACCATCACGATTATTCCGATAATGAAATTGAATAAACCTCTGACTACCGAAATCACACCGGTTGTAATCTGTGCAACATACTTCTGTGCCTCAGGAATTATCTTTTCTGTGGCATAATTCTCAATGTAGTCGGTTGCATTCTGTAAACCTGTGCTCGCGAGCTCAGCAATTTTGCTGTCCCCGAAATTGCCGTTCTTTATCATGTTGATGAATGCCGCAACATCATTTGGCAGTGTCTTCATAAGTCCTGATATACTTGCTATGACAGAAGGCACAATAGCCGCAATGAGAAGCGAAATAATCGCTACAAGAATAATAACCGAGCCTGTGATTGCAAGAGCTCTTGAAACCTTTCGCAGCTTGCTTTCGCTTTTCATCTTTTTGGAAAGAAGCTTTTTAAAGCATCTTTCCAGCCACAACATGACAGGATTCATCAGGTATGCAAGCACAAGTCCCATTATAATAGGCATTGCTGCCGCAAGCAGCTTGCTCCATATGCCTACAAAGCCCTCAAATCTGTACAGTGCAAAGAAAAACAGTATACTGACTGCAAACGTGACAAATACCATGACACCTATTCTGATCAGATGTGGCCATTCCTCACGCCCCGGGTGCGAATTCTGCTTCGCACCCTTATCTGCATTTATCTCAATGTTTGATTTTTTACCAGCTTTTCCGGTTTCTTCCATCGGATTAAACTCTCCTTATTTACGGTTATAGTTGATGAGACAACCCTTTAATATTATCTCTCTTTCATCATCTGTGAGCTCACCCATCTTCAGTGTAAATGGCTTTAATTCACCATCCTTGACAACATATGCCTCAAACTCCGTCTTTGCATCCTCGATTTCCTTCTTGATTCCCGGAAGGAAGATATAGTCGAGGTTGTGGAACGGAAGCTCTCCCTCATCAATGATGAATGGAAGCATTCCCCAGTTGATAAGGTTTGAACGGTATCTCTTTGTGGCATACTCGTTTGCGATATTTGCCCAGCCTCCGAGTACCTTCTGGCAGCTGGCAGCCTGCTCTCTTGCTGAGCCGTCACCCGGCTTAACAGCAAAAATTGTGCTTCCGAAGCCCATATTCTCATGGCTTGCCTCAGGGAATTTTTTCTTTACTACTCCCATGATTTCAGCAACCTCAGGAACAGCCTTTCCTGCGCACTCACCACTCTCTATAGCCTTCTGGGCCTTCTGGATTTCCTTTGCTCTGCCTACATACTCAGGATCCTTTCTTGAAAGTGCGAACTCTGCAAGTCCAAGAGGGTTTGAACGATATGAAGATGTCTCTCCTGAAGGAATGAGCTCATCTGTTGTAGTAACAGGATCATGAATCTCTGAAACCACCTTAAGGAGCATATTCTCAGGAAGCGCGCTCATTGCCGGCCAGTCCTTGATGTTTGGTCCGAACTGGATTTCAACTGAAGGATCTGCCACTCCATGGCTGTCAAATACACGGTTCTCATATATAGTCTTGTCAAAGAAATATTTTGGCTTTGTAAAGTTGACATCAATATCCGCTGCTGATGTAAGGAAGCCCTTGTTTGCTGCTGTTGCAGCGATTGAACGTGCATCCATGAGTGCCACTGAGCTGATCTGTCCGTTCTGTACCTTAGAACCCTCTCTGTTAGGGAAGTTTCTTGTTGAATGACGGATAGAGAATGCGTTGTTGGCAGGTGTATCTCCTGCACCAAAGCAAGGTCCGCAGAAAGCAGTCTTTACGATTGCACCTGTCTCAAGAAGCTTTGCTACAGCTCCGTTTTTCACAAGCTCCATGTATATTGGAGTAGATGCCGGGTAAACACTCAGTGTAAACTCGTCTGCTCCGATTGAATGTCCGTTTAATATGTCAGCCGCATCGCAGATATTCTCAAATCCACCGCCTGCACAGCCTGCGATGATTCCCTGGTCTACATACAGTTTTCCGTCTCTTACCTTACTCTTTAAATCAAGCTTCACCTTGCCGTCAAAGCTTACCTCAGCTCTCTTCTCACAGTCATCGAGAATATCCATGAGGTTTGCATTGAGCTCATCGATAGTGTAAGTATTGCTTGGGTGGAATGGCATAGCTATCATTGGGCGGATCTGGCTTAAATCAATCTCAATAAATCTGTCGTAGTAAGCCACCTCACCCGGATTAAGCTCCTTGTGGTCCTCAGCCCTACCGTGAATCTCAAAGAATTCCTTAACCTGGTCATCTGTTCTCCAGATAGAAGAAAGACATGTAGTCTCTGTTGTCATAACATCGACACCTATACGGAAGTCAACGCTCAGATTAGACACACCCGGTCCTACAAACTCCATAACTTTGTTCTTTACAAATCCGTTTCCGAATACCTCTCCGATAATTGCAAGTGCGACATCCTGTGGTCCAACGCCCTTGATTGGCTCTCCTGTCAGGTAAATGCCTACTACCTCAGGCATATCAATATCATATGTCTGTTCAAGAAGCTGCTTAACAAGCTCAGGTCCACCCTCGCCGACTGCCATAGTACCAAGTGCACCATAACGTGTATGTGAATCAGAACCAAGTATCATTTTTCCGCCGCCGGCAAGCATCTCTCGTGCAAACTGATGGATAACTGCCTGATGAGGTGGTACATAGATTCCACCGTACTTCTTTGCACATGTGAGACCAAACATGTGGTCATCCTCATTGATTGTTCCACCAACTGCACAAAGGCTGTTGTGACAGTTTGTAAGTACATACGGGATAGGGAATTTCTCAAGTCCTGAAGCTCGTGCTGTCTGGATGATACCTACAAATGTAATATCATGCGATGTAAGCTTATCAAACTTAATCTGAAGCTTGTCCATATTGCCGGATGTATTGTGCTCCTTTAAAATACCGTAAGCAATTGTCTCCTGCTTAGCTGTCTGTTTATCGATGTCCATGCCGGTCTTGCTTTTGACAGCTGCCTGAGCCTCCGGTCCATCAATTATTACTTCCTTACCGTTTAAAAGGTAAGCACCATTTTCATATAATTTCACTTATTCTACCTCCGTATGTGTATTTCAAAATTCTTTTATTTACTATTATATAATATTATAGGTAATTGTGGCAATAAATAAATCACCATCTACCTTAATTTCGAATTTTCCTCCCATCAACTGGGTCAGATTCTTTGCAATCGAAAGTCCAAGTCCACTTCCTTCAGTAGTTCTCGACCTCTCTCCCCTCACAAAACGCTCTGTCAGGTCTACATTTCCGTTGCTTACTATGTCAAGCTCGTTCTTAGACACATTCTTTATTGTAAAAACTGCCTTTTTATCTGCCTTTTCAAGCTCTACATATACTCTGGTATTTTCCAGTGCATATTTTGCAGCATTAGTATACAGATTTTCAATAGAGCGGTAAAGCTGACGCCCATCCGCATATATAAATATCTGTTCTGATGGAATTTTTGTAACTATTGTCAGATTTCTCGACTCAAAGCGCTCATTGAATTCACCTCCGGTCTGGTATAAAAGCTCAACCAGATCAAGCTTTTGCATATTGAGCTTCACATTTCCCGAGGTAATCTTTGATGTCTCTACCAAATCCTCTGTAAGCTGCTTTAAGCGCTGTGACTTTTCCTCCAGCACATGTATATAGTATTTGGCATTTTCATTTTCCAGATTTTCCCTCTTAAGCAGATCAACATAGTTGACTATTGATGTCAGAGGTGTCTTTATATCATGCGATACATTTGTTATTAAATCAGCCTTTAATTTTTCATTTTTAAGACTCTCATTTACCGAGCTCATAAGACCCTGGCGTATATGGTTGACAGCCTCCGCCACCTTTTTCTGCTGCCCATGAAACTCATTGACATTGAGTGTAGTGTCAAGCGCTCCTTCCGAGATAGCTTCAAGTGCCTCCTGTATGCGCATTATCTCTTTGGTTTTTTGTGTGTGGATATCCTTTTTCTCAATAACTCTTTTCAAAAGCTCATAGCCCTTGTACATCAGGCTGTGTGTGCAAAGTATATTGCCTTTTATCTTCCTTACAATGCTCTGGTATAAAATAATAAAAGCCAGATCAAACAAAAAAGTAAATGTGCCGGCCGTCATAATGAGTGATGCATAGTCAAAATGCTGGTTTTTTACGCCTGAAATCACTTTTCCCATAAATACCATGAGCAGTGTAAATATCACTAGCATCACATCAGAGTATACCTTGTCAATCGGTAAATAGTATATTGTGTAATCATCCTCTGATTTTCTGCCGGCCACGTTTGCCATATATGCCAGGCTCACAAAGCTGCCTACCAGGCCCGCAAGCGATATTAGTGTATAGATATCAATATTTTCATGCGCATCGTGCCTGAATGCATAGCCTGTGGCAAACACTCCTGTCACCATAAGTATCATGCATAGCTGATGTAAAACTATGACCGCTGCTTTTTTTCCTATCGTATACTGCTTCATTTGTTGTCCTCTATCTTATAGCCTACTCCCCAGACCACCTTCAGATAGCGTGGCTCCTTAGGATTTATCTCTATTTTTTCCCTGATATGTCTGATGTGCACAGCAACTGTATTGTCGGCGCCTATCGCCTCCTCGTTCCATATGCTCTCATATATTTCGTTTATTGAGTAGACCTTTCCCTTATTTTTAAGGAGTAAAAGCAGTATATTGTATTCAATCGGTGTGAGCTTTACCTCCTCACCATCCACAGTCACCTTTTTTAAATCATCATTTACCAAAAGACCTCCGGCTTCATAAACCTTGTCTCCGGCTGCATCATTGCTTGACAGAGTGGTATATCTGCGAAGCTGTGACTTTACCCTTGCCACAAGCTCAAGCGGATTAAAAGGCTTTGTGACATAATCATCAGCTCCCACATTGAGGCCTAAAATCTTGTCAGCATCCTCTGTCTTTGCCGATAGAATGATTATCGGCACCCTGCTTTCCTTTCGTATCTGCAAAGTGGCTCTTATTCCGTCGAGCTTTGGCATCATGACATCTATTATCATGAGGTCTATTTTTTTATTCTTCATAATTTCAACCGCCTGTATGCCGTCGTAAGCCTTCTCCACGTCGTAGCCCTCCTGCATCAGGTAAATCTCAATTGCCTCAACTATTTCCTTGTCGTCATCACAAACTAATATTGTCATATTATCCTCCTTCTATGAATTTTTAACAGAAACCTTCTCCTGCCGTTAGTCAGCTATATTTTATCAGATTATCCACTTTGTTTTTCTTAAAATCTGCTTAATATTACCCACTTTTAAATATAAGCCAAAAAGCAGCCGTTCTGTTTTGAACTGCTGCTTTATATTACATAGGTGTGTTTCATTTCCCTTTATTTCCGGTGATGCTCTGCCACATTCTGTGGATACCGTCTGTGAGCTCCTTCCCTTCCTTTGTGTTGATAACAGGTGGATTGCCGGCTTTTCTGCTTATTGCCTTATAATCCTCATCAACAGACGATTTTGAGCCGGCAGCCTTGGCTTCATCCTTATCATTGCTATGATTTAATCCGGCATCAGGTGTATCGTCTGCAAGCTTCACTTCACCCACTACACCATCTCCCAGGTCCTCGCCCTCAGCAAGTCCCAGTTTTCTGATATAATCCATATTTACCTTGATTTCAGTCTGTCTGTTTGCATAGATGGACTTCTCTTCATTGTCAATAGTACGCTCCTCTACAGGTTTACCTGCATTTTTCTGACGTTCTATCTCCTTATTTCTGTCATCGATAATCTTAAGATACTTCTCCGTATCGGACAAATCCTGAAGCTGTCCCTTGAGCTCATACTGGTTAGTTTTAACTATCTTCTCCTGCTCTGCAATCTTATCCTTCATATTCTTGCACAGCTTTTCAAGTGACTCGTTGGTATCATTGATGATATCACGCACTCTTGAAAGCGCCTCATCCGTATAGATAACCGATGCTGCATACACATCCTCAGCCTTTCTGCTTGCATCCCAGACTATCTGATCCCCCTTCTTTCTGAACTCTCTCTCTGCGTGATTGCGACTCTGTTCAGTAAGCTCATACTCATCCTGTATTGCATATATACACTTATTCAGCTCAGCAAGTAAATCTATCATTTGCTGCTTGTTTATGATCACCCTGCTCGGCTCCGGCTTATACGGCTCCGCCTTTGAGAGCATGATATGAATTTCTCTTAGTACCTTTTCTGTTTTATCGTTCGCATTCATTTTCTATTTCCTCGGATTTAAATTAACATTATAACTATTCAGGGTGGTTATGAATACTCACCACTTACCCATATTTTATATGAAAATCCGCTTCTCGTAAATAGCCAAATGAATAATAATAG
>OLWA01002643.1_pt1 | contig 15411 bp, 11 predicted proteins | sample 1673251 | NCBI WGS metagenome assembly OLWA01 (sample SAMEA3178937, study PRJEB25190) | human gut metagenome | biome: human gut; feature: human-associated habitat; material: faeces | place: Austria | collected 2013
CTCAGTGTCTCAATATCTTTATTCTGAAGCATATCTTCACCTCTATTTAATCGCCATTAATCAGACCAACGATTGGGTACTTTACTATATTATATTTGATTTTTCTCTTTCAGTCAACAATAGCAAAGTGAACGCTTTTAATTATATCAATCAGGCAATTTAGTATAAAATCTGCCCTCCGCTTTTTTAACCAGATAAAATATTGGTCAGCGAAAAGACAAATAGGTAAAAAAATAAGCGTACCACTGTTTTTATGATACGCTCATCATTATTAAATTACCTCAAAATGCTTCAACGCATCCTTTATGGCTTCCACTTTCTCTGCTGTCGGATGCTTCCTCGGCTGTTTCAATTCCTCTACCGCATTAGGAGCATCGTACATTGGCAAGCCTAAATCTCTCTTTACCTCTGCGATATATGCGGTATGTACCTTGAAACCGTATTTAGCTTCTATGTACTCCTTTATCATTTTGTAGGTCACTCGTTCTTTGGGCTTATATTCTTCGGCTCTTTTAGCGATATTATCAAGCGGAACTTTTCCCTCACCCTCGCCAAACTCAACTTTTACGTTGATATGTCCGTCTGGCTTTTTGTGGGAAAGCAGTACTACCGTCTCCACATGGCTGCTATGTCCAAACATATCGCACGCTCTGACACGCTTTAATTCATACCCTTCCCCGCACAAATATTTCAAATCTCTCGCCAGCGTCGCCGGATCACAGCTCACGTACACGATCCGTTCCGGTTCCATCTGAACAACGGTGCGAAGCAGCTTCTCATCACAGCCCTTCCGGGGCGGATCCAATGTAACGACATCTGCCCGGAGAGAGCCTCCACTCTGCTCATACTGCTCCGGTACTACGTCTTCTGCCGCTCCCACGAAAAACTCTGCGTTCGTAAATCCGTTACGTCTTGCATTTTCTCTGGCATCCTCGATTGCCTGTGGTACAATTTCCACTCCACAGACCCTGGCTGCCTTTTGAGCAAGGAACAGAGAGATCGTTCCAATGCCGCAATAGAGATCCCAGACAACTTCATCCCCCTTAAGGTCTGCGTACTCCAACGCAGTTCCATAAAGCTTCTGTGTCTGCTCCGGATTTACCTGATAAAAGGAAAGCGGAGAGATCCGGTAGGTGATATTTCCAATTCTGTCCTCAATATAGGTCTGTCCGTATATTGGGACAACCTTTTCTCCAAGAATACGGTTCGTTTTATCTTTATTGATATTGAGACAGATGCTTTTTATTTTATATGTCTTTTCCACATCATTTGCTTTTTTCAGCATCTCTACCAGCTTGTCCTGATGTGGCAGTTTATTTCCATTGATGATCAGACATACCATAACCTCGCCGGTATATTTCCCTACTCTGGTGAGAATATGACGAACCAGCCCGGTGTGCTTCTTTTCCTCATAAGCAGAAATATCATACTGCTTCATAAATGCAAGGATTGTCTCCAGGATCATATGATTAGCAGGATGCTGAATGGCACAATCTGTATTGGGAATGATCGAGTGGGTCCGCCCGGCATAAAATCCGGCTACAGGATTTCCCTCTTTGTCATATCCCACAGGATATTGTGCCTTGTTACGGTAATGATATGGCTCGTCCATCCCCATGATCGGTTCCATCGGGATTTCCTCAAAACCTCCAATTCTCTGGAGACAGTCACGAACCTTCTTTTCCTTCCATGCAAGCTGCTTTTCATAGCTGCAATGCTGGATCTGGCAGCCACCGCACTGACGGGCACAGTCACATGCCGGCTCCACGCGCCACGGCGAAGGCGTGATCACCTCCATCAAACGTCCATATCCAAATTTCTTCTTTGCCTTGATCACTTTTACACGGACAATATCTCCCACAAGAGCATCTTTCACAAAGAGGGTATAACCCTCCTTATGGCCTATACCCTCTCCATCCGTTCCCATATCATCTATTTCCAGAGAAAACTCCTGTCCCTTTGTAATCTCCATCTCAGACTCCTTTATCCATTTTCTTTTTCTGCACATACCCGGAACTCTGACGCACATTGGAGTCTACATAACGGCTGAATCCAAGCCACTCTGTGGTCGGCTCTGCTTTATCATAGATTTCCGTGATGGTCTCCAGCTTGGCATCCGTATTGTCTGCAAAGCTCAAAGCGATCGCCTCTGCCAGTGCCGGTTTCTTCGGGGATCCAAACTCCAGTTCTCCATGATGAGACAAAATGCAGTGACGTAACTCCGAAGCCAGAACCGGTGGAAAACCAGGCACATCCTGAATCTTTTGTCCAATCTTCTCTGCACCCATAAAGATGTGTCCCAAAAGCTGGCCATCATCCGTATAATCATTTACCGGAAAACCTGATATCTCATATACCTTTGCAAAATCGTGGAAAATCGCTGCTGTCAGCAAAAGATCTCGATCCAGTACCGGATAATTCGCTGCCATAAAATCACACAATCTGGTGACGGCCAGTGTGTGCTGCAAAAGACCTCCGACAAATCCATGATGCACGGACTTTGCTGCCGAATGTACTTTAAACTCCTTAATAAATGCGGCATCCTTCAGAAATGTATTCTCGGTAAGCTGCTTTAAATGCGGTTCCTTGATCGTCGCAATAATCCCGCAAAGCTCACGATACATCTCATCAATGTCATATTTCGAAGAAGGGATATATTCCGCCGGATCATACTCTCCCTCCTCTGCCTTACGCAGACGGCGGATATTGACCTGACGTGCCCCCTGAAAGGAGGTAACCATCCCCTCTGTCATGATAAAATCCATGGAATCAAAATCGGCAATACCGTTATTGAGTTCCCAGATCTTTGCATCGATCACACCGGTCTTATCCTGCAGGATCAAAGAATAGTAGGTTTTCCCTGCCTTTGTCTTTAATATCTGCTTGCTCTTACACAGATAAATGCCCGTAAACTTATCTCCTTCTTTATATTCATTAATGTAATACATTTGTCTTAATCCCTTTCTGTCTCAATTCACAACTTCCCTGTCCCTGCAATCTATAATTGCAACAGAGTATTATAGTGCACAATTAGTTTAAGTGTATCACAATCATTCTCCACTCACAAGAGTACCGTAAAAAAAATCACAGATTTATATAAACCGTAAAAAATCACAGATCCTGCATCATGAAACCGTGTTGCCTGTACAGAATCTGTGAACATAACTCATAAAATGTTCTGATAACATTTATTTAATTTTAACAATGCTTTTTTCTCAATACGGGACACATAAGATCTGGAAATTCCATATATCTTTGCCACCTCTCTCTGTGTTTTTTCTTCCTTGCCATCCAGTCCATAACGGAGTGTCAGAATCTCCCGTTCCCGATCCGTCAGAACTTCATCCATAAAGCCCCTCAGCTTCTGCAGATGCTGTTCCCGCGTAATCCGCTCCGGAATATCCTCATCCTCGTATTCAATAATATCGATCAGGCTGATCTCATTGCCTTCTTTGTCCGATCCAATGGAATCATACAGGTAAACATCCCTGGCTGATTTTTTCCGTGCACGGAAGTTCATCAGGAGTTCATTTTCAATGCACCGGCTGGCATAGCTGGCAAGCCGTATCTTTTTGGATTCATCAAAGGAATCCACGGCCTTGATCAATCCGATCGTACCGATCGAGATCAGATCATCCATGTCCTTATCCGGAGCTGCATATTTTTTGGCTATATACGCCACCAGACGCAGATTTCTTTCAATCAGGGCATTTCTTGCTTCCTTATCTCCTGCCCGGCATCTTCGCAAATACTCTTTTTCCTCTTTGGCGCTGGGAGGCTGTGGAAAAGACTGCATAATGACATACCTCTTTCACGCTTTCCCTTTATCCTATGCGTGAGGGAAGATGTCTGTGCTTTTCCTATCCGATCAAAACTTTTTCCTTCAAAAACAGCCTCAATAATAGTCCTTGGGATACAGCCTCTTATTCATCCGCTCCCAGAACCTCCGTTTCTTCTCCGGCTCCGGCACCTCCACAATATATCTCTCATATGCATTGATGATCGTGGTTCCAAGGTAGCTGCTCACCCTCGGCTGGTTCCGGTTATAATTCATATGTACATGGCCGTGAAAGAAATACCCCGGCTTGTAATGCTTCATGATCCACCGGAAGCAGCGGAAGCCCTGGTGGGGCAGATCCTCCCCATCCCCAAGATCCTTTGCCGGGGCATGTGACACGAGAATATCAAGGCCACCGCGGATGCGGACCTTCCACTTGAGGCGTGACCACCGCTGATACATCTGACGCTCTGTATACTGGTACTTTTTCATGGAATAGCACATGGAACCTCCCAGTCCGGCGATCCGCAGTCCCTTATACACAAAGACCTCGTCATCAATGCAGATGCAGCCGTCCGGTGCTTTCCGGTCATAATGTGTATCGTGATTACCATGAACATAAAGCACCGGAACTGTCGTAAAGGTTGCAAGAAATGACAGATAATCCGCCTTCAGATCCCCACAGGATATGATCAGGTCAATGCCATCCAGCTTTTCTTTTTCAAAAAAATCCCATAAATATTTTGACTCTTCATCGGCCAATAATAATATTTTCATTTTGATCCTCTCTCTCACTGTGCTAGACAAAGGTTCTTTCCTGTTCACTCAGGGTCTGCTTCAGTCCTCTCAGGCGTACCAGATCCTTTGCATGGTCACTGAGCTGATCGATCGTCGGAATCTCTCCCACAATCCCCTCGATCAGCCAGTCCATCATCATGACATCCTCCGGTGCCAGCGTTTCGTTTTCCTCGCAACGCAGATGATGCTCCGCATCATATAATATGCCGGAAAACACCGGAAAACTTCCATTTGCGATCGATTCCTTCAGAAAATTGATCAGCCGCTTTGTATTATCCGGAACACTGCTTCCCAGGATCACGTCCAGCACATTGGCAGATAGTCCCCACCAGTAGTTTAATGCCTTCGGCTCTTTGGTGGTGTCCGTTTTCCAGGAACCACGCATGATGCTGTTGATCAGCTCTTCGTAAAATGCTCCCCACTGATATACGGTGGTCGCAATGTTTTTCGTTCCACTATCCGATAAATGGTACAATCCAAGTGCGCGATCTTCCTTGGTAGGAGAAATCATATTTTGAGAAGATATCATGGAGATACCATGCTGTAAAAAATACTCATCCGAATGACAGTTCTCCATGGTAGACCACTGCAGATGAACCCTTGCCCTTGGATTAATGATCCTTGCCCCCAGAGCAAATGCATTGATCCCCGGTATCACACCATAGATTGGGTAATCCGCCAGATAACCGATATCGTCCTTTTCACTGAGACTGGCCGCCAGCATTCCCAGCAGAAATTTTCCTTCATAAATACGGATTCCATACGTCCGGATGGATGCATGCGGGGAGTTCAACGAACAATTTAGTATCTTTGTATTTGGATATAATGGAGCGACCTTAATACACGCCCGTACAAACATTGGTGCTATCGCAAAGATAATGTCATAGCCCTCCTCACAGAGCTTTTGCAGCACCTCTTCATCGTCCTCATAAGGCGTTGCAATAAATGCTTTGGCATCAATATTTCCGTGAAATGCATCGATGATATGCTTTCTGCCCATTTCCTGTCCATAGATCCAGTCTGATTCCGACGGCTTGACATCATATACAAAAGCTACCTTGTGCACCTTCGGAGACTGCATCTTTTTGATCATGGAAGTCTCTGTATTGGGAACCGTCAACAGTTCCACAGGCTTCTCCTCTCCCAGTGTCTTGATCTCTGTCCAGATCTTGGACAGATCTTTTTTAATCTCACTGGTCAGCTTGTCCCCGGACTCACTGTACGGATAAAGGGACAGATAAAACAGAAGTGCGTCATCCTCCGTGATTCCCTTAATCTCTGTGCCCCCCATGGCTTTATATGCCCCGTAAAATGCTACGTGAAAGGAGGAAAAGTTCATGCAGTCATCCTCTGTCCACTGTTCATCCACAGATTTTCCCACATACTGGCACAGCTTGTGATAGCTCCCCTTCTCACTGAACACCACATAATTGATCCTGGTGTGCTTATAAAATTCCATAAATTCATAATATATCTGGATGTCTTTGTCCTCCGTAAGACGAGGAACCTTGCGGATTACCTCCGCCGGTATGGTAGGTGAGCCTACATATTTCAGGACACTGGTGCGTTTATTTCCTTCGATCACGTAATATTTATTTAAAAATTCATATACCTTGATCGGTGTATGAATTCCTTCCTGAATCTGTGCATCATAAAGCAGCGACCATTTCACCGAAAACTCACTTCCATAGTTGAGAAGAGGCATGAAATTATAAGCAAATGCCTGTGTTCTTCCGGCAGAAGAGGTGCCGACTACCTGTTTGGCCGGTATATTGATGGTTCCCAGATTTTCTTCCCTTTCGATATGCACATGAGACAAGATCTCATCCAATACCGGAAGGTACGGATAACTTCCCTGCAATGTCTTGCCTTTATAAGCCTTCAATGCCAGTTTCTGTGCTTTTATATAATCGTCATATGCCATAGAATATACCCCTTTCCAAAACGTTTCCAATATCATGACAGTTCGTAAGCTTATTGTACAATAATTATACCCATAAAAACAAGAACCCTCACCAAAAAGTAAAGGTCCCTGTTGATATTTTTTATGAATTTTCTCCTTTGGATCATGTGTTTCGCAGATTTTTGTTCTATGACCGCGATTTTCTCCCTGCCGATACGGCCACCAGTGTTACGGCAAACAATACCAGTGCATAACCGACAGAGACGGCAGACTGTGCCAGCACGTCCTGTACAAATTCCCGGGACACGTTTTTCATGGCACCGATCATCTCGTTATTTACCACATACCAGTATGTTGGAAAAAGCCGGGCCACTTTCATGACACCATCTCCAAAAAATTGTCTCGGGACAAAGACTCCGCCCAGAAAACAAAGCACCAGACTGGTTACATTGACCACTCCGTTTACCGCATCGCCATTTTTTGCAATCATTCCGGTAAAAAAGCCAAGGCTGACACCAAACAAAAGCATCGCAAAAATATTGACCGCAAACCATGGAAGTCTTGCGTCTGTCAGTATGTTTCCTCCTGATATGATCACCGCCGCTACCAGCACAAACAGATACAGGCAAAGACCATATACCAGTATTGCCGCTGTCAGCCCCATCACCCGTTTTTTCATTGGCATGGCACCACACTCCGTTCTCTCCCGTACCTCCTTCCCGTTGATCCGCAGAAGTACCAGACCAATTCCCGATATGCCTGCCGCAATAAACAGATATGGCACATACAAAAAGAAACGGGTACTCATATCTCCCTGATTTTTATTGACAAAAGACGCCATACGCACCTTCGTTTCCTTCTGCTGCAGCTTCATCAGCTGCTGTTGTGCCGCATCTGTACCAACTCCGTTTTTTACCAGAGCTGACATTTTCTGCAGATACATCTGCAGCTCTGCCTCAAAGTAAGCCGAATCGAAATATCCCGGCACCTTCATGCAGGAAAGCTCCGGAATCTCTCCCTTTTCCAGTATTTTCCCGGCTCCCTCCGGGATCACCAGCACATAATCAAGTCGTCTCCAATACAAGGCATCCGCAATTTTATCCTGATCCATTTTCATTTTGGTCACCTGATCATGTGTCCCAAAATACTCCCTAATCTGACCGGCAATTGCTCCATCATCTTCATCCACAACAGCAATGTCAAGACTGTCCTGCTGAAAAGAGGACTCCCCTCCCCCTCCTCTTACCTTTGCCATGATCAGGGACAAAGACATAAAAACCGCAAAGAAGATAAAGACCGTTCCCTTGTATTTATTTAATATCTGAAAAAATGCCTTAAATACTCTCATATCTCACCCTCCTCAGCTTCCATACACTGATGATCACACTAATTATCCCAATCAGTGCCAGCGTCACCATATTGATCATATAACGATGGCTGTCCCCATATACGGACAGACTCTTGAAACCATTGACGATCAGGGTTCCCGGGTTGATCCGGTTGATCACCGGACATTTCTCTTCAATGATAAATGTAATGTCCCCCCACTGAAGACCTGCCAGAAAGGAACTGATCATAAATACTGCCACACAGATTCCTTCCTTTTTCTGAACCGGTCCTTTGACAAACACGGCGATCACCTCTCCGATCGCCAGTGCCGTAAAGCTGCCGATCCATCCTCCCAGAAGGACAAGTCCCGCATTCTGTCCGAAATCCTGGTCATAGACAAATACACAGACGCCGATCACGATCGCTACGATAATGCAGTATAAAATATATGTAGCCACAAAATCGTACAGTACCTGACGCAGCTTCGGTGTCGGTGCAACATTTCTCCTTGCCCCCACCGCCGTGAGGTCTGCCTGAATGTCATTTCCGTTGTGCATGCCCACCATGGTCCCGATCAGACAGGTCATCGCGATCAGCGCATAAAAATACTGGGCATAGGGATCCTTATCGGTGCCCTTTAACGGGATTTCCGTGATCTTTGCCTGTGCTCCTGCCGCCATATCCATGGCAAAAGACGACACCTGACCCGGATGCTTCTTTGCCATATCTGTGATCAATGCTGTATTTTCACGATACTGATCCAGAAAGGTCTTGATCAGACTGCTGTAATTATCCGATGACTTCACTGTCAATGACAGATCATCCTTTGCCTGAATGATTCCATATATCTTTTCAGACTGCAGTGCTTTTTCTGCCCCGGTCAGATCATCATATGTCTTTACCTGAAATAACGGAATCTCATCCTCCGTTTTTACCGCTTTCAGCATGGTGACAAACTCCTCCGGCAGCGCATCCCCTTCCAATACTCCCACCGGCACTTTCTGAAACTGTTCCAGATCATTGATCCCGCTAAACATAAAATAAAACAGCATTCCAAGGATCAACGGAAATGCTAACGACCAGAAGATCATCGTTTTCTGCCGCAGCATGGTTTTCATTCGATATTTGATATGTATCATAAAATCTCCTTTTCGCATCAACAGTTTTTGACATTAGTCCCTGAGTTCCTTGCCGGTAATCTCCAGAAAGACATCATTCAGCGTCGGAAGCTCCGAATGAACATTTCCAAACGCTATCTCCTTTTCCTTCAACAGATCCAAAAGACGGAGTAAGTTGTGCTTTCCTTTCGAAAAACGTACCTTGAGAAGTCCCTTATCATAGCTGACACCGATCACATGGGGAAGGCTCCGGATCGCATCGGAAACCTCCTCCGACAGCTCCATCACCTCCATCTGGATCGTCTCTCCCAGATCGATCATTGCCTTGAGCTCATCCTTCGTGCCAAGTGCTAGGTTTCTCCCCTTATCCATAATGGCGATCCGGGTACAGATCTGCTCAACCTCCTCCATATAATGGGTGGTATAAATGATCGTGGCACCCTGCCGGTTCAGCTCCTGAATCCCCTCCAGGATCTTATTACGGCTCTGGGGATCTACCGCAACCGTGGGCTCATCCAGAATGATCAGCTTCGGCTTATGGGCGATTCCACAGGCAATATTTAATCGGCGGAGAAGTCCCCCGGAAAGCTTCTTCGGATAGAACTTCCGAAACTCGGACAGACCGGCAAATTCAATTGCCTCCTCGACAAGCCTTTTCCTCTGTCCCTTTTCCGGTACATATAATCCGCAGAAATAGTCAATATTTTCATAAACCGTCAGTTCCTGAAATACTGCCACATTCTGCATGATAATACCGATATCTTTTTTGATATCATAGCTGGCAGGCGTCATTTCCTTTCCGAAGATTTCAATATGTCCTTTATCATAGGAAAGCAGTGACAAAAGACAGTGGATCGTTGTAGATTTACCACTGCCGTTTGGCCCCAGAAGACCAAAGATCTCTCCCTCCCCGATCTCCAGATTAAAATGATCCACGGCTACCAGATCACCATATCTTTTTACTAAATTTTCGATTTTTACAACCATATGATTCATACATTCCTTTCCTGATCTGCTCTCTTTGAAATACAGATACATTCCATGCCGGAGCAGAGGTATTTCCTTCAACAGATCACTGCATATCCTCTCTGCCTTTGCATTATATTTTTATGCATGATCCTATGATACCGAAATTCCCGGGATAATGGTAGTGAAAAATGTTAAAAGGACATATGACATTTGTCACATTATGAAACTCCTTATGGATATCCCCTGACAAATCCCTTATAATAAAGACAATAAATTGACGAACTCAGACTTTCCAGACACAGCTCCGGGTGTTCAGACCCTTAAAAGCCAAAAATCATATTCAACACCCCGGAACACCAGAAACAATCTGGGTATATTATAGTTCCTTGTGTGGAAAGTTTGAGTTTCTAATTACAGAAAGACGAGGGATAATGACCATGTCTACCTACATAGATTCTATTTTCGTGTTTATCCTGTGTATTCTGGCCGGTCCGGCGTTTCGGACGGATCCCATACACATTAGTGGTATTCTGCTCCTGATCACGATATATTGCTTCGAACTGCTCTGTTCCTCCGACAAACAACGGGCGTATCTGGGGATTATCGTTTTGATCCTCTGTTTCTTTTTTCCGGAAATGTCGGTATTTTTGCCCTGGCATTGCTATGTGCTGTTTCTGCACCGGCAATATATCCCAGCCGGACTTTATCTCTTACCTGTGATCATTTACAGTTACCGGATTTCCAGCGAACTGATTCTTTTTTTCCTGCCGGTCACGATGATCAGCTTTTATCTGGCGTACACCAACCGGATACGTATGGATTTGATCAAACAGATCCATACACTCCGAGACACCAGCGTGGAACGGGAGCTTTCCCTGCAGGAAGCAAACCGAAAGGTATTAGAGAATCAGAATGACCAGATCTATATTGCAACGCTTCGCGAAAGAAACCGCATTGCCAGAGAGATCCATGATAATGTCGGTCATATGCTGTCCCGCTCTATTCTGCAGACAGGTGCCCTGCTCGCCATCTGTAAGGACGAAGTACTTACCCCTCATCTGTCCGCTTTAAAGGACACACTGAATCTCGCCATGGATAATATCCGCAACAGTGTTCATGACCTGCGAGATGAATCCATTGACTTACAATCGGCACTTCAGGGCATCACCGATTCTTTCACCTTTTGTCCCGTGCAGTTACAGTGTGATATTTCCCGTCATATTTCTCAAAATATTAAATACTGCTTCCTTGCCATCACCAAAGAAGCACTCCATAATATTATAAAGCACAGCAATGCCACGAGGGTACGTATCACAGCAAAGGAACATCCGGCATTTTACCAGCTTTTGATCGAAGATAATGGAAATCCGGTGAAGCCTTCCCAGGATTTCCACGAAATCCCAATTGACGGAATGGGGATTCAGAATATGCGTGATCGCGTCGAAGCTCTTCACGGAATCCTGCATATCAGCAGGGAACACGGATTTCGCATCTTTATCTCCATTCCAAAACAATAAAGGCTATCCGCAATGCTGCTTCTGCTGTTTTGATAGTGACCCATAAAAATTAAACAGGAAAGGAATTATATTATGAATATCGTTTTGATCGATGATGACCAGCTCGTCTGCATGTCTTTGAAAATGATCCTGGAGGCCAATGATAACATTCATGTTACCGCCATCGGTCATGACGGCAGTGAGGCACTTTCCCTCTACCGGCAATACCAGCCTGATGTACTCCTCATGGATATTCGAATGCAGGACCGCAACGGTCTGGAAGCTTTATCCGATGTACTTGCAGAGTTTCCCTATGCCAGAGTGCTGTTCCTTACTACGTTTGTAGATGATGAATATATCACAAAGGCACTGCAGCTTGGTGCCAAAGGCTATATCGTAAAACAAGATTATGAAACCATCATTCCGGCTCTCAACGCTGTTTACTCCGGACAGAATGTTTATGGCAGTGAGATCATGGAAAAGATTCCGGAACTCATGAAGGCGGAACCTTCCTTTGACTACAGTGCCCATAACATCACCGAAAAGGAGTATGAGATCATCACTCTGGTGGCACAGGGACTCAGCAATAAGGAAATTTCTGCCAGACTCTTTCTCAGCGAAGGTACCGTCCGTAATTATCTCAGCGGCATTCTGGAAAAGCTGCAGCTCAGGGACAGGACGCAGCTTGCCGTATTTTATTATCAGCATTCCTGAGGTGCAAATGTTTCTGTAAGTTCTATTTTTAATGTCATATATTATAAAAAGCAAAACTAGCGTTTTGCCCCTGATTCACACTACGTTACAAGCATTTTCCTAATATATCCAAAAAGAAGACCTGCCATTTCCGCAGATCTCCTTTTTGATCTTTTTCAGATGATCCTATTACATCTATTATGCCATCTGTTCTGTTATTTTTTATGTGACCATCGCATGATCCGCACCTTGTTTCATGGTATGGTCATCACACGATCCGTACTTTCTTGCTCAGTCCCTTGGCACGGAACAGCTTTTTATATTTCTTCTTCATTCCCTTCGGTACCTTGATCACTACCTTTCCGGAAATGCCCTTAAATGCATTTTTGTCAATGGACTTCTTCGTCAGCTTCGTGCTGGTGATGGTGATCGTTTTCAGATTCTTGCATCCACTGAATGCATTCTTTCCGATCGATGTGATATTCTTGTTGATCACTACCTTTTTGATCTTATCGTTATTTTTAAAGGCATTGTCTGCCACAGAAGTCACCTTGTAGCTGACACCGTTGATGGTAACCTTATCCGGTATCTTAACCGTACCCTTTGCATTTTCCTTTGGTGCAGAGTACTCTACCTCTGCTTTCTTGCCAGTCTGGGTTACCGTGTAGGTAGATCCGGATTTATCCTCAATCTCGCTGCCTTTCTCGACATCATCTTCCTCATCCTCGTCATCTACATCATACTCCTCGCCAGGTAGAATCGTAGCCGCCGGTATCGGAGCTATAGTTACCTCTGTCGGATCATTAACAGCCAACAGAGCATCGCGATCCGGACCTGCCGGATTGTCCGGTAATGTTGTGTCCGGCTGTCCGTTTGGCTGCTGATCAGAGGATGTCTGATCTCCCGGTGTTACCACCGGCTCATCTCCAGGCTGTACCGATGGATCCTGCGTTACTTCCGGAAGCCCGGTTGGTTCTTCTGATGGTGTTACCGTTGGAACCGGTACCTTTGTTGGTACTGCAGTTGCCCAAATATCATTTCCGGTAGTACCCGGTGTTCTCACTGGTCTGTCTGTTGCAACAGCATGCGGATCCTTTGTCGGTTCGACAGTCGGATAAACCGGTGTCGGTTTTTCGGTTGGGATAGCAGACGGTTCCGGACTCTCCGTAGGACATGGAGTCGCTGACGTCTGAGCCGTCGGCAATGGTGGAACCGGTCCAAAGGACGGTGTCGTTATAACCGACGGGGTAGTCGCCGGATGAAATGGTTCCCAGGTTGGATAGATTTCGGAACCGGTGGCCGGATGAGATGGTCCCCAGGTCGGATAGATTTCGGAACCGGTCGCCGGATAGGACGGCCAGATTTCAGAACCCGTCGCCGGATAAGATGGTCCCCAGGACGGATAGATTTCAGAACCGGTCGTCGGATAAGATGGACACCAGGTCTGCTGCGGATAGTCCTCATCCGGATCTCCCACACCTGCATTCCACGTTTCCACGGTCTGCCAGTAAAAAAGATCTGCCGGTGTAGTTCCCCTTTTGATTCCTTTTAAGGTAAAGGTGATATGAATATAATCTAAAAATGAATGGAAATTTTCCTTGTCAAATGCAAAATTCACCCCTAAACACAGATTGCCACCTGTATTCCACAATACCAATTGTGAATCATCATCGATCAGATCTTCCCCATCACATACCACACTCACATCTTTGATTGCCATATTGGAAATATCAAAGTTTTGCGCCTCTGCCATTCCATTGAAAGTAACCCTCAGACTATTAAACCCACTCTCAGAGCCGGCATCCGGTACAGGCGTAACCGGTTTCTCTGTAGATTCTACATACGGCTTCTCCTCTTCCTGATCAAGCAAGCTTCTATACAGACATACCTCGTATGTACCATCACCGGTGATATGCGGATTTTTTAATACATCCAGATTTTCTCCACTGTAAGTAATACTTGTCCCTTCATTCCGATTATTATAGCCACATTCTACATATGCCTGATAGCCATCCTCCCAATCCAGAGGCAGATCTTTGGCATCCGGCGAAACCGTTCTGACCGGCGAAGCTGTATATACCGGCTCCTCTACTGGTCCTGCTTCTTTATTCCACTGATCCAAAGTCCTAACAAGCCGATTGGTTACACCCCCTTCGCTATCATACTCATAAAATGTGCTGTACGATGTTTTTCCGGTCTGAATTCCTTCTAATGTAAAGGTCACGGACAATTCTTCGGAAAAACCAAAGTTTCCATCCGGATCAAAGACATCTTTTGTTTTAAAGCTGCCGTTGTGATAACCATATTCATTACAAATTTCCAGACGCAGATTTCCCTTATTCTCAATACCTCCAAAATATATCTTGGAATCATCCGTTGGAAATACCTTTCCATCACACGACACTGTGACATCCTTGATCTGCATATGGCTGACATCCAGATTGTCCGCCTCTGCCATCCCCATTAACTCAATAGTTAAAATTTTGACTCCATTTGCAGATTTATCCGCCTCTCCGTTTGTAAAGTCCTCTTTATTGATCGATACTGTGTAAGTTCCATCTCCGGTGATCACGGCATCCTTTCCCACTCCACCTTCAGCCTGAGTATTCCAATTTCCCCATTTAAAATCATCATCTGTAAACATCAGATATGCCGTATAACCGTCCTCTTCATCCACCAGTTGATCGTTTTTATCCGGTGCTGATGTCGTATTCCACCACTCATCCGGTGCCGGTGTGGCGTATCCTTTATCCGGTGCTGATGTCGTATTCCACCACTCATCCGGGACTGATGTAGCATATTCATCATACGGTGCCGGTGTCCTATACCACTCATCCGATGCCGATGAGGCATATCCTTCTTCTGCCACTGTCCCATCCTGCATCTCCTCTGCAGATGCCTGTTTCATTGGTACATTCGTTGCTGTCACTACCATGGACAATGCCAAGGCAAAGGATAAAAGTTTTTTTCTTTTCCCTTTTCTCATGATTAACCTCCCATATCTTTGTTGTTAAATAGTTTCTTTCACCTGTATCCGTATGACTTGATACAAATGACATCGATAAACCTTCTACTCCCACCCGGTTACATATTTCATTTTACATATTATCACACTTTATTTTTTATTGTTGTAAAATGTCATAATTAACATCTAAATGCTATATTTAACTCAGACTTCGCACAACAATGATTCGGTTGCGCCCATAATATTGCTTATGTCCATGGAAACTTAATATAGATTTTTGCCTCAGGATATCTGGCAAAACCGAGAAGCTGTGACACCAAAATTGACGCAGATCAGTAGGATTTCTGAAAAGTCTTTGCTTT
>OLWA01002645.1_pt1 | contig 15409 bp, 14 predicted proteins | sample 1673251 | NCBI WGS metagenome assembly OLWA01 (sample SAMEA3178937, study PRJEB25190) | human gut metagenome | biome: human gut; feature: human-associated habitat; material: faeces | place: Austria | collected 2013
AGAAGAATCTGCTGACTTCATTCGCTGGTGAATCACAAGCAAGAATGCGTTACACCTATTTTGCAAGTGCGGCTAAAAAAGAAGGTTACGAACAAATTTCGGCTATTTTTACTGAAACGGCCGATCAGGAAAAGGAACATGCGAAACGTATGTTTAAGTTCTTGGAAGGTGGTATGGTAGAAATCACTGCCAGCTATCCGGCAGGTGTAATCGGTACTACACTCGAAAATCTTCGCGCTGCCGCTGCCGGTGAACACGAAGAATGGTCGTTGGATTATCCTCATTTCGCAGATGTGGCAGAACAGGAGGGTTTCCCGATGATTGCCGCTATGTATCGTAATATTTCTATTGCTGAGAAAGGTCACGAAGAAAGATATCTTGCTTTCGTGAACAATATCGAGAATATGACTGTATTCGCTAAAGAAGGTGAAGTAGTATGGCAATGCCGTAACTGCGGTTATATCACTGTAGGTAAGGAAGCTCCGGAAGTTTGTCCGGCTTGTTTGCACCCGCAGGCTTACTTCGAAGTAAAGAAGGAAAACTATTAAAAGAGGATTTCTGATTAGAAGATAGTTGGTTCCACGTCGGGAAGCTTTTCGTTTCCGGACGTGGAACTTTTTTTATTGTGTGGCTCTAGTACTTTATTCTACTTTGCTAAAGTGAATACGAAGAGGAGCATCTTCCATAGAGCTCATAAATTCATAAATCATGGCTCCAAAATCTTCTCCTTGCGGTTCATAATCATCCAATGTGCATTCCAATACCTCTTTGCTATCCACTGTGATTAGTCGGAAACCGACAAGAGCCGGGCGGATGTCTTTGTGGGTAGTAGAGAATTTGACGTTTACATCAGGTATTTCCAGTATGGATACTTTTACGTTTGCGCCGTTATTCTCTTGGAATATCTTATTTCCTTCTTCTTTGAAAGTGATTTTACGGGGAGATGTCCCGAAATAATTCTTCAGGTCTCCGGATAGATCGGGAGTGAATGTATATTCTAAGTAAGAGTCACCTTCAAATGTTATTCGGTCTGAAGGTGTCCCTTTGGGTGCTTTGCTGATATCTTCTCCATACATCTCGAACAAATCAAGATTTGTTATTTTATCAAATGCCCAAGTTCCGGTAAATATATCCGGTCCGCTTATAGTGACAGTAAGTGTGCCGTTGCTGCCTATGGCATATCCGTCTTTATTGGCCAGACGGAGGATAAGTTTATCTTTTCCTTCTTCTTTCTTCAGGTACTTGATAGAGAAACTCCCTTTATTTTTGTTGATAGGAACAACAACTTGGGCTCCATTTACGAATTCATAATGTACCCCTTCTATTGCGGTAGAACTTTCATCTACTTCAATATCGAAGGTTGTCGCTACTTTTACCTTATATACTCCTCCTTTCATATTAGTCAGTTTGATAGAGAAGTCAGCGCTGAATCCAACTTTTCCTGTACTGTTCTCAAAGGACATTATGATTCCATTATTATTTAATAAGTTTACAGAAGCATAATTCATCAATCCCAACGAGAAACCTTCCGGAGCTTTTTGTAGATTAACATATAATTCTTTATTTTCATCACCGATATTTTCTTCAATACGGGTTAATGTAAAAGTAGCTTCTGTCTCACCTGCTTTTAATAAGATGGATGGTTCTGATATGGTGAAATCTACGCCTTCCACAGCTGTTCCACCAAATAGAACGGGAATAAAGACATCCGTTAGAGGAGCTTGGTCAGCTTTTATTTTCAATTCTATACTTCCTTTTGCCAATGTATAGAATGGCTGGTCGATATAGATTTGAGGTAGGCGCTGGTTATCATCAGATGAACAGGAAGCAAGAATAAATGTCATGCTCATCAATATACATAGATAATGCCCTAATTTCTTCATAACATTTCTTGGATTTTATGTGGTTATTGCTGTTGATTTATACTGCTTTCATATTCTGCTTTTATCGCATTATATTCCGCTACTTCTTCAGTAGTCAACACAGTAGGATTGGGTAATTTATAAGTTTTATTTATGAAATTAGTATCTGATTGCGGTGGCAATTCATCTATATCTTCGCAAGCTGCGTAAATTGCTCCGGATAATGCGAGGGAGATCATAAATATCCCGCTATATATTTTCTTTTTCATATTTAAATCCTCCATTTTATTTATTTTGTATCTCTTTATATCCAGGATTTTGTATCAATCCGTTCTCTAAATCCAAATCGTGCAAAGGAATTGGAAAGGTATACATATATTTCTCTGTCACATACTTCAGGCCATTGAGTGCTGTCCAATATTCCGGTGAGCCATTCCGTTTTTGTTCAAAGAAACGGTCTCCTTCCAGAAATAACTCTTTTCTGCGTTCTTGCAGAATGAATCCCATTAGTGGGGTTAGAGCATTACCCTCTACATCCGTTTTTATGACTTCTTTATCTGAAAGAGTTGGTAGTTTGTCAACTGTCAGGTCGGTATAATTACTGATACGATGTACTCGTAATTCGTTAATAGATTTCAAGGCTTTGTCTTCTTGCTTCATGTGATAATAACATTCCGCTTCTATCAGTTTGAATTCGGCTGCTCTCATACCACAAAAGAAAATCTTTTTTGCTTGCCGTTGGGTGTTTACCCAAAGTGCATAGCGGATATCGCTTGTTTTTTCTTCTTCAGAGAAAGTACTTAAAAAACGCAGACTAACGGGACGGTATTGAAGGGTGGTATTTACTCCGGATAGATCGTCACTACCGGTGGCTGTGACAGCAAGATATGATTTTAAAAGCTGGTTGCCCGTCAATTCGTATGCATTAGTCATCATAGCTTTGTATGCCTCACCTTCCAATAAGGGATATTTGTTCAATAAGTCTTGGGCTATCGGAAGTGCTTTGCTCCATTGCCGTGTCCAGAAATACATACGAGCCTGATATCCTTTTATGACATCTTCCGTGAAACGGTAGATATTATCATTGATATGATAGCTGGCAGCCTTTTGCAAATCAGACTCTATCTGATTGATAGTGGCCTGCATGGTACTGCGGAGTGGCTTTTCTTCCATGTCAAATGTTGTTACAAGCGGTAGGCCAAGCTGAGTGTCGAATTCTCCAGTGCGGGGTACTTCGCAGAATATTCGTAATAATTGATAATATGCCACACCTCGTATAGCATATGCTGTACCTCGAATATTATTAGCTTCTTCCGTATCGCTTTCTTCCATTTCGTTCAATACAATATTACAGTCACGGATAAATTCATAAAGAGATTGGTAGTAATTGGGATATTGATTTTGACGAATAATATCGCCTACGTATGTTGCCAAAGAACGTGCGCCTGAGCTTGTCAGACAGGTTTCAAAATCGTCACCACATACTGCATCCCACGTCATCCATTGGTTGGCGTTTCCAACTAAATAACTGTCTGACCCGGCATCAATACTGTTAAGTCGTGTATGAATAAGTGCAGAGAATTCTTCTGCTGTTTTAGGAATAGTACGTCCATAAGGCTTTATATCTAAATAATTGTTACACGATATGCATAATAATGCAATTAGTCCGATACTTATTATATTCTTTTTTTTCATAATGTTTTGTTTTTAAAATCCGATAGAAACTCCCATAGAAAAAGTACGTGGAGTAGGATAAACTGCTCCTGGGGTTTCGGGGTCAATACCGGAATAATTGGTTATTATGAATAAATTGCTGACACTGAATGATAGTGCCAATGAACTGATATGTGCCCTTTTGAGCCATTCATTTTCAAAGTTATACCCCAATAGTAATGATCCGAGTTTGAAGTAAGATACTTTTTCCAACATAGAGGCACGAGTGATCTGGCTGCTGGTTATCATATAATTATCCAATCCCAAATATTCTCCATACGCATCAATGATACGTGGGTATCCATTGGTTATCGGGTTATCTTTTGTCCAACGATTCACACGGTCTTTTGTTACGTTCAGGAAGTTGGTATACAGGTCATTTTCTTGCGTAGGAATGCTTTCGACTGCTGCAGATGATTCATTTAGCATGGTGTAAGATACCGGACAAGTGATATTGTTCAGTATTTTTCCTCCTAAAGAATAAGAACCTCCTAAACTCAGGTTTATTTTCTTGTATGATAAAGAGATGGAATATCCTCCGTTGGTAGGTGCGTTACTAGTTCCCAAATAGAAAGCATAGTTTTTAGCTTCACCACGATCTGCTTCCGTAGACATTGTAACGTCCGGACGGGTAGCATAAGCATAAATTCCTAATTTCTCATCAATGCCTATTACTTTTCCACTGACAATAGAACTTAATGGGTAGCCTACGTAGTTAGAATTGAAAATGCTTCCATTAGGTGAGGAATATTTTAGCAACTTATTACGGTTGTAAGCAATATTGGCAGTTAATGAAAGATTCCAGTCTTTAGTTTTCAATACATTGGCACTTATTGTCACTTCCGCTCCTTGATTCAGTAATTCTGAGGTATTATAACTTTGATATGAGAATCCTGTGGTGTAAACAACCGGAACACTGGTTACGGCATCTCGTGTGCGTCTGTCATAAAGTTCACCTTGTAAGCGTAGACGGTCATTCAGAAAACCTATATCCATTGAGATTTTCATATCGCGTGTTTTTTCCCAGCGTAATTTGGCGTTCGGGGCATTCCGTAATGTTCCCATGCGGTAATAATCATTGTCGGCTTTGCGGAATGAGTTTTCATAATCCATTACCAATTGTGGATAAACAGACTTATTAATGTTTCCTGTATATCCGAATGCAGCTCGTAAAGATAAAGTGCTGATAATAGGTTTTAAAGGTTTCATGAACTCTTCCTGATCAACATTCCAAGATAGACCGACAGAGCCGGTAGGGTTGAATTGTTCATTGCTACCGAAATTATTCGAGCCATCAGTACGTCCTGTCAAACTGAGAATATAACGTTGCTTGAATACATAGTCTAATGAAAGGTAAAAAGAAGCGAAGGCGTCTTCTACAATACTTTGACCGGATAGCTGATCGACGATGGCTGCATACGAAATCAGGTTGTTATAGCCTATATCCATACTTTCCGGATATATGGGGATAGAAGAATTACCGGATATGGGATCATATCCATATCGTTTTTCGTAGATGCTTTTGGAATATTGTCCTCGTATCTCCGAGCCTAACAATGCGCTTATATAATGGTCGCGACCGAAGGTGTTGAAATAATGGAGCTGGCCGCGTAAATTGTAATTGGTGTTATAAGCATTGGTCTGAGTAATGGAACCGTATGTACGTTTAGATATACTACTTGCACTACCTTCAAATGGGCGGTCCTGCCAAGCGGCGTATGTGTTTTTGCCATTGATATTATCGGAGGCATTTGTCACATATCCGTAAGAAGCCAATCCTTCGAAACTTAAATTGTCTAAGATGTTAACGCTTAGATTAGCGATTAATGATGCGGACATATTTTTGGTTTCGTTGGATGTTTCATTGATTTCTCGGAAAATATTGTATCCACCATCCGGTAATAATTTGTCATAAGCACCATTGGCATGAGTTATACTGTAATATGTATTGTCTGCTGCATATGATCCGTCTTCGTTGTATATTCTTTCGTATGGATTGGCAAAATAGGCATACTTGAAAGGGTCAACATTCAGTGATGGTGAAGTGGATTCCTGTATAGCCATATCAGCAGAGATGCCAAGTTTCACCCGTTTGTTGGGCTTCATATCAAGTTTGGCACTTACATTGTAGCGTTCGTAATCGGTTTTTTTTACCAGTCCATTGTTTTTCGCATATCCTAAAGAAACGTAATAAGAGTTTTTTTCCGATCCTCCGGAGAGAGAAAGATAATGGCTGTTTGAAACTGAATTTTGAAATAATTCGTCAAACCAATCAGTTGTTTGTTCGCCAAGACGGGCTATTTCCGCATTTTGCTGTTCTAAGGTCATATTGGCGTATTTCCCGTATCCGGATCGAATCATGCCGACCGCGCCAATAACCGGATAGTGAGTACCATCGGCAAAACCTTTGGCAGAGAATTCATTCCACAGCTCTTGCTCCCAGGCCAGTTTCTCACTGGAGTTCATTAGATTAGCATTTCCCGGAGGTCTTGTGACGATGGAAACATTGGCTGAATAATTAATACTCATTTTCCCTTCTTTTCCTCGTTTGGTTGTTACCACGATAACGCCTCCTGCTGCACGAGAGCCATAAATGGCTGTTGCTGAAGCATCCTTCAATACTGTGATAGATTCAATGTCGTTTGGGTTAATTCCGGAGATACCATTTGCAAAGATTTCATTGAAATCACCTGCACGGATTTGGCTGCTTGATATGCTTGGAATATCTTTCTGCAAAGGTACCCCGTCTACCACCCACAATGGTTCTGCATTACCTGTAATTGTGTTTGTACCACGAATACGTATTTTGGCCGATTCTCCCGGGCGACCGGAAACAGCTTTCACGTCCATTCCGGCAACTTTTCCTTGCATCAACATATCCAAATTGGCTGTAGGGGCTCCTTTCAGGTCTTTGGCTGTCAGTGTTGTCAATGAACCGGTAGTACGGCGTTTGGTCGTACGCTGGTATCCGGTGACTACTACCTGATCCAGTTCGGAGGTTTCATCTTCTAATGTGATATAGCCGGACAGTGGCTTGGTTACCCGCATGAATAGCGGTTTCATACCCACGTACTTAAATTCAATCTGGGTGTTCCGATCTACCCACAGAGAAACTTCTCCTTGGTCGTTAGCCACTACTCCCTGTGCCTTACCGGTAACTTTTACTGTTGCACCGGGCAAGGGATTCTTGTCTACGTCTACAATGGTTACTTTCACTAGAATGGTCGCATCGCCTTGCGGCTTTTGAGCGAACAGGATTGTAGCCATGCAACAGAGACAGACAAACACGAATGCTTTGAATGTTTTCTGATACTTCATAAGCTTTTTGAGTTAGGGTTAATTATGATTGATGATATCAATATGTTGCTTTACCGGTTGAATGAGATTCTCCACAAAATAGTAGCGGATCAAATTCTGATAATAGGGACACATTACTCCATGATCTTTTCCCGGCAGGATAAACATATCGAAACGTTTGTTGGCTTTTATCAGAGCGTCTGCCAGACGATAGGTAGATGAAGGCGGGACATTCTTATCTACATCACCGGTGATAAGCATCAGATGGCCTTTTAAGTTCTTTGCCAGTTCCATATTGGTCGGAATTTTGGTGGAAAATACCGTTTTTCCAGTCTTTGGATCAGTCTTCTCGGTCAGTCCGTGAAATGCTTCTCCCCACCATTGGATATAGATATTGTTGTCATGGTTGCCCGAAGCAGCTACCGCTACTTTATAAAAGTCGGGATAAGTGAGGATGGCGGCTACTGTCTGGAATGCTCCTCCGGAGTGTCCGTAAATACCTACACGGTTAAGATCGATGAACGGGTATTTCTCTGCTAACTGCTCAATTACGCTTTTATCATCAGCCAACGGATAATCACGCAGATTACCGTAGCCGAAGTTATAGAAATCGTGTCCACGCAAAGGAGAACTTCCACGTGGAGCCACATTGATGACTATAAACCCAAGCTCAGCCAGTGATTGGTTACCATTATCGTCAAGTGTGAATGATTGCGGAATCTGATCATCTTGGGGACCGGGATACACATTGCTGATAATAGGATATTTTTTGTTCTTATCCAGTTGAGACGGTAGATACATGAGCCCGTAAAGATCTGTTTTCCCATCGGCCGCTTTCAACTTTAACAGTAAAGGCGGTTGCCATCCTGCTTTTCGCAACAGGCTGTCGTCCATGCGATTTACCTCAAAATATTGTGTGGGACGGTCGATAGACAATACATTCATTACAGGCGCCAAGTCCATACGTGAATATGTATCGATGGCATATCGTTGGTCGTCGGACAGGGTTAATTCGTGGTTACCGTTTCCCGGAGTAAGCAGCGTTTGTTTTTTTCCGTCAAAATCGGCCTTATAATAAAAGGTATAATAAGGGTTAGTATCAGGTTCGTTACCATATCCGGCAAAAATGATATTTCTTCGTAAGGTATCTATATGTACGATACTGCCTGCTACGAGGTTATCACCATGTGTGATGCGGTTTAGTAATCGTCCGTCACTATTGTACAGATAATAGTTACCTTTTCCTGTACGTTCCGACCACCAAATGAAATATTTTCCTTTCTCTATAATGCGATAGCCCGATAGGGTCAAGTTGATGTGCGGAGCACATTCTTCCGAGATAAGCTCAGTGACTGTGCCATCTGTCACGTTGATACGGCAAAGGTCTATTTTATCACCCTTACGGCTTCTGCGCGTGAAAAAAAGAGCTTCGGGAGAACGGAAATAGTCTAAAGTTACTACTTGGTCAGGATATTTCCCAATCGGTAACATCTTCCCTTGTTCATGGTCGGCATCATACCAAAACATACGGTATTGACGCACTCCGGCATCACCGGGCATAGGCATCTTGAAGGTATTTGTCGTCGGACGTTGCCGTGCAAGGGAGTTGATAAGGCTGATTTCTTTTACTTCACTCATATCCTGCATCAGGCAGACATAACGGTGTCCCAGCCAGAATCCTTTGGTGTTAGACTCTATTGTGTCTTTAGAGCAACGGTAAGTATAGGACGCATCCTCTTTACCGTCTTTTGTCAGACGGTGTATGATTCCTGTACGGTTGTTACGTATATAGAGGTCATATCCGCATCCCAACATAGTGAAGAGTGAGTCAGAGCTATGGTACGATGGTTTGAGAACAGGACGTTCCTTCTTTTTGTTTTCTGCCTTTATCTGTGTCAGTATTCCGGTGCGCATATCATACACCATAGACTTTCCTTTCTTATCAAGATAAAAGCGGTTGAAGTCATTCTTCTTAAATCGATACCCGTAAAGCTGTATATTCCTTGCATCGAGTGTGTCACCCGTGATTCTTGCATATTGTTGCACGAATTGCAGGTTATCCTTTATCATATTGCGTTTTTTACCATTCTTGGCATTAACCAGATAGTAAGAAACTCCATTATCTTCTTTTACATTGTAGTAAAAATAAGAACTACCTTCAATCCAGTTGGGATAAGGTCTTTTGCCTTTTATATATTGCTCCAGTGCATCAGAGGAAAATTTTTCAGCACGTGCCCAATCCACATCGTTTACAGTACTGTTTACCGATGTGGATGTTCCTTGTGCTTGTATGCATAAGCAGAACAGCAGGCCTATAAAACTTATGACAGTATTTTTTCTCATCTCTTTTTATATTCGATTGCTAATTTGACTGCTTGTAGTGCGTCAATGATTCCTCCGCTTGTACAACGATCTTTTAAATTGTCAGCCGGACGAACGCTCTTTATTAATATCTCTTTGATTTGTGTGGCCGTCAGCTTTGGGAAATGGGCACGTAACATTGCCGCTACACCACTTACTATGGGGGTGGCTATACTGGTTCCTTGTGATACCATGTATTTGTTGCCGACCGTTACCGAGGTAATTTCTACGGGGCTCAATACAAATTGTACCATGAGAAAGAAGTAGAGCCAACGACGTGAAACGCCCATGACATCGGGAGTTAAGACCTGTTGAACTTTGTGTGGACGACAAAAACAAAATGTTCCGTTCGTTCCAATTTGGGTGGGGTTACTTCCGTGTTGCTTCTATCGGAGGGAGACTATTTTGATGAAGCTCAAACGGTGTTTAAAGAATATCTGAATAAACAGGATCAGTTGATTCCTGTTTGAGACTAAATAAAAGGCTGTGTACGCTGTTTTTTTACAGAGTACGTAGCCTTTATCGTGTTCTGGAGAAAGCACCAGAGAAGGCGGAATATCGCTATTTCTGCTTACATCTGATGATTTGAGCCTGTTTGATGATAGCTCTTTTGGTGATGACTGAGCCTCCATCAGTAAGGCCTTTGTGCTGTAAAGTACTCTGTTGAATACCTATTTGATCAGCACTAAAAGTTCCATATATTGCAGATATGGAGCCAAAATAACGATCAATCTTTTCGAATATGAGATGCACATGTATAACCTTTGCCATAGTTTTACTATTTAGATATTTCATTTGCACAAAAATACTAAATACTTATTATATGGAAGTATAGATATTAGAAAATGCTATAGATAGCAATAATAGATATGCTAACAAGGTACTTCTTACATTACATTGAGACTGGATAATCCTACAAGCTATAAGTGTTAATATTGTGTTAATAACAGACATATACATGATAACACACATTCAACACACATTCAAATTATAAAACGAAATGTGAATAACACACATTTAACACACATTCAAAATTGCATTAATTAAACTTTGAGTTTGTACCTATATTCTATGAATCTATATTGAGTTACACCCTATATTACATATTTACGGATATTTGCATAAATAATAATCTGTTGATATACAGTTGTTTATATTGTTTTTCTATGTATCTTTGCGTAAAAGTTACGATTTAAGTACACTTTTTGGTGTGATTATGCAGTTGGATAGCATAAATTATATAATACCAGTTCGATTCCGGTTTGCACCTCAAATATTAATGAGAGCGGAGAAGTTCCTACGTACGGGGAACAAAAGATGTTGGTTTAGCTCCCGGTAATAGGGCCGGGAGCATTAATAAAATGCTACTATGATGTTAGATGAAGAAATAAAAGATATATTGAAAGGTATAGGTCAAACACTTGTTTCCATATTCTGGATTTTATTTTGTATCTGCATTTTGGCATTTTGTATCTTTATGACTATAAGAATGCCATAATAGTTCTATTCCTATCTCCTGATCTACATGAATGCTTTTATACTTCCTAAAACTGAATATATTTTAGTGATTTCACGTTGATCTATCATTATGTCTTTATAATAGGGATTAGTAGAAGTGAGTTTAAGTGTGTGTAACTTGATTCCTTTTCTAATAGTTTTAATTGTTCGTATATCATTTGATAAAACGATAGCATACATTTCTCCATAAATTATATCCTCTACCTGTACCTCCTTTAAGGCTATAATATCTCCATCATTTAACTGAGGTGTCATATTATCTCCAGTCATATTACACCAAACATCAGCATTTTTGAAAGGAGAATAAACGATGTTATATTCTGGAGTGGCATATTGGTTTCCAAATATATAATCATATCCAGTGATAAAATCTACATTATAATACGGTATGCCGAATTTGGTACTAAAGTCTACTCTAGGCTTATCTGCATCAAAGACCTCTTTAAATATTTCTAATTTCTCACTGTGAATGATTTCTCTATTGAGATTATACCCCAATTGCAGTAAAGCAGATTCGTGTATAAAATTTCGTTTATATCCTCGGTTGAATGGAGAATATTTCCGCACGTATATTCCAAAATCTCTAACAATGCCTTCTATATCAGTTTCACAATCGGCTAAATGTAAACCTCTCAATAGTGGACCGGCTTGAAACCATGTCCCATCTTTTTTTGTAACAAGAGAAGGGACACTAAATACTTCTCCATACTGGTTAATATTGATATATTTCCAAATATCCTCAGGAGAAGATTCGTATTTTACTGGTTTGAGGACATATTTAGAACCATTCATACCAGTTAATACTGGCACAGACAATCTTATTTCTCCACTCATTAAGCCCTCTACAAATTCGTCGTAAGTATATAGTTTATCTTTATCTTCTTTCATGGTTCATTTATATTTTATTGTTCGTTATTGATTTTGTCGTTGGCAATTCGCAGAGTCGGCAGAGTGATCGGAGATTAATGAATGCGGTTTTGTACTGACAGATGTCACAGTCTCCGATAAGCCTAAACCCTTAGGATGACCTTTGGATTCAACTTCTTGTGGTGGCGGACAGTATTGGTCAAGTTGAGACTGGAGTGAACGGATGCGCTCTTCCAAGCGACCATTCTCACGGATCAAAGCTTTGTTCTCTTCATCTTTCTTCTCATACATCTTATATATAATAGATTCCTCTACTGGTAAAATTGGGGTGACATTTGGAGTATCTCTTAATTTGCTTTCTTCGGGTATTTTGTTATCACGAAGCATAGGACCTCTGCCTAATATCAACCAATCAAGATTTATATTCGGATAATTTTCCGCAATCAACGCTATCCATTTACTTTGGATATCACTTTTGTTATTGATTGCACGACGAATCATGCCATCACTGGCTGCAATACTAAGTTCAAATGCCCTTACGCTCAACCCTTGATTCTGTATAAATTGAGCTAATCTTTCTATCATATCCATATTTTATTGTGAAAATATTCACGATAAAATTTGTTATCGTGATAATTATCCTTATATTTGCATCGTCTTCCAGTTGGACGACGCCCCAAATATACATAATTAACTCTATAAACAGAATATGATGGTAGAAAAAGAAAGATTTATTAAAGCGGATGCCGCACAACAGGAAGCTATAGCATCCCAGTTTTTCACTACGGCTCGCACTGTCCGGTCGGCATTAAATTTTGAAACGAACTCGCCATTTGCTAAAACGCTTCGTGCTTATGCATTAAACCATGGGTGTAAACTCTATGAAGTTAAGCTGGTGGATAATCCGTATGATAAAGTGGTAACCCTTTAATATAATGTATATGAATCCAACGAACAATCAGCAGGCTATGGGTTTGCAAGTATTCTACAACGAAGATACGAATGTTAATATTCGTATAGAAAAAGTAAATGGTGAACCTTGGTTTGTAGCTAAAGACATCTGCAATGCTTTAGAGTTATCAGATGTTAGCATGACAGTCAAGCGTTTAGATGACGATGAGAAGCTGATACAAACAACACTTGTATCAGGTCAAGGACGTGAAATGTGGTTCGTTAACGAATCCGGTCTATACAGTCTTATATTCCAGTCCCGCAAACCTGAGGCTAAAGCCTTCCGCAAATGGGTAACCAATGTTGTTCTCCCCTCCATTCGCCGTACAGGTTTGTACTCTTCCGCATCCCGCCCTACATCCAACCGCCTTCCCCTCCCGAAGTACCGCCCTTACTTCGACAAGTGGAAAGATAACGTCTCTCCTTACGTCAGCAGAAGGGAATTGGATGCCGTTGCCTATGCGTTGGACGTAAGTTTGTGCCATGTCCGGAAGGTGTATGCGGGCACGTCGATGAGCGAGAATGTGGCGAGGTACATCACACTGGCGGCCAAGAAGAACAGGCGTGAGGGCAGGGTTTACCAGAAGGCTGTTCCGGTGTATGAGCAGTTGTCGATAGAGTGGAACGAGGAGCTTGATGCGAAAGGGAATGTGAAGGCGGTAATTAAGGAGCCGACAGCAACACTTTAAACATGGGGAAGAATCTGATGCCAAATAATCAATTCAGGGAATGAAACGAAAAACTCATAAACGCACAGGGATAATACAGAAAGTATCAGCAAGATGTAGCCGATTTTTTCGAACCATACGAATACTTTATTGGCGACAACGTGTACATCGTTCACTTCGCGAAGGTCGTCGATTGCTTGTTTTAATTCATCAAGACTGTCTTCCACTAGACGTGCTTGAATGTGTTTATCCAGAGATAGAGCTATGGCTAATGTTAGGATGCCGAGTCCGAGTAGCAACAGTGCAAGAAAAAACGACAGACGACAAGGCAGGCTTGTTGCTGATGTGTGATGGAGGGAAATCAGTATGCCGAAAAGTGATCCGGATGCAAAGAGTAGATTTCGACAAAATAAGCTTCGAGATTTCCGTAGTTCCTTTTCTTCATCATAAATCTTCATGAAATGAGATTTGTAATAATCGTAAATACTCATGTTATATAAATTTTAGTTTGACATGCTACAAATGTAGCAAAACTATCCCGGTTCGGGATGAATAGGGATAGGCTTTTTAAAACGGATTTGAAAACAATAAAAATACATAGCGTATGAAAAGAAACTTGACATATAAAGAAAAGAGATTCATCATGGAATTGAGCAAACTCCTGCATCATTATGACGCGGCAATAACATCAATAAATAAAAGGGTCACATTTTTTATTGATAATGAAGAGGAAGGCGACTGTATCGTCTCGGCTGACATGGTAAACGCGCAAACACTCGATACAATGCTAACAAATGACTCTGCGGACATGACAAAGAAAGAGATAACTAGAATTTTATCGGAGGAAAAAATATGAAAACGATTAGAATGATTCAGAATGTGATGATAGTTGCGGGGATATTTACCGCTGTATCATTGGTGGACGGTATTGAGGTGTCCGCTTCCAACATGTGGGCGGCGTTCGTGATCGCCTGTTTCTCTGTGCTGGTCATCGTAGAGCGTGAGGTAAACGGTGGAAAGGACAATGCGTAAGAACGGTTTGATATGATCAACGAGAACATTTAAGTAAAAGGCAAGCAGAGAGCTTCCCCGTTTTCAGGATAACAAGCCCATTAGGTTTTGAATTTGTCATGTTTAGTTTATTAAGTGTTAGGACAGGTTTTCAATCGGTAGGGGTAAAAGGACGGAAAGCAGCTTCAACTCCGGGGCGGTGCCGGAGCTTGCACCAAAGTTAACAGTATAAATATTATGGCTGAAATTTATAATAATCGGGTATGTGTATTTGCGAATGAGCTGATATCCCTCAATATAAAACGAAATGTAGGTAGCGACAAAGGATTCTTGTCAGAAGGTACATTTTCTACATTGAGAAATCGTAGACAGCTATTGGTTCTTCGCCGCAGCACTCCCGGTTCTTCCGCCCTAGTAGATTTTGAGACTATGAGAGCAGACGTTAAGCAAAAGTACATCCAAGTGTATGGTGATCCCCGTGCGGAGATCGCCACCAAGACACAGAAATCCGCATTGGAGACAGCCATCGTTTACGGGAACGCCGCCTACGAGTTTTTCAGCGTGAAGTACCGTTATGACAATGACCGCAAGCTTCCACCGGCAAAGGTGGATGAATACACGTTGAACGTCCGTATCATGGACGCCCTGTTGAAGTTACGGGATACCCGCAAGCAATGGGCGTTCGGTGGCGGGAATATCCGTATCAACATCTGGGAGCGCCTTTGCCAATTGAGCAATGACCTTCTGACATTGAAAGATCCGAACGGGCGTGCCATCTTCCCCCACAAGCTTCCGCAAAACTGGAAATCGCTCAAGCGTAAGTGCGAGCAGTACGAACAGGCACGCGCCGTGAGCAAGGAGGAGGGATTCCGGAGCGTCATCCACAAGGCATACGGGAACAAGCACGCCATCAAGGTGTTGAACGAGGATGCAAAGGCGGTGATGCATAAGTTGATCAGTATGCACAACAATCTGAATAATGTTCAAATCATGGAGGAATACAACAAAGTGGCTTCCCTGATGGATTGGGCGCTGATTGACAGTCCCACCACCGTCGAGAACTGGAGGCAAAAATTTGCTCTCACAACAATGGCGGGAAACAAGGGAGACAAAGCCCTGAAGAACACACGCATGAAGCAGATACACCGTGAAGCCCCCACG
>OLWA01002658.1_pt1 | contig 15347 bp, 9 predicted proteins | sample 1673251 | NCBI WGS metagenome assembly OLWA01 (sample SAMEA3178937, study PRJEB25190) | human gut metagenome | biome: human gut; feature: human-associated habitat; material: faeces | place: Austria | collected 2013
TCAGGTCTGCTCCCATCCCGGATTCCGGATCTTCCTCTGAAAAGGATTCACCTGCTCTTTTTGTCTTATGCCCGTCAACAGAAAATGTCCGGTGATACCACAGATATTCATTCGGCATTAACTGACGGTTCACACCTGATAATGCTGCCTCCGGTGAAAAAGGAACTAAGATCTTCCCGTCAAATTCTTTCGGGCATACAAATTCCTGTGTAAATGCATAGTCCCAGTACCCATTGAGATTCAGATAACTGTCCCTTACCATCAGCGGTCTTGGATATTCGTCAAGTACATGCTCTTTATCCAGCGTCTCTCCCCATACAGTAAAAAGCTGCTCCATATTAAACTCCTCCTTCTATGGATGAATGATCTTATAAAGCGTCTGTGCCACATATTCCAACCGGTCGCAGTTCACAAAGGAATAATTCATGACATACGTATTTTCATATCTGCTGTCTTTCTGTTCCGCATTATAAAAAGAAGACAACGTTGCCAGCCGGATTCCTTTCGCCCTTGTCTTTAAAAGAAATTCCTGCTCACTCATGGAAGTATTGACATGCATCAGGAAATGCACACCTGAATCCTCTTCACTGATCGTAATATATTTTCCCAAAGGCTCTCTGAGAAATGTACTTAAGATCAGATCCCGCTTATGCTGATAATAGTTCCTCAGCCTGTTGATATGCTTCTCAAATGCACCTGCATTCATAAATGCTGCCAGTGTATACTGTTCAAAGTTAGACACAGTACAGGAATAAAATGAAAGTTCTCTGTAATATTTCTCTGCCAGTGCTTCAGGAAGTACCATATAACTGATTCGGACAGTAGAACAGAGTGTCTTCGCAAATGTATTAATATAAATCACCTTGCCTGATACATCGATACTCTGTAGAGACGGAATCGGTTTCCCCGCAAGTCTTAACTCACTGTCATAATCATCTTCTATGATATACCGTTCCTTTTCTCTCGTAACCCATCCAAGCAGTTCATATCTCTTGCTGATTGGCATCACCATTCCGGTCGGGAAATGATGAGATGGGGAAATATGCATGATATCTACTTTTTTTTCTTCCAGTTTCTTTGCAGAAGTTCCCTCTTCATCCAGATCAATATACTCATACTTTACACCCATACTGCGGTAGATTTTTGCAATCTTTGGATAGCCCGGATTCTCCACTCCATAACAGACATTTCTCCCAAGAAGCTGGATCAGAATACTGTACAGATACTCTGTTCCTGCTCCGATAATGATCTGTTCCGGTCTTACATACATGGCACAAAATTCTTTAAGATAACTGGAAATACTTTTCCGCAGTTCCATCACACCTCCACAGGGGGGATTGATCATCATTTCCTCCTGATAATCATTCATGACTGCCCGCATGGTCTTATTCCAGATTGAAAAAGGAAATGCAGCATGCTCCGTCTGATTGCTCGTAAAATCCGCAATAAATGCATTTTCTCCTCCGGTCAGAAGTACTTTGTCCCCGGCTTTTGCAGTCCGTGAATCTGTCCCCTGCTCTTCCGCCTCATACGTTTCTGACGTATACTCTGTCTGATGTACCGGAATCCCACTCAGATCCGACACATAATACCCGCTTTTAGGAATGGAATAAATATATCCTTCTGCAAGAAGCTGACCATAGGCATTCTCTACCGTGATCACGCTTATAGCCAGATTTTTCGCAAGTGCCCGCTTGGAAGGCAGCTTCTCACCACTTAAGATTATCCCCTGTATTATGTCATTTTTGATACATTTATACAAAAATTCATACAGGGAATCTGACCCTATATTTTCAAAATTATATGTCAACATCTATTCTATTTTCTCCATTCTGACCTTTTTGATTATATCTAAATTGAATATTTTTCTATAGTCACAATGCAATTATACTAATACCTGTCGAAATTGTAAAGAATTTCCACTATATTCTAAAATACGATTCTTAAAGGGAGGATTTACCAATGAATACAAACGAAAGATATGAACTGAACAAAAATCTGGCTCAGATGTTAAAGGGTGGTGTCATCATGGATGTAACAACACCGGAGCAGGCAAAAATTGCAGAAGCAGCAGGTGCATGTGCAGTTATGGCTCTTGAACGGATTCCGGCAGATATCCGTGCAGCAGGTGGTGTTTCCCGTATGAGTGACCCGAAAATGATCCGTGGAATCCAGGAGGCAGTGTCCATTCCGGTTATGGCAAAATGCAGAATCGGGCATTTCGCAGAAGCACAGGTGCTTCAGGCCATTGAGATTGATTATATTGATGAAAGTGAAGTTCTTTCCCCTGCTGATGATGTATACCATATCAACAAGCGTGACTTTGACGTTCCTTTCGTCTGCGGTGCAAAAGACCTCGGAGAAGCTTTAAGAAGAATTAATGAAGGTGCTTCTATGATTCGTACAAAGGGAGAGCCGGGAACCGGTGATATCGTCCAGGCTGTCCGTCATATGAGAATGATGAACAGTGAAATTGCCCGGATCAAAGGAATGCGTGAAGATGAGCTCTTTGAGGCAGCAAAGCAGCTTCAGGTTCCATTTGACCTTGTTCTCTATGTCCATGAAAACGGAAAACTTCCGGTCGTAAACTTCGCAGCCGGCGGTGTCGCAACTCCTGCAGATGCAGCCCTGATGATGCAGTTGGGAGCAGAAGGTGTCTTCGTCGGCTCCGGTATCTTCAAGTCTGGTAATCCGGCAAAACGTGCCGCTGCCATCGTTCAGGCTGTAACAAATTATACTGATGCAAAACTGATCGCTGAACTTTCCGCAGATCTCGGAGAAGCCATGGTCGGTATCAATGAGCAGGAAATCGCACTTCTTATGGCTGAAAGGGGGAAATAAGACTATGACGATTGCAGTTCTTGCCCTGCAGGGGGCATTCATAGAGCATGAGCATATGCTCCAGAAGCTCGGTGCAGATACCATCGAACTCAGAAAAGCTGGTGATCTGCAAAAAGACTTCGACGGTCTCATTCTTCCCGGTGGTGAAAGCACCGTCCAGGGAAAACTTCTGCATGATCTTGATATGTTTGAACCTTTAAAAGAAAAAATCTGCTCCGGTATGCCGGTTCTCGCAACCTGTGCAGGAATGATCCTGCTTGCTTCGGATATTGCCGGTCAGGAGGAATCCTACTTCGGGACTCTTCCCATGACAGTCAGACGAAATGCCTATGGACGTCAGCTCGGCAGTTTCCATACTACTGCCAACGCCAACGGAATTGGTGAAATTTCTATGACTTTCATCCGTGCACCTTATGTGGAAAGCGTTCATGCTGATGCAGCCGGAGAAAAACCGGAAGTTTTAAGTATCGTACAGGATCGGATCGTCGGAGTAAAATATCACAATCAGATGGCATTTGCATTTCATCCGGAACTGGATCAGGATACAAAGATCCATGAAACATTTCTTGGAATGATCCATAAATAACCTGGTGAAATAAATCCACTATTTATTATATAAATCAGTAGTTCACTCACTAACAAAACAGTTGACTTACTGACAAAACAGACGGGATCAGAACCGTATCACTTACGTTCCGAATCCCGTCTGTTTTTCCTTCTATTTACAACACTTTTATTCTTTATTATGCCTTTGTAGAAGTTTCATCAACACCGTCCACTTCATATTATGCAGCAGCATTTGCATTGATACTGTCTATTACTCTTTTAATTCCCATCCATACTGTTATATCCTTAAAAATCTCAACAACACTTCCCTGATCAGTAAATGGTGCTTCCTGAAGAACTGAAAAATCTTTCAGCATTCCATTATGCACGATATATTCTACAATCTGGTTCACAAAATAAATCTGTCTGCTATCAAGATTCGTATCCGTCAGATATTCTGAAAATGCTTCCTTTGCAGCATTCATATCAAGTCCGACAATCTCACGAACAAATTCGCCCAATGGCTTTTCCCCTATTTCCTGTTCGTAATCAGACCTTGTTCCAACTTCTTTCCACAAAATTTCTTCCAGACTCTCTATATCTGTACTAGTCAGTGGCTGATTCGTCTTAAGCTTTGCAATAGCAATATTATCCTGATGCTGTCGGATATAAAACTCTGCTTTTGCCTTATAATTCTTCAGCTCGTCATTCTCAAGTTCCGCTTCTTTCCACTCGATTGACAATACATCATCTTCAAAATTCGTATCATAGCGTCTTTTCTGTCCTGGGATATATTTCATCAGATTACGCAACTTTTCTCTGATTTCTTCAAATTCATCCACTCCGGCCTCTTCAACATAATCCGTAGTAAGAATCTGTTGGATCAGATCTGTCTGTGCCTGGATCTCAGGAATATTAGCCACACCTGCTACTCCTTTTACTTTCTTTCGCAGATCTCCTCTTGCTTTTATATCCTTTTTTCCCATCAGATATGCAAGCTCTATCCTATACATCAATGCATCAAATCTGACTGCATTTGCCTCATCCTCTTCCGGCTGAATCAGTGGAGAAACTTCCTCTTTTACAGTCACGGTATCTCCATAAGTAAGAGCCTGATAATTCGTCTCATCAGAATACATTTCAACGTATTTCAGGTGCTGCCGTACTGCAAAATTATCTCTTGGTAATTTCTGTACTCTTTCGCTCATTTCCCTGACCAGAGCATTTCTGTATGCAATCAGACGATCTGTCTGATATTCTGCCGACTGAAGCTGATATGTAATTTCAAACTTCAAATTAAAAACTGCACTTTGAAGAGCGATCATCTTCGCCGATGCCCGTCCCTTATTTAAACGGAAAAATTCAAAATTCCCACAGAAATCAAAAATGTAAAATTTCTGCTTATCCTCACCATCCAACTGCTCCGGACAAAGTCTTGTACCGCGTCCGATCATTTGCCAAAATTTTGCCTTACTCATGACTTTTTTGAAAAAGACCAAATTCAAAATCTCCGGTACATCAATCCCTGTATCCAACATATCAACTGAAATTGCAATCTGTGGCATCTTTTTCGGATCCGCAAACTCATCAATCGCACTTTGTGCATAGGTCATTCGATTATCAATTACTCGTGCATAATCTGGAAGATATGGATACTCTTTATTAAATACTTCCAGTATCTTTTCTGCATGATTATGATTCTTCGCAAAAATAATTGTCTTACCTAATTTTTGACCATACTCAATCTTAATTCCTTCTGTCATTAAAATATTTAATGCCTGCCTGATCGTATCTTCATTAAAAATCCAGGTATTTAATTCAGAGGAAGAAATAACTTCAGGAATCTTGCCCTCTTCATCCACAAAGGTTCTTTCATATTCTTCTTTTTCTTCTTCCGACAATTCATCATAGACAATTCCCTGATCAATAAATTTTAACTTTGATTCAATCGAAATATAATCTACAAGATACTCATCTTTTACCGCCTGAGCAAGATCATATCCATAAGTCGGCACCCCATCTTCTAATTCAAACACCTCATAGGTATTCTTGTCAATTTCAGACTTGGGGGTTGCTGTCAATCCTATCAATGGAGCATCAAAATAATGGAAAATATCCTTATATTTATTATAGATCGACCGGTGTGCCTCATCGCAAATCACAAGATCAAAGTGACCACAGGTAAAAAGCTTCCCCTCTTTATCGTTTACAACATCAATGCAGTTGATCATCGTCTGATACGTAGAAAAGACGCAATGTGCATTATAATTATCTTTCTCTTCTACAAGATTTGTGCAGGAAAGACTGGGAAGCAGATTAACAAAACTTCTCTTTGCCTGCGTAACAAGAGAATTACGGTCTGCAAGGAATAAAATATTCTTTACCCACCCGGCATCCAACAGAATCTTACATAAAGCAATCACCGTTCTTGTCTTACCTGATCCTGTTGCCATAACAAGCAATGCTTTTCTGCGGTTCTTTTCATCTAAACTGCTACATACTGCCTTAATTGCCGCCTCCTGATAATAGCGTCCTGCGATATTTTTATCCACCGTAACATTCTTAAGGCTTGTCCTCATCGCCAGCAGATTAAACCACTTTTCCAGATCTCTTTTTGAATAAATGAAAGAGCATTTTCTTTCAGGATATTGTCCGTCTATAATATGCGTTTCAAATCCATTCGTAAGGAAAATAACCGGTCTTCTTCCACACTCTTTTTCTATAATATCTGCATATAACTTTGCCTGCTGCCGTCCCACAGCCACATCTGCACACGTTCTCTTCGCTTCAATAATTGCCAGCGGTCGGTGCATATCATCATAAAGAACATAATCTGCATAACCTGTTCCTGATTTATTTGCCATTCCTGAAAGAGGGACTTCATTTATCCAGTCCTTTCCTTCTGTCCATCCGGCATCTGTAAGCATAGCATCTATATAGAGCTTTCTTGTATCATATTCTGACAGATCAAGCGGCTTTGGTGTATAGGTCTGCTGCTGCTCCTGTCTTCTTGCTGAAAGTTCTTCCTTCAATGAAGCATTTTCTTTCAGTAACTTCTGCAGATCAAGTCCCTGCTGAGCTGTCTTTTCCTGCTCTTTTACTAATTCTTCTTTTATCGCATCAGCAGCTTCTTTGGATTCCTTTGCTTTTTTAGCTCTCAACGTGATCAATGTTGGATTAAAATCACGTTCTTCATATTCCTTTGCATAACAATACGCCACATAATCAAGAAAAATATATAAATTTTCAAGACAAAGCATCGCCTCATCTTTTCCTAACTTTCTGTTGCTATGTGCTACATTATTTCCACATCTGCGGATATAATCCATTCTTTTCCAAATATCAGAACCTACAATCTGTCTGTATTCCCCTACATTCATCAAACTCTGAAGGTTATCCTGATAAGGCATTTCAAGCTCTACATCTACTGAATACATCCACTTAACTGCAAATTCCATGGCACGACGACAGTTCAGGATACAAGCTTCCGGATCAATAAGAATAATTCTTTCAGCAGATATCGCAATGTCCGCAAAAGCAGAAAATTTTGACTCATTTTTTAGATAATCGAAATTTGTAACCATACTTCGCCCCTCCGTTGACTTTACTTTCATTTGAAAGATGATCTGGTACTCGCTTCCTTGATAATAATTACTATAATGATACCACTAAAGTAGGAGTTTTAAAATGCTTTTGGTTAAACAACTTTTGATTTGGTGACTTGTTTAGCAAAATTTATGAATTCTCTTTGTAATTCTATAGGTGGTATTACCTGTTTGTATGCCTTCATTATGGCTGTATTTAGATTAGGTTGTGTTCCTGCTGGTGCAATTGCTCTAAAATGCTCTGTCATTTGATTTAATGCTTGCAGCAGGAATACTTTATCAAGTCTTTCGTCTATATCTTCCATCGCAAGCCAGCCATCATGAATGCAACCATCAAAAGTAATAATCCTCGCAAACCCTAACGAAACTCCACAGTTTGCAAATATTAAACTACCTTCTTTTACAAGTCTACTATTCTTTACCCCTTCTTTAATGATGTGTTCCTTTGTCGAACTCAAATATATATTGTCAGCTTCCGTAGCATCTCCGATTTTTATCCACGGAACATCACCACCTAAGAATTTTTCTATAGGTCTTGGTGATCCTCCTCTAACAATAGTGCAAAGATTTCCTAAAAATTCACACTCCCAATTTTTATCATTAATATTAATATCACCAAAGACCTCGACAAATCGGGCTTTCATTAATCTGTCTAATTCGATTAATTCTCGTTGTCTCGTCTCGATAATACTTTGTAGTTTATCCATGCAGGATATAATTTCATCTTGCACCGTTATGTCAATTAATGGCATAATCATCTTCTTTAAATGGCTCGGACCATAATTTAACTGTGCGGAACCTGTTATCTGTTTCGTTAACTGTTCTTTAAAATGTTTCGATTTTAAATAATACATAAAATACCTAATTCTTAATTGATTCTCATCTAGCACTTTGAATCTTATAGTACTTGTATTCATACACAACGGAAGCATCGAAGCATCAACAAATCCCATTTTCTTGTCTATATATTCAACTTTAATTCCCGAACTAGCAATAACAAAATCTCCATCATCGCATAAAAAATGTCTATATTTTCCATATGCTTCTTCTTCAGAAATATATCTATCTGATTTTGACAAATCCACTTTACCATCAACAAGATTTGCAACATTCAGAAGTTTTACTCCTGATGTTGTATATTGCGTATTTCTTACACCTGGTCCTTCCTGAAAAAAAAGGACATCTGCTATATTAACCCATTTCTTTGTCATTCATCTCATCCCCTACAAACACGAATTTGCTTTTACACATCCAACAGTTTCTTAAGCTCTGCCAGTTCACCCTGTATCTCACTTTCCAGAGCGTCAATCTTTCCTATTATCACATCGGTTGGCTCATATTGCACAGCCTCATAGACTATTTCCTTGTACTTATTAATTGAAAGGTCATAGTCATTTGACACAATCTCATCAACCGGAACAAAGAAGCTCTGATCCGTTCTTTTTCTGTCAGTCTCTGCATCAAGATGATTGAATCTCTCAATAATATCCGGGATATCATTGTCTGCGATTTCCTGGCGTTTGTCATCAAGGCTTAATCCATCAGCTTTCATATCATAAAACCAGACTTTGTCGGTACCACCTGAGCCTGTTTTTGTGAAAATAAGGATTGCTGTTGACACTCCTGCGTATGGCTTAAACACTCCACTTGGCATTGATATGACTGCGTCGAGCTTATTGTTTTCTATGATTTCTTTTCTGATTTGTTTATGTGCTTTACTGCTACCAAACAATACTCCATCAGGAACAATCACTGCCGCCCTGCCACCTTTTTTGAGTATACGCAAAAATAGTGCTAAGAAAAGCAGCTCTGTTTTCTTCGTCTTTGTCACCTTAAGCAAATCTGCTGAAACAGCCTCATAGTCCAGACTTCCCTTAAACGGTGGATTTGCCAGAACTAAGCTATATTTTTCAACATCCGTATTCTGCTCTGAAAGACTGTCCCTGTACGAAATATTAGGATTTTCCACGCCATGAAGCAGCATATTCATAGCTCCGATTCGAAGCATAGTTCTATCCATATCATTGCCATAAAACATCGTGTTATTGAAATGCTCAAGGCTCTCCTTGTGAAGGAAAAGCTCCGGATGGTTTTCTCTTAGATAACTCTGTGCTTCTATCAGAAAGCCTGCACTTCCCATTGCCGGATCAATTATTGTATCATCCGGTGACGGTTTTACCAGTTCGACCATCATTTTTATGATATGTCGCGGTGTTCTGAACTGTCCATTGGTTCCGGCTGTTGCAACCTTTGAGAGAAGATACTCGTATAAATCACCCTTAGAATCTTCGTCTCCCAGCTCAAGCTTATCTATTCCATCGACTATTTTTGACAGCATTGCCGCGGTGGGAATCTTGAATATAGCATCTCCCATATATCTGGCATAGGCCGAATCCCCGTCCTGATGCAGATTCTTTATAAACGGAAACACTCCATTTAAAACAAGCTCATACATTTCCTCTGCTGAACCGAGATTTTTGAATTTGCTCCAGCGATATTTCTGACATTCACCCGGAAACATAGACTCATAGTCTACACCAAGAAAATTTGCCTCGTTTTCTTTTGTTGTCTCAACTTCGTCAAGCTGCTTTATAAAGAGTAAATATGTAAACTGTTCTATAACATCTAATGGATTTGTGATGCCACCTGTCCAGAATGTTTCCCATATTTTATCTATTTTATTTCTTAATTCTCCGGTAATCATTATCTGCTTCTCCTCTATTCTTCCTCTTTAATCACCTTTAGGAAACGCTTGACCTCCGCCCATGCACGCTTGGACTCCGGGAAATTGAGGTATCCCATCTGGAACACATGAAACATCCCCTCATACACTGACAGTCGCACCTTAACGCCCTGGATTCTTGCCTTTGCAGCGGCCTCTACCGAGTCAGATAAGAGCATCTCTATCGAGCCTACCTGTATGAGCATTGGTGGAAAGCCTCTGAAATTACCAAACAGCGGCGATATGTATGGATCCATTTTATCGTGGTCACCGGGATAGTCATTCACGTAGATCAGACTGTCCCTTGTGTTCCCAAACAGTGGGTCCTTTTCGTAGTTTGTCTCATATGACTCTCCGCCTGCTGTGAGGTCTGTCCATGGTGACATGGCTACTATTCCTGCCGGAAGCGGCATGACGTGGTCTCGAAGATACATGGTGAGGCACATTGCAAGTCCTCCTCCCGCTGAGTCTCCTGCCAGCACAATCTGCGAGCCAAACCAGCCCTGTGACAAGAGCCATTTATAGCAGGCTATGGCATCCTCAAGTGCTGCCGGATACGGGTGCTCCGGCGCCACGCGATAGTCAGGCGTGAGCACTGAGCAGCCTTCACTTACCTCATTATAAAGGCCTGCAAATACATAATATGCATTGCGCACTGCCCCCATATATCCACCACCATGCAGCTGCAGTATCACACGCTCTGTATTTGGGTTTTCCTTTGAAGATAAAAGCTTCATAGTGAAACCGCCCATATCTATATCCTCTGTTACAAAACAGTCCGGAACAAACCATGCAGGTTCCTTCATGCGCTTCCTGAGCTCTCCGGATTTTATTTTTTTGCCGATTGCAAGGTCATTTGTGATATGTCCCATCAGATTAGCAAGTATTTTTCCCTGTATACTGACTTCTTCATCTGCCACAGCTGCATTGCTATGGACTTTTTCCACATGCTCACTTTTCATGGCAGATAATGAGTTCTTAAAGGTCTTTTCAAGCTTATTACCCAAAGCTCCTATTATTCCAGTTTCATTATCACCATTACTATCGCCGTTTTCAATTTCCGGATGGTAGTTTCCCATCTCTTCATCCTCAAACATATGCGAATTTCCTATTCCATGAAAGCCTATCATATATGAAATCTCCGTTTCAGCTCTGTTCTGGCTCTTTTGTCACCGATAATCAGTGTTCCGAGAAACAAAAACAGCGATGCGCCCATCGCTCCCATTGCCAGATATGGGAACCATATGACCTTGACTGCCACAAGTATCATCGCAATCACGCTCATCAACACAAGAAAAAGCTGCATCATCATGTAGCTCTGCCAGTTTCTTATGTTTACTATCATAAGTATAATTGTTGCAAGAACCATCGCCAGTATGGCGCTTGGGAAAACAAATGTAAGTGCCCAGCCACTGGCTCCTGTGAGCAGGTCTATGCCCTCGAGAAACAACACCGTGAACACAAATGTGCTTACAATTTTAAAAATATATCCGTTTCTTCCGACTATTGCCAGACGCAGCGTCACATTCGCATAGATTACAACAAGAAGCACTATAAAGCTCCAGTTTATCTCATGGTCTGTCATGTAATCAACAGTTGTCAGCACAATCTGTCCTACTATAGACAGAAACAATATGATATTTTCCAGTAATCTGTATTTTCTTGATGCGCCCTTGACGTCAGGATATCTCGTACCGTTGTCATGGCTTGCTGTACTATCTGCCCTCTTTGCTGCACTATCTGTATCGTTTACGCACTTATCCGGCACATCATTATGCTGTTCAAAAACCCCTTCAGTGCCCTGATGATTGTCCGATGACAATTCAACCGGTGCCACAACCTGCTGGCAGAGCGGGCATTTATCTGTATTGTCTGCAATATACACACCGCATTTCATGCATTTAGTCATAATACTCTCCATTTGTCTCAATTGTCACTTCCACTCCGTCATTTACAAGCTTCTTAAAAAAGCTTCTCTGAATCATCGTATCGGCCAGAATAGATGAAAAAGTAAACACCAGCGTGTCCTTGTAGGAGCATATGGTGCCCTTCATAGGCTGTCCCTTGGACATTGGTATAAAGGAATAAAAGCCTGTTATATACGGCTCGTATTCCGGCTCTACTTTTATATTTCCAATATTTGTGATAGTAGTGGTGTTTGCCAGTGCCGACTGTGTATAGACCGCCTTCATTGCCAGATTTTTTATAAAAAGAGGCACCGGTCTCATCAGGATATTTTTCTGATTTGACACACTGTATGAGAAAAGATCCTCCAGATGCTCCTTCGAAATCTGTGAATTGATGGAATCCGTCACTATTTTAAGCACCTCCTCAAATGTGTAGGAGCTGTTTTGCGGTCTGAACTCAGCAGATATCATGACAAAAAAGTTCTTTGTGGTCACGGAGTCAAAATAAGGACGAAGATTCACAGGAACTGCAACCCTGACAGGCATATCGTTTGGCATGCCGTGAAAACACTCCTGATACACACTCCACACAAAGCATGCTACCAGATAATCATTTATGGAAACTCCATAGCGGTGGCAGACCTGCTTCAGCTGTGATACAGGCATCATGCCATGTATCAGCCCAAACTCTCCATCAGGTACCTTTTCCAGCTTTAAAAGATACGCCTTCTGCCTGTTAAAGCCACTTGGCTTACTTGACTTGTAGTTCTTTACAAAGCTGTCCTCTCTATTTAAGGATGTGCCCTGCGTCAATGAATCGCCCTTTAGCTTTGCAATCTCCGGATGTGTGAGACGCAGATACTGGTAGGTGAGCTCCCTAAGGAAATTGATGCCGCCCATGCCATCTGTCAACACATGAAATACCTCAAGATTTATTCTGTTCTTATAGTATGTCACCCTGAAAAGATAGCTGTGATTCTTGTTCGGTCTTATAAATCTGCACGGAAATGTATTTTCCTCATGCACCTTTGGTGCCTTTTTGCCATTTTCCTCAAAATAGTTCCAGAATACTCCCATCCTGAGTCTCACATTAAACAGACCAAACTTCGGAAGCACTATATCCAGTGCCTCCTGCAGCTTTTCACTGTCAATCTCATCAGTTAAGGTGACTGAGATCCGATATACATTTGTCATGCTCTCCCCCGCTATACTAGGGAACAGATTTGCTGTGTTGTCCAGCTTGTCCCAGCGGATTGAACGCGTTTTCGACATTTTAAATTCCTCGCTTAATATAATGATATAGCGAAGCAGCACCCTAATCGAGCCTGCCGTACACCTCCATCGGCACATATGCCTTTATCTGTATCCCATCAGCCACATATTCCTCCGACACAAGCTCGCCCTGTTTTCTGATGAGCTGTATCACGCCAGCCTTATCATATGGGATAATTCTCTCAATATATACCTTGTTCTCTCTTAATATCTCCTCTAAAAGAGATTTTACCTCATCTAATCCCAGATCCTTTGCCGCTGAAATGTTAAGAGTATAATCTGCCCTGAAATCATGCAGCGGTTCGTTGTCTGTGCGGGCATCCTGCTTATTAAAAAGTGTGACAAATTTCTTGTCTTTTACACCAAGATCATCCAATGTCTGGTAAGTTATGAACATCTGCTTTTCCCGCTGCATATTTGATGCGTCCACCACATGGAAAATGATGTCAGCATACTTTGCCTCCTCAAGGGTGCTCTTGAAGGCCTCTATCAGATGATGCGGCAGCTTTCTGATAAACCCGACCGTATCAGTTAAAAGCACCTGCTGCTTGCCATCAAGCGCAAGAATACGCGTTGTAGGATCAAGCGTTGCAAAGAGCTTATCCTCCTCAAGCACATCTGCCTCTGTCAGGTGATTTAACAGCGTGGATTTACCTGCGTTAGTATATCCTACTATCGCAACAACCGGTACTTTATTTTTTTCACGCTTTGCCCTTGTGATATCTCTGTGCTTCTGAACCTCTTTCAGCTCTCTCCGAAGCTGTGCTATCCTGTCATTTATGAGACGGCGGTCCACCTCAAGCTTTTTCTCTCCGGGACCTCTTGTTCCTATTCCACCGCCAAGCCTCGACATGGACTTTCCCAGTCCCGACAAACGGCTTAATCTGTACTTGAGCTGAGCAAGCTCAACCTGTATCTTACCCTCACTTGTTGTGGCCCTTGATGCAAAAATATCAAGAATAACAAGTGTCCTGTCCATAACCTTTGTGTCAAGGTACGTCTCCAGATTCTTCTGCTGTGCAGGACTAAGCTCATCATCGCACACAATGCCTGTTGCCCCTGTACTCTCCACAAGCTCTGCAATCTCTGCCACCTTGCCGGTGCCGACATACGTGCCCGGATGAATTTTTTCTCTTCTTTGGATAAGTGTGCCTACAACTGTCGCACCTGCTGTCTTTACCAGCTCCGCAAGCTCTGAAAGTGAATCATCTGCATCATCACCGTCCTGCTCGCTCACTCCGACGAGCACCACTCTCTCCTCAATATCCTCTATCTTAATAGTATCTGCCATAATCTATCTGGTCTCCAAAAACTGATATTCTCTTGCTGCATCCTCATCATCAGGATAATCCTTCATGTATTCCTCCATTTTGCTCTTTGCTGTGGCAAAATCGCCGGAATACTCATATGCTATAATCATAGCCTTTGTTATCTGCTGCTTGTTCGGCACACTTTCAAGTTCAAGTGCGTTCTGAAAATAAGTAATCGCAGTGTCATAGTTACCATTGTCCATCTGCGCCTGTCCCATATTCATCAGATCATACGAATCTGCCTCACCGCTGTCTAGGTATTTCTTAAAATACTTCTGCGAGCTGTCATTGTCGCCCTTCTTCTGATATACCTCACCCATATAGTAGTTTGCCTTGACAAGCTTCTCATCAATAGCCTTTTGCAGACTCTTTATTGCTGAATCATAATCTCCAAGCATGGTGTATATACGGCCTCTCTGCATATAGTCATCAGCAGTTTTTGCCTTAAGCTTTAAGGCATTATCCAGGTATTCCTTTCCCTGGTCATTCATGCCATACTTTGACAGGGTCTCATAAACGCCAAGATAGAGCTCATAATTATCATCATTCTCACTGAGCGCCGTCTTAAAATCCTTCAAGCCCTTGTCTGTATCATTCTTGGCAAAATATATACAGCCTCTCAGATAGTATGCATCAGAATCCTTATTATAGTCGATAATAGCCGTATATGTATCAATTGCTCCATCCACGTCACCGCTTAAATACTGTGCCTTTGCCTTATAATAACATATGTCAAGCTCCTCTGCGCCCACTGAGCCCACCGACTGGTCCAGTGCCTTCTGAAAAGCATCGACCGCATCATCATAGCTGCCGTTCTCTATACAGTTGATGCCATACTGTCTGTACGCATCCTTGTCCTTTGCCTTGTCGTCGGAGCCACAGCCGGTAAGCATGCCTGCTGTGAGCACTACGGTAAGCGTGAGTGCCATAAATTTATTCTTTATCATAATAGTTCTCCATGTGTATATTCTTCCCCTTATTATATATGTATTTGCCAAACTTGTAAATCCCGCCCTTACATTTCTGCCAGGGGCCCGCCGTCCCCTGCGCTTACGTCCCGTACTCTAGCAAAAAAAGAACCCCCGCGGTATGCACCCGCAGGAGTTCTTAAGCCCAATTTGTATTTAAAGGAGGAAGAAAAATT
>OLWA01002662.1_pt1 | contig 15323 bp, 18 predicted proteins | sample 1673251 | NCBI WGS metagenome assembly OLWA01 (sample SAMEA3178937, study PRJEB25190) | human gut metagenome | biome: human gut; feature: human-associated habitat; material: faeces | place: Austria | collected 2013
CCCGAAATTTCGGAACTGTTAAAGGACTAAACACATGAAACGCAAACGCATAATAACGATTCTGACCTACGTTCTTCAGGCTGCGGCCTGGGGCGCGATCTTCGTCTCGCTTTTCACGGCCTGCAACGTCTATGAGGATACGACGGTCGAGATCATCCGATGTCCGACAATAGATGCGGACACGGTGAAAATTCCCGATTGGGAGCATACACCGAACGATTCGGTCGAATACTAAAAAAACAAAAAACAATGAGACGATTGAAAAGATGGCTGGCGCTCTGCGCCGGCATAGCAATGACAAGCGTGCTGACTGTTGCATGCGATGAGAACCTGAACATTCAGCAACGCTATGGCTTCACCCTTGAGACGATGCCCGTACAGAAGCGTCTCGGTGTGGGCGAGACAGCAGAGATACGCTGTACGCTGGTTCGTGAGGGAGAGTATGACGAGGCCCGATATACGATCCGCTATTTCCAACCGGACGGCGACGGGGAGCTGCGCATGGACGACGGGACGGTCTTCCTTCCGAACGACCGTTATCCGCTGGATCGAACCTCATTTCGCCTCTATTACACTTCGCTGAGCGAGGCTCAGCAGGTGATCGACGTCTATGTCGAGGATAATATGGGACAAGTGGTGCAAAAGAGCTTCACGTTCCAGAATGACACCGACACGGGTGAGTAATGAACCTGCGACGCCCGGCAATTCTGTCGGGCGTCTTTAATACAAAAGAAAGATGACACCACAGGAAAAGGCAGACATTGCTCTGCTCGAACAAGATCAGACCTATAAGGATCTGCTGCGCACCTTGCCTCTCGAACGGCGCACGAAGTCTGTATGCGACCATGCCGTCCAGATGTCGGGAGCCAATATTCGCTATGTACCACGGGCGCTGCTTTCACGGTCGCTGTGCCTCCGTGCCATTCGCGACTGGGCTTTTGCCTTCGATTATGTTCCCGAGGAATTGAAAACGGCGTCGATGTGCCGGGAGGCAGTGCGACATTATGGTTCGGCTCTGAATTTCGTGCCGGACAAGTATCGCACGGCATCGTTGTGTATGCTTGCCGTGCGCCATGATCCGTGGGCCTTGACATTTGTTCCCGACAACATACTTACCGCGCAGATGTGCGAGACGGCCGTCAAGGGCGACGGACTTGTGCTGAAATATGTTCCCAAGGCGCTGCGCACGCCGGAGTTGTGCCGGGAGGCTCTGAATGCGGAGCCATTCACGCGGGAGATGCTTCGCAGTGTTCTGGAGGATATTCCCTTCCCGGAGGTTTGTTTGGAGGGGTTGCAGAAGTACCATCGGCAAGGCTACAACCTCATGGAACTCATGGCCGGGATTGATCCCTCGGCACTTACAGAGCAGGTCGCGCTATACGGGGTTCAGACGGATCCGATGTGTTTGCTGGTTCTTCCGGCGCATTTGAGAAGCGAAAAGATCTGCCTGGAGGCCGTCCGAGGAGACGGCATCCTGCTGCATGATATTCCCGAGGCGCAGCGCAGCGCCGCGTTGTGCGAGGCGGCGGTGATGAACAGCGCCGGAGCCTTGCTCTATGTTCCGGACAAACTGCATACACGGGATCTGTACCGGAAGGCGTTGGCCGCGGATCCCGCGGCTATCCGTTACTTCAAACCGCAACTGCTGACCCGGGAGGATTGCGAGATGGCATACGCCCGATCGAAGGGCTGGGATCTCGTTCGCTTCATTCCATATCCCGACCTGCTTGAACGTATGTTGGATGAACACTGCGATTCATACAGCAAGACGCAGAATTTCCTCAAGAATGTCAATCCGGAAGTCATGACGTTGCGTCTTGCCGAGAAGATCTTTCTGAAAGAGCCCGAACTGTTCTATGCCATCCCGGAACATCTCCGGGATCGGTCGCTCTGCGAAGCAGCCGTCAAGACCGACGGGATGAATCTTCGCTATGTTCCCGAGGCGCTCAAAACCGAGGCGCTGTGCCGATCAGCCGTCAGAACGAGCCCTTATGCCATCGAGTATCTTCCCGAGACGATGAAGAACGAGGCGTTTTATGCCTCGATGATCGAAGAGAAACCGCGGATTCTGCGGGGTGTTCCCGAAGCGGAGCGTACGGAGGCGCTGAACCGCCTTGCCTTCGAGCGGAGTTACCTGCGTGATTCTTCGGATTACTCGGCCCTCGGAGCGATCACACGTCCGGAGCTTTTGATGCAGGTGCTGCATGAGGAGCAGGATCCACAGAAGATCGACCGGTTGCTCAACCTCATTCCGCGGCGCATGGTAAGCGAGGAGATGGCCTATGAGGCGATACGGAAAAACAGCCGCTGCCTTCATCTTCTCGCCCCGGAGATCATCTCGAAACGTATCGCCGAGAGTGCCGTGCGTGAGGATCCGCAGGCTATCCAGTGGGTTCCGCAACACCTGCGGACTCCCGAGATGTGTCTGTACGCGGAATCGAACTACCTGCATTTGAGGATTTATGTTCCCGAGTCGGTGGCAAAGGGTGACAACATCTACTCTTTCCATCGACGTGTCGATCAGACGCTGCGGCAGCCTCTCGACTATGCGCAGTATAAGATCCTCTATACCGGAGGTTCGGTCGTTGTGGATGATGTTACGACGCGGGCCGGATATGTCGGCTGTTGTCGGGTTACTTATGACAGGAAGAAGGATGAATTCAGCTTCCAACAACTGACGAGGCAGCAGGAGCAGACCTTCCGCGTAGTCCGTATGCGGAAGACACAACGGAAGATGAAACTTTAATTTTCGTGACGATGAACAACATGGAAAACAGCTCTCGGATTCAGTCCGAGGAATCCCTTCATCCGGGCGATGTCTTCATGATGTTTGCAACGGATGGAAAGGTTCAGGTAACATCGGCCAACGGTCGTTTTTTCAGAAGTTTCGAACATTTCTCGATACACTGTGCGACGGCTCTTCTCAATCAAATGCGGCCGCCGTATGGCAACAGCTTTTTTGTCCATTGGCGTTTTGAGAATCCCGCATCCGTATGGGCCGGAAACGAAAACATTTCGGCCTATCCGCGCAGGTTGCTGGAGGCCGTTCGGGACCAGGGCCTGCGTCCGCGTGCTACGAGACGTCTCTATCCATTGCTCTATGGCATTCAAAAGGGGTGTGATACCCGCCAGATGGCGGATTTGTATGACAATCACGACTATCTGGAACGGGTTCGCCTCTACGAGGGTTCGAATGTCGAAGAACGTCCGCTGTCGTACCGGGGTATTGAAACCGATGCAGGCGTTCTTCTCTTCAACAGCACTCCGCGTGGCGAGTTGCTTTACGGTGATTATCTGCGTTTTCTTGCGGATCATCTCAACCATCCGTGCATGGAGCTTACCTACGTTCGCACGTTGGAACTGCTGCCCGACGAGACCCTTCGTTCAAAGGTCAACCCTCCGGTTGACGTGCTTGGGTCCGGGAGTATGGAGATGCTCGGCCGCAGGCCCTCCGTGTACCATGCGGAACGGGATCAGCTCGGGATCTACACCGAGCTGCGGCGCTTTGATCTTTCTCCGAAGGAGGCGAATTTTATTCGTCTGTCAAACTACATAAAAAGCCGATTTCCGGGGAGTTTTCACACTTTGATTGAAGATAAGGTACATGTCTCCGCGGAAAGATCTTCACAAGAACTTCAAATAAACGGCAATATTGTCCATAATAACAATCAAATGCGTGGTAATGGTTTAGGTCGGCATCTGCCTGATGTCGCGGAGCGTCTTTCGCGGCGTTCCGTCAAAAAAAAGGGTGTTGTTCGATAACCTTTCCCTTATTATGGAGTCAATCTGTTTCGGGTTATTCCACGAAGAGGACAATAGGATACGAGAGAGATCGTTTTTTGTGTAAAATAGAGTTGAGATCAAAAAATATCGCTATCTTTGTGATACTATGGCAAAGTCAACGGTGAAAATACTCCGAGAATTTTATCGTCAACAGGACAAAGAGCAGAAAACGGTCTTGAACCCGGATGAAGACACGCAGGAACTGGTAAAGATTCTGAGCGTCGAGAACCCTGTGGTTCGTCTGGCCAAGCGACGTAAGTTGAGTTTTATGACAACCGAAGAGGACCGTATTGTCGTGGTTCACCCGGACAATACCCGTGAAGATGTTGGCCAGGTTAAACTCAAAGACATTCCGGTTACAGAACGAACAATCGCTTTTGAGTGATGGGGCAGAAGCGGTTGCGAATTTTTGCGGGTCCGAATGGATCTGGGAAATCCACTATTTTTGATGTGGTGAGTGCAGTTGTGCGTTGTCCGTATTATGTGAATGCCGATTTGATCGAGAAGGATTTGCGTACCAAAGGCCGCTTGTCATTCAATGATTTTTCCATTATCGTCAGCGAAGAGGAATTAAAAACCGGATTTCAGGCCAGTGGTTTGTTTACTAAGACGGGACACGGGCAACAGTTGCTTGACACGCTGAAAGTGCATCATAATGTATTGAATATTCCGGATCCTGCGATGATAGATTCCTATTTTGCGGCTTTTGTTGCGGAATTTCTCCGTTTGAAGATGTTGAATGTCGTGGAGACTTTCACCATTGAAACGGTTATGTCCGACAGCCGCAAGTTGGATTATATTCAGCTTGCCAAGAGTATGGGCTATCGGATCTATCTCTATTTTGTCTCCACGAAAGATGTTACGATCAATATAGATCGGGTTCGTTTCCGTGTGGAAGTAGGGGGCCATGATGTTCCGGAGGAGAAGATCCGCAAGCGATATGAGGGGTCTTTGCGTAATCTGCGGCGAGCGATTCAACTTGCCGATCGAGCCTATTTTTTCGATAACAGTATTACGGACGAATATGTGAAGACCTTTTTTGCGGAGTATGATGGCTCTAAACATCAGATCCATTTCCGGGCAGATCACTATCCATGGTGGTTTGAAAAGTACGTTATAGGCCAATAATCATTATTATTCGGAGTCAAAGGACGCTCCAATGCGGGAAGCATTGGAGCGTTTTTTCATTTGCAGGTCCTGTATGAGTGTTCTGTTTACGGTACAGATCCTTCAACCTAAATAAAGATATTGCAGAACCGTGAATTTGGCGTATCTTTGCAGAACCTCGACGCAAATAGTGTCGAGGCGACATAGGGAAGAACACATTATTCGTGAGGTATTGAAAACAGCCAATTTCTAATCCACTCACACTTTAATGGATGGTTCTCTTCTTGCAAGTCCTGTCTATATGCGCAAGCATATCGGCTAAAGGGCGCGGGGAGAAATTATCTATCGAGTGGATGGGCGCTGGCTGTGCCTCAATGCCGGTAAATAACAATTCTTGCGCCTCTTTTTTTGTTTATAAAACTCGAAGGATATGAAAGTACAAGCAGGACAGGAACAGACACGCGCGAGTGTTTACGAATCCCTATCTCGTCAAGCTATGCGCCACGGGATTGTATTTCATAGCGATCATTTAGTCTATCGGGATAGGGCTGGGGCCCCGATAGAGATCTGTTATCGCGACATATTTCGTATAATCACGACGTCGCTGTATATTGGGATCATGCAGAATAATGGGTTTCTGCATATCTTTATGTGCAACAGCGATCGCAAGGTATTTATTGATCTTCATGTGGGAGATGCCCGGGAATTGACACAAGAGCAGATCACCCCGGAACAGATTTCGGAAAATATCAGCCGCGAACTGGCAAAGATCATCGAGCGCCATACGAACGGCGCGGAATGATTCCGGCGGCATCGAGGCCACAGCCCTCGATGCCGCCGGGGCATTTTCATTTTTAGGGGTTATTTTCCGCTGATGTCGAGCAAGGGCGTATTGTCACGCAACCATTTGACAATCGTCTCCATGTTGTATTCGGAGGTGATGACGGCCGTTCGCTCGTTAAGAGACGTGAAACGGCTGCTTTCGTAGGAATCAATCCACTCTTTCAAGGTTTCGACGCCCCACGCCACGGAGTCGTCGAAGATGCGCCTTTCAAAATCGGATATATCCTCGGTGAATGTTGCCACGCAGGTCTCGTAATTCGGCTCTTGGAGTTCGGGCAGAATCCGCAGGTTTTCGAGTGATCCGAACTCGTCGCACTTGCGAGCCCAGTTCCACTCTTCGGGGTAGAGATACTCGCCCCAACGCTGGGGCGTGTCGAAGCGGATTCTCACGCGGACGCAATAGTCGTCCTCTTCAATAGCTGTGATCCGGCCCGTGATCCGCGATCCGAACCTGACGATTTTGCACCGTTTTCCAATCAGACTTTCATTTACTTCCGTGGTTTTCATAAAGCGTTTGTTTATATAAGTTCGACTTCCGTATTGGTGATGTTGGCCCGGAACAGCCCCTCGCAGTATATGGCGCGGCTGTTCCTCCAATTTCCGCGGCGGCGAATCAACGCCGTCGCGGGCGGGGCAATTTCGATGCTCGTTGTCGCGGCATCGTCCCCGAAGGTGATCTCCGCCTCGCAGTTGCGCCACGTCTCGAAGGGCGTGCGAAAACCGTTCATTCCGTCGAGCAGGAAAAGCGCCTCGCGGACTTTGACAATGGCCTCGGGCGACGGGGTGTCCGTGCCGTGATAGTTGATTTTCATGGCTGTAAGGTTATGCGACAATGCGTTGCTGGATGAGAGACATGTTCCGGTTCACGAGGTCGATGATCTGCGCATGGTATTGGGTGTTTTGATTGCAGACCCCGCGGCTTTGTACGACGGTCAATTTGGACAGCGATACCTCGACCGTTTCGATGCGCTTGCCGTCGATGGTTGCCGAGAGGATCAGCGAATCGTCCTTGCGGTAGTACCCGTTCGAGTACACGCAGTGGTGCATGGCCTCACCCTCGGCGAAGAACTCCCGGACGCTTTCCAAGACATGGATGCAGATCTTCTCATCGTGGAATGAAAGCCCGAAGAAACGGGCCTTTGCCTGCTGATAGGCTTCTTCGCATTCGAGAATGAGGGCTTCCCGCTCGGCCTTTCTCCTCTCTTCGCGGTGGCGGTTCAGTTTGACCACATAGCGGTCGTGCTCCTCGCGCAGATTCTCCGGACAGACGTATTTGGGGCTGTGGAGATTTTTGCCCAACTCCCAAAGTGCATCAAGGTAGTCGCACCAAAGGGAGGCATCCTTGACGATGTAGCCGTTGCGTGCGACGATGCGGATCGAGGGCCAATACCAATCGAAGTTCCAGCCCGATCTTTTCAAGTAATGACGCAATAACTCCTCTTGTCCGATTTTCATCAGCGTTTCGGCGCGATTGTCCATCAGCAGGGCGACGAAGTAGTCAGTCGTATTGATGTCATGCAGGACTTTGCGGCATCCGTGTTGCTTTAATTCGGGGATCAGATTGATGCGCGGATATACGTCGTAGGTGTAAATTTGCCCGTATGCCCACGTTTCATTGCGCAATTCAAGATCCGAGGAGTAGATCCACGAATCGCAATATCTCGTTCCCCACGCCCGTAAACGTGCCATCGTGCAGAACTTGCCGTTCGGAGCAATCCACCGTTGCATGACCTCGTTCAGATAATAGCGTGGGGTCTTTCCAATCTTGGCGTAATAGTCCACCATGAATATGCGGATGACTTGCAGGCCGTCGGAGGTGGTTATATAGGCCGCATATTCGCGTTGCTTGAAGTTGAGTTTGCGGGTGTCCTCGATCAGGAGTTTCGTTCCGCAATGCGGGCAGACGCACTGTTTATGTTTGGTCGTGTTGTGAAATACCTCTCCGCAGTCGAGGCAGGTGATCTCGCCTTTGCTTGTGCGGCGGCCTATCGGCTCGACAACATGGGTAAAGGCCCACCGGATCTGTGCCGGGGTAAGATTGGGCAATTTCTTGCTCGCTTCTACAACCTTATGCTGGAATTTCGTTCTCGGTTTCATGGTTAAAAGAGTGTTGGGGTGTTGGACTTGTCGTTGGTGGCTTTCTTTGCCTGCGGGTGTTTGGTCAGTTGTGCATAGGCTTCCTGGGTGGCACGTCGCATCGCTTCGCGCCGGGCCTCGGCCTTCTCCTCTTCGGTCAGTTCGATGGTGTGGTTTACGATGACACGGCATTCGCGGTGCTTGCCGACCTCGATGTCGTCTTCGTCATAGTAGTGCAGGGCAAGGGCATAGATCTCGTCGTCAGCGAATCCGTTTCGGCCGCTTTCATAGACGCAATCGAGGATGTAGTCGCAACATTCGTCGATGTTCTTCTTGGGGTTCTCGTATCGCGGACGGAAGAGTTCGTCTTCCTGCGCGCGGCATTCCAGATAGTGCCGGATGGTGCGCTTGAAATAGTCGGTAGCTGTGTGCTGTGCCATGTTCATTCGTGTGTTGGGTTGTTATTGGATGCGGTACATGCCGTTTCGGGAATCGAAGCGCACGTTGCAGAAGATGAAGTCGGGGTTGTCGATGCCTCCCGCCGTGGTTGTGGCCTTCGCATTGCGGGCTTTGATTCACTCGGCGAGGAAGTCGCGGAAGATCGCGCACCCGAGATTGGAGGTCAGATGCTTGTAGTGGAGGCCGTTTACCTCGATCAGTACATAGGGATAGAAGTAATAGAACCCCTCGGAAGCCTCGGGCGAGACGATGCCGATGTCGAGGACGTGAACCGGGTAGAGCCCCTCGGAGATTGCCGTGGCGTTGTCGCGCCGGGCCTGCTCGCGGAGCAGTTCAAGGTAGTAATCCTTCTTGACTTGGAAGGTCTTGAACGAGGCGATCCATTCGCGTACACGGGTCTCGAATCCTGCCATGCCGTTCGATACGAACAGTTTGATGCGTCCGTCGATGAGGATTCCGTAATCGGTCGTCCCGGACCACTTGCCCGTACATTTTGATGCGGTGCGCGTCCATGTTGTGCCGCCGAGCAGTCTGACCAACTCGTTCACGGCTGTTTTGGTGCTGTTCTTCATGTCTGTGCGGTGTTTGCGGTTGGATATACCGGGGCGGGCGTCCCGCCCCGGTGATGGTTGCCTATGCTCCGATCAAGGCTTTCACCTGCTCGCTTCGGGTCTTGGGGAAGATCCACCCGGCACGCTTCTCGCCTTCATGCGTGAGACGGCTGTTAAAACGACCTCCGAGTGCGGCGAGCGCATCCTTGATCGGGCGGGTATCGCCGAAGAGGGCGATGGCCTTTTCCGAGTAATCCACGATCATAAACTCACCCTTGATGACGATCTGCCCGTCCTCGGGGTTGGGTTCGGCGGCGGGTGCTTTGAGGCGGATGTTTGCCTCGTCGCCTGCCGTGTAGCCGAACTCCCGGATCGTGTGTTCACGGTCGTAAACGGGGACTTTCTGAATGATCCACCCGCTGTAACGGCTCTCTCCGAGGTAGTAACCGCCGCCCATCGAGTATTTCTCGCGGTGTTCGTACTCCTCATTGGGTTCACTCAAATAGGCCGTTTCGGGCATGTTGGCGGCATACTTGCGCATCTCGGAGAAGAGGTCGCGCGTGTGGCGGGAGAAGCCCAAAATCACGGTGCGCACGGTTCTGCTGGAAAAGTAGTCGGTCATTGGGTCGCTCTCGTCCTCTCTCAATCGGGCGACGATCATCGCCTTTGCGTCGAGGGGCAGGATTTCCGCAAGGCGCTTGCGCCCGATGGCGGCCTGCTCGTCGGCTCGCTTGCGCTCGGCCTCGGCTTTCTCGGCTTTGATGCGTGCCTTCTCTTGGGCTTCGGAGGCAAGGGCGGCGACCTCCATTGCGTCCATCTGTTCGTGGTTCACGTCGTCGTAATAGAGGCCGATTCCGTACTTCTTGGACAAGGGTTCGAGGATGTCCGTGCGGCGAATCTCCTTCGTGTCGAGGTTTACAAGGTGGTAGAGGTATCCGTTTGCCGTGTGCTCGACCCGGCAGATGACATAGCGTTCCTGCGACATGTAAGGGCCGAAGCCGATAACGATCTGATTCTCTTGGGCAACTTGGATTTCGGTGTCGGTGGTCGTACCTCCGAACAGGGAATAATACTTGGACATGGTGTTGTGTGTTAAGATGTTAGCAGATGAGCGTGAAGAGGAAGGAAAAGAGGCCGATCAGCACGACGAAGGAGAGCAGGCAGGAGAAGATACCCCGCAGGAGGTTAGAGCAGAAAAGAAGGGCCAAAACGACCCAAAGAAAGCCACTCTCGAAGAGGTGGAAGCCGAGGATTGCCGCCCCGACTTTTGCCGCCGCCCGTACCCCCGTACCTATGCTGAGTGGAAGGTTGGAGGTTTTCTGGTTCCTGTTGTTTTTCGTTGTGCTTTTCATAACCTTCGACTTTTTTTTATGCCGTAGCGGAGCCGGTATGGATGGTATCTTGGTTCAGGAGCTATGCAAGGCCGGGCTTAGCCCGAGCAAGATTTTTGCGCCAAATACGCTCGCCCGCAGGGAAAGAGGAAGATTTTGTGCAAAACCCCTGAGGGGCCTGATCTTGATCGGGCGTGAAGCCCGAAGATACCTTCGCTGCTGAACCGGGATACCTTCCATCCGATCCGGGAAGGTGGTCGTGAAGGAGGAGAAGGTTATAAGAAAAGGACTACGAAAAATGCGAACGCAGGTAATGGTGATTATTCTTTAATCACTTCGGAATGCAAGTGTGCATTTCGACTTTATTTGGCTTGATGGCCTTTTCCTAAACACAATAAGAGCAACCTCGTAGTGGGGTTGCTCTTAATCTTAACGGTTTTGTGAGGAGTTAATTTACTTTTTGTCGATCGTCCGCGTGGACTTGCATGACGACCATTTTGTGCTGTGGACGGTAAAGTAGCCATTTCCGGAAGGCTTCGGATTCCATGCTGCGCACCCTAAACGACAATGCTGCAATTATCTCCAAGTTGTAAAGATCCGCATGGCCGGAAATTCGATGCGTGTAGTATTCGTTCACTTGCTTTGACTTGTAGATCGAACGAATATTGCTGCTGATGGCTGCCACAAAAACTCCGAACAGTCGCGCAATTTCTGATTGCGTCATCCAAACCGTCCCATCCTGTGAGAGAAGAACCGTAACACGGTTGTTTTCTACGTCGATGGTTATTGAACCGAATTTTATCTCGTATGCATCCATAATTGTGTCGCAATACTTATATAACATTTGTTGTATGGCGGTTCCGTGTGCCAACATGATCGAGTTTTTGAGCCAATAACTCCATGTCCTTGCTGACTTTGCGATCTGTGATCCTGGCGTAAATCTGCGTAGTGCGGATATTCGTATGACCGAGAATTTTCGAGACGGTTTCGATGGGCACGTCGTTGGCCAGCAGCACCGAGGTTGCGCAGCTGTGCCTGGCCATATGGAAGGTCAGTTTCTTGTTTATCCCGCACATGGCGGCAATCTCCTTCAGATAGTCATTCACCCGCTGGTTGCTGATTACGGGCAGCAGTTTTCCATCGGGGAGCTTACCCTTGTACTTTTTCAGGATGGCAATCGGAATATCCAGCAGACGGATCGATGCCGTTACCTTGGTCTTGTGCCGTTTGCGGATGATCCAGAGGTTGCCGTCGAAGCCGGTGCTGATGTCGTCGGGCTGCAGCTCGCAGACGTCAATATAGGAGAGTGCCGTGAAGCAACTGAAGATAAACAGGTCGCGGACCTGTTCAAGCCGCCGGGAGGGGAACGTGTGGTGGTAGATGGCCATAATCTCCTCCATGGTCAGGTACCCACGGTCGGTGCGCTCGAACTTGACCTTGAAGTTTCCGAAGGGATCAACGAAGAGCATACCCGTATTCTTGGCGAAATTGACCACGGTGCGGAGCCTCTGAACGAATTTCATGGCCGTGTTGTGGTTGCAGTCGTGGACATTTTCGTTGAAGAGCAGGAAATTTTCGACGAACAGGACGTTGATATCCTTCAGCGGCATGTCCGACACGGAATACTTGTATTTGATAAACTCTTCGAGCCGGCGCCTGGTCAGCTCGTAGCGCCAGTAGGTTTTGTTGGTCGGATCCATCTTCACCTTCTGTAGATACTGTTCGTTGTGCTGTGCGAAGAATTCGAGAATGGTGCGCGTTTTTTCGGTTTTTCCCAGGTAGGCGTCTCTGACTCGCTCGGCCGTAACATAACCATCGATATCAAGAAGAGTGTGATAATGTCTCTGAGCCTTCATCTTGATATCTTCAAGTAACAGGTTGATTCTCACTGATTCGGTAGTTCGGCCGGCGGCTTTTCCCAAAGAGACGCTCCACATTTTTGGGTCGATTTCCAGTTGGGTGTTAAACTGGCTGATGGCCTGATCGACGGTAATACGGGCAATAATCGGCGCTTTCCCGGTCTTTTTGACCGCACTTCTCTTCACATAGAAGAGAATTCTAAAAGTGTTTTTCATAACCTCATTTTTTAGGTTGTAAAATTATTTGAAATAGTTAAAAATGAGGAATATACAGGACGAACGAATCGCGACAGTAAACGGCCGATTTGCGACTTTTTGTGACCTAAAATTGGAAAACAAAAATCGGTCACGAATTGGTCACAAAACTCGGTCAGAAAATGGCTGTTTTGTGTCCTAAATTGGCTGACCGACACAATAAAAAAATCTCACAATACTCTGATATTGTGAGATTTGGCTGATTTTTGTCCGAATTTGACCGGAAGCGTTGTGAACCCGCTGGGGCTCGAACCCAGGACCCCAACATTAAAAGTGTTGTGCTCTACCTGCTGAGCTACGGATTCTCCCGTGCCAAAAGGATCTTGTTTCCGTTTTGGTGGTGCAAATGTACGGATTTATTTTTAATTTCCAAGGTTCCGAGGCTTTTTTTTGTGAAAATATTGCTCCGGATCGCACCCCGCTCCTCAAACGAAGTCTCCAGACGAAATTTCTTGCCGCGATTTTGTTTTGCTCGAAGAAAAAGATAATTTTGTACGCGGAAAAATGTAAATTCACCTATAAACCTAATAAATGCTATGTGTAAAGCACTGATTATCGGAGCCGGAGGTGTCGGGACGGTCGTGACCCAGAAGATTGCGGCCAATCCTGTCTTCACGGATGTGATGCTGGCCAGCCGGACCAAGTCCAAATGCGACGCCGTTGCCGCCGCCATCGGAGGCAATCGCGTGAAAACCGCCGAGGTCGATGCCGACAACGTTCCTCAGTTGTGTGAGCTTTTCCGGGCCTTCAAACCCGATATCGTGGTCAACGTGGCGCTCCCGTACCAGGATCTGACGATCATGGATGCCTGCCTCGAGTGCGGCTGCAACTACCTCGATACGGCCAACTACGAGCCCAAGGACGAGGCACACTTCGAATACTCCTGGCAGTGGGCCTATCAGGACCGCTTCAAGGCTGCCGGTCTGACAGCCATTCTCGGTTGCGGCTTCGATCCGGGCGTGACGGCCATCTTCACGGCCTATGCCGCCAAACACCACTTCGACGAGATCCACTATCTCGATATCGTCGACTGCAACGCCGGCAACCACGGCATGGCTTTCGCCACGAACTTCAACCCCGAGATCAACATCCGCGAGGTGACCCAGAAAGGGCGTTATTACGAGAACGGAGAGTGGGTGGTGACCGAGCCGCACGAGATCCACAAGCCGCTCAATTATCCGGGCATCGGCGAGCGCGAGTCGTACGTCATCTACCACGAGGAGTTGGAGTCGCTCGTGAAGAACTATCCCACGATCCGGCGTGCGCGCTTCTGGATGACCTTCGGTCAGGAGTACCTGACGCACCTGCGCGTGATTCAGAACATCGGCATGGCGCGTATCGACCCGATCATCTACAACGGCGTCGAGATCGTCCCGATCCAGTTCCTCAAGGCGGTTCTTCCCGATCCCAAGTCGCTGGGCGCCAACTATCACGGCCAGACCTCGATCGGTTGCCGCATCAAGGGCCTGAAGGACGGCAAGGAGCGCACCTACTATATTTATAACAACTGCGACCACGAACAAGCCTTCAAGGAGACCGGCACGCAGGCTGTGTCGTTCACCACGGGCGTTCCGGCGGCTTTGGGCGCTTCGATGTGGGCCAAGGGCCTCTGGCGCGGCGCCGGCGTGTTCAACGTCGAGGAGTTCGATCCCGATCCGTTCCTCGCCGAGCTGGGCGAGCAGGGCCTGCCGTGGCACGAGCTGTTCGATGTGAATCTCGAAGTGTAGGTTTTTGAAGATTGCGGCGCAGATGCCGCACATCCCTCAAAATCCCCGGATGGATAGTGCCGAAGTACGTCCCATCCGGGGATTTTTCACGATGCACGACAGATGCACCGCACCGATCGAAAACGGTGGCGGTCCCGCAGAACGGCAGTTCGCCGCCGCGCCCCGCGGAGGACTGCACTCCGTTTGCCGCCGCCGTCGGACCGAATCTGAAACCCATGTTCCGTTCTTCCGCCGCCGGACTACTCGCCGACCCGCCCCGTCAGCAGCCACCGGGCGTCGATCTGCGGAAACCGTGCGCAGATGCGCTCCACGAGCAGGGGCGTCAGAGGCCTGTTGTCGAACAGGACGAGGTAGAGCAGCTCGGCGTCGGGCATCCCGATCTGACGGGCGAAAAGTTCGGTGTAAAACCCCGAGGCGCGGATCACGAACCGGAGCCGTTCGCTGGCGTAGCTGTAATCGTTGGGGTGGGGGCGTCGGGACTTGTTTTCCATCGTGCGAATTTTTGGATGACGCGCCCGTAAAAACGAACGCGGACTACTGTTACTCATTCGGTGGAAGGCTCTGGAAAACCCTGAAACAAACAAGCACATATAGCCCGCGCCGTAATGACGTAGAAAACCATATCCCATGCCATACGGCGCGAGCCGCACCGCAGAGCGGGATATGCGCTTGGCTGTTTCGGGTAAATTTTCCAGATTTTCCACCAGCCAAGACAACCCGCGACAGCGGATTGTGTTTGCAAAGATACGAAAAAATCGGAATGCTGTTAATCTTTTCGCTCCGAAAGCGGCGGTCGTAAGTATAAATGCGTATTTTCCCGAAAACCAAGCCTGCGCAGCGTGGTTTTCAGGAGGTTTTTGCTACTTTTGCAACTGTTTTGGACGTTTTCGTTGAGCGAGGGCAGAGCCGGGCTTGCCCGGATTATGCCGAGCGGAGAAAACGAAGGATGAAATCCAACTAAAAACAATTCGATGATTGACTTTCTGAAACTGCCTTCACCGTGCTACGTCCTCGACGAGGAGCTGCTGGACCGGAACCTGGCGACTGTCGACCGTGTGCGCCGGGAATCGGGCGCCGAAATTATCGTCGCCCTGAAGGCCTGCGCCATGTGGAGCATTTTTCCCGAGCTGGCGAAGCATTCCGACGGTGCGACTGCAAGTTCCGCCGCCGAGGCGCGTCTCGTTTTCGAGGAGTTCGGGCGTCCCGCCCACACCTACGCCCCGGTCTACACGGACTCCAATATCGACGAAATCCTCAATTGCAGCGATCATATCACGTTCAATTCGCTGTCGCAGTTCCGCCGCTTCGGCCAGAAAGCCCTTATCAACGGCA
>OLWA01002669.1_pt1 | contig 15278 bp, 15 predicted proteins | sample 1673251 | NCBI WGS metagenome assembly OLWA01 (sample SAMEA3178937, study PRJEB25190) | human gut metagenome | biome: human gut; feature: human-associated habitat; material: faeces | place: Austria | collected 2013
CCTCATACCGACGTACTCAAAACCCACTCGTCACAAAGTTTTTCTACGGAATTACTGGAATCCAAAGGAATTGATAGCAAACATATGGCATAAACTAATTGTATAAAACTTGGTAATTGGGCTAAGTCATACTATAGCCGCCTCTTTTCATCCGCTAATATTTATCAAGCAGCTTTACAAACATTGCAAATCCTTTCATTTCTTGCTATGATAAGTTCAGATTTTTACGAACTACAGCAAAAAAACAAGAAGGGATTAACCATGGAACACACAGCAAAGGTACTTACTTCCTACGAAGAACAACTTAACAATGCAGCGTCTGTCTTACCGGCTCCGGCAGAAAACATCTGCTTTTTTGACATTGAAACTACCGGGCTTTCTGCTGCTGTTTCGTCTCTTTATCTGATTGGCACAATTACCTTTGAAAATAATGAGTGGGTTCTAAACCAGTGGTTTGCCGATGATTATGTGAGTGAAGTACGTCTTTTGCAGGCATTTTCTGAGTTTTCAGAAAAGTACGAATGGATTGCGCATTATAATGGTGCTACCTTTGACATCCCTTATCTGGAAAAGAAATACCGCACAAATCATATGCCGTCCCCGTTTGCCGGGAAGCAGACACTTGACCTTTACCGGGCAGTCAAACACATCAAAAAATATTTCCCTGTTCCCAACCAAAAATTGATTACAATGGAGCGTCTTGCTGGTTTTACCAGACATGAACTTTTAAGCGGAAAAGAATGTATCACACTTTACACGGAATTTATGCATGAGAAATTTTTTCATAATCCGGAATCCTTAGAAAAAAAGAAAAGACTGCTCTTTCATAATGAAGATGATTTGATTGGTACCATTGTATGTGCACTTCTCCTTGCCTACACAACGTATAAACCGATATGCCCGAGTGTGCATACAACGGAACACAGCGTTTTATTTACCGACACTTTAGAGAAAAAAGTGCCGGCAAATTTTTCCTTTCAAAAAGGTGATATCTCCTTTTCTTTTGAAGGGAAATCCCTTTCTATCGAGGTGCCACTTTGGGAAGGTACGCTGTACCACTTTTTTGCCGACTATAAAAATTATTATTATCTGCCAAAGGAAGATATGGCGGTACATAAAAGCGTTGGCTGTTTTGTCGAACCTGCCTACCGTCAGAAAGCAACTGCCGCTAACTGCTACATCAAAAAAGACGCCAGATTTCTTCCGCTGCCGGCTGGCACCGACTGGGATTCTCCTGTTTTTTCGCTCACCCGAAAAGACAAGAAAGTTTTTATACCATGGGAAGAAAATACGGAACTAGCGACTGATTCCGTCTGCCACCTCATTAATGGATTTATGCATATGCCAGAATAATACCGCCAATTCCTGCATAAACACTTGCAATCCCTCCCGTCTCAACAATGTGAATCTGACAATCCGGAAGTATCTTATTTAATTTTTTCTTTACTTCATATGCTCCTGCCTCCTGCCCGCAGTGTGAAATTACAATATGCGAAATCTTTTTTTCTTTATTTTCATTTCCAATTGCACGCACCATCGCAGACAACGCACGTTTCATACCTCTCGCCTGACCGGTCTGGCAAATGGTTCCTTCATCAGTCGATGCCAAAATCGGACAGATATGAAAAGCGTCCGCAAGTTTTGCCTGAAGACCATTTAATCTTCCGCTTCGCTCTAACATCGTCAAATCATTTAGCACAAATTTCGTCATCATATCCCTGCGAAGTTTCTTGATCCGCTTACGAATTTCATCTTCGGAATACCCTTTATTTTCCCAACGCATCAATGCTCCTGCCAGTAATGTCTGCCCCGCGGATGCACTTTTGCTGTCAATGATATAAATTTTCTGCCCCTTTTTTCCTTTGTTCTCCTCCCGCCAAAGTTTTCTCGCCAGGCTCGCGCTGTTATAAGAACCGGAAAGAGCTGAAGAAACCGTTATCACATAAATACGGTCTGCATTTTTATCGAACTTCTGCAAATAAGCATCCGGTGCCGGACACGCCGATTTTGGCAGCACATCCGTCTCTAAAATTTCATCAAACAACTCCTGTTTATTGATATGTCCATCGTCCGGCCACTCTTTCTGCCCCACTCGGATTTGCAGAGGAATCATCCGCAGATGCTCATTATTTCTCATTCCTTCCGATAAATCGCCACAGCTGTCCATTAAAATCTGGTAACTCAAAAAATCGTCTCCTTTGCTTTTTGAATTAGGGTTGACAAGATAGAAAAAATATATACAAAAATAAAGACGAGATAAGAAACCACTTGGTTTCTCCTCTCGTCTTTATTTTATCTGTACACGGCTAAGCCGTCACAATTATTCTGCTGTAGTAGAGATAATCTCTTTTTTATTGTAGCTTCCGCAATTTTTGCAAACACGGTGTGGTACCATCAAAGCGCCACATTTACTGCATTTTACCAAAGTTGGAGCAGTCATCTTCCAGTTTGCTCTACGCTTATCTCTTCTCGCTTTCGAAGATTTATTCTTAGGACAGATACTCATGTCGATTACACCTCCTCTGAATTACTCAAACACTTTTTCCATTATACTTGCTTGACCTAGTCTTGTCAACAGTTTTTTAGAAAAAATAGTCGAATTTTCCAATTATCTTTTACAAAATCTTATTTCAAAAGAGCAACCGTCTCATGAGCAATTGCCAATTCCTCATTTGTCGGAATGACAGCAACGGTAACCTTAGAATCCGGTGTGGAAATAATCTTCTCCTCACCGCGAATCTGGTTTGCTTCTTTATCCAATGTGATTCCCATATAACCAAAGTGATTAAGAACCTGCTCACGTACAACGATGTTGTTCTCGCCAAGACCTGCAGTAAATACGATAGCATCTACACCATTCATGGCTGCGATATAAGAACCAATATATTTTGCTGTGCGGTAGCTGAATACCTCAACGGCAAGTTTTGCTCTTTCATTTCCTTCGTTAGAAGCCTTGTCCAAATCACGGAAATCACTGGATACGCCGGAAATACCGAGCACACCGGATTTTTTATTTAAGATAACCATAACTTCCTCTAAGGATTTATTCAGGCTGTGTGCAAGATACTCAACGATAGTCGGGTCCATATCACCGCAGCGGGTTCCCATAACAAGACCTTCCATTGGTGTCATACCCATGCTGGTATCTACAACTTTTCCGTTCTTTACAGCGGAAATACTGGAGCCGTTGCCAAGGTGGCAGACAATAATTTTAGAATTATCCGGGTCCAGGTTCAACATCTGAATCGCACGCTTGGAAACAAAGCTGTGGCTTGTTCCGTGGAAGCCGTAACGACGTACTTTATATTTTTCATAATACTCATATGGAAGACCGTACATATAAGCAACCGGTTCCATAGTCTGATGAAAGGCGGTATCAAATACACCGATGTTTGGCACGCCCGGCATAATTGCCTGACAAGCGCGGACACCGATTAAGTTTGCCGGATTATGTAATGGTGCCAAAGGACTGCATTCTTCAACACCGGCAATTACTTCGTCATCTATAATAACGGATTTTGTAAATTTCTCACCACCATGTACCAAACGATGACCAATAGCGTCAATTTCATCTAAGTTTTTGATGACACCATAATTTTCATTCGTCAAAGCATCCAATACCATGCGGATTGCTACTTCGTGGTCCGGCATAGCCTGCTCAATTACAACCTTTTCTCCACCATTTGGTGTGTGGTTCAAACGTCCGTCAATTCCAATTCTTTCGCAAAGACCCACTGCCAATGCAACCTCTGTTTCGGAGTCAATCAACTGATATTTCAGTGAAGAACTTCCGCAGTTAATAACTAATACTTTCATCATAACCTCCATTTCAGAGCGTAGCTAAATACTATGTCTGTTATTCATACCGTATTATTATACGCCTGAATTTTCAAAAAAACAAGCGTACATTTATAAATTTGTGCAATGGATAATTCTAAATCACCCAATCCCAGAATCCATCCTGCTCTAACTCACTTCTCGAATCTCTGCTATACTGCAATTCCGGATTTTTCACATTTACTTTCATGCCGGCGGAAACCGATTTAACAATAAATGCATTACCGCCAATTGTAACACCGTCGCCAATGACGGTATCACCGCCAAGTACCGAGGTTCCGGAGTAAATTGTTACGTTGTTTCCGATTGTTGGGTGTCTCTTTTCGCCCTTAAGAAGCTGACCGCGTTTAGTGGATAACGCTCCAAGCGTAACTCCCTGATAAATTTTTACATGGTCTCCAATTGTTGTTGTCTCACCAATTACAATGCCGGTTCCATGGTCAATGCAAAAATACTTGCCGATGGCAGCACCCGGATTGATATCAATTCCTGTCAGGCTATGTGCATACTCTGTCATAATACGTGGAATCAACGGCACACCAAGAAGCACCAGTTCATGGGCAATGCGGTAAACCGTAATAGCAAAAATACCGGGATAAGAAAAAATAACTTCATCGGTACTGTATGCTGCCGGGTCACCATCATATGCTGCCTGAACATCGGTGTATAAATACTCTCGTATCATCGGGATTTTTGAGAAAAATTCTTCTACAATTTTTTCTGCTTTATTTGATAAATCCGATTTTGGGCACTGGTCACATGCCTCATCATTTCCTAATACGCGTGCAATCTGCTTGCGGAGATGGTACTGGACAAATTCCATGCGGTCGCCCACTAAATATTTGATATATTCACTTCTCACGCGGTTGGTATCAAAAAATCCCGGAAACAAAATCCGGCGAAGTTCTTCCAATACCTGAATCAATACATTTTTATTTACAATATTCTCCGTATCCATCCGGACTGTCACCGGATACTCTTTGTAACTTTCTAATATGGCTTCTATCATTTTCTCTGATTTTTCGCTCAAAGTCTGCCCCTCCATTCTTTTTCCATCCTTTCTGATTATCGTAACACAAAACACTTCTATTTGTCCATCTCTACCGCATAAGATAGAGTAAAAACCGTGAGGTATTGTTATGATTGTCGGCTCACTTCTCTTTATCGGCTTCCTTTTATTTTGCCCGGAAGCAGCGATTTCCGGCAGTAAATATGGCTGTTCTCTGTGGATTTGCGAACTAATCCCGACACTTCTTCCATTTTTTATTGCCTTAAATTTCTTCCGGCTGCAATTAAAAAAAGCATCCGAACATCCGGCATTTCTCCTTCTTGGTCTGCTGTGCGGTTATCCCGCCGGTGCGGATTTGGTGAGTAAACAATATGAAAAAGGACTGCTGACAACAGACAAAGCTTATTTTTATCTTGGATTTGTCAATAATCCCAGTCCCATGTTTATCATGGGGTACTGTTGCAGCACCATCTTAAATGTTTCAACACCAAAAGCGATTCTTTTTTTCCTCACACTGATTCTGTCCGCTTTTTTAGGAAGTTTTTTTGTTTCTTCTATTCTGAAAATAACCGGCAGAAATAAAAACACTTTCCATGGCAGCAGTACACATAACGAATGTTCCCCGCAAAAGCTTCCTTTCTCCAAACTAATGGATAAAATTATTTTGGATAGTTTTATCCTGATTACAAAAATCGGTGGCTATGTGATTTTGTTTTCGATTTTTGCCTGTTTCTTGAAAATGCTTTTGCCTACCTCCAGTTTATTCGGCATTGCCTGTCTTGGTTCTATGGAAATCACAACCGGAATGTCCTATGTTGCAACTGCTCCACTTTCTCTACAAATAAAAGAAGTTCTAAGTGCTTCGATTCTTGCCTTTGGCGGTCTGTGTGCAGCCGCACAAACGAGCAGTGTTCTATCGCAGTCAGAACTTCCCATTTTCCCATATCTTATTAATAAACTGATAAATGCCGTAATTGCCAGCGGTCTGGTTTATTTACTCTTCTGCATTTTTTAAGAAGGCATCTTCCGGAACCTCAAAGGATTCCTGTCCTTGTGGCTGTGGCTCAAGCTGTTCCGGCTCTTCCGGCATCTGCGGCTCACTGGCTGCGGCTGCTTTGGTCGGCTCAAGCTGCATCATAAGTTCTTCCTTATTACTCTTCATCAACTGAATACTGTTTTTAAGTGCGCTGGTAAGCATGCGGGATTTATTATCAATTTCTTTTAATGATTCTTCCACATGTCCCTGTGCCTCGCTCAATAAATCATTTGTATACAAAAGTGCTGCTTTTCTCATCTGATCACTTTCGTCCTGTGCGGCATTCACCAGACGCTCAGCCTCTTCCGTTGCCTGACGCATAATGTCCTCCGCACGCTGATATGCAGTCTGAACAATCTCATTCTGGTCAAGAATCTGTGCGGTCTGCTGCTGTGCCTGAGAAAGCATGTCCTCCGCACGCTGCTGTGCCTCATTCAAAATGCCCTCGCGGTTTGTAATGATTTTCTGATAGCGTTTGATTTCTTCTGGTGCACACAAACGAAGTTCGTCTAATAAATCATAAAGCTGCTCGCGGTCTACGACAACTTTACTTGGATAAAGTTTTGATGGTTTACACTCTTCTACATAATTGTAAATCTCGTCAATTGCCTGCTCAATTCTGGATGGATTCATATTCTTCTCCTTTTCTCGTTCTTCCGGCTCCCTTATTTGGCACGAAGGAACACATGCTGATTGTTTTTATATTCTTTGATTCTCACAATTTCAAACTGCTCAGTGTCGACATAATCGACCGGTGTGTCTAACGAAGTTTCTAAAATCAGAATCGTATCCGGATTCATGATTTTAGCATCACTAAGCCACTCTAAAATCTTTGGCTCAAACCCTCTCTCATAGGGAGGATCGGCATAAATAATATCAAACGTTTCCTGCTGTCTTGCCAGTTTGGAAATCGCATAACTGACTTCCACCGGAAATACAACTGCCTGACTTTCTAGCTTTGTTTTTTTCAAATTCGCCCGAATACAGGAAAGTGCTTCTTTGCCAAATTCAACAAAGACTGCTTCTTTGGCACCTCTGCTGATTGCCTCAATTCCAATCGCTCCGCTTCCACTAAACAAATCCAAAAAACGGCAGCCTGGAATGTCATCCTGTAAAATATTAAAAAGCGTTTCCTTAATCCGGTCGGTCGTAGGTCTTGTCCCCCTGCCCTCCGGAGAGACTAGAGGAAGCCGCCTTGCCTTTCCTGCAATCACTCTCATATCCAATTCTTCCTTCCCAATGCTTATCGTTTTCATTGTATATGATTTACGCCTTTTTTTCAAGGAAAACATTCACCTTACAGCGTAATCTGCCCCAAATACCGGTTCAAACGGTTTCTCAAACGCTCATTTTTCTTATATAGAAGTGCTTTTTCATCCGCCGACATCTCCTTTGCCTCTTTGGATGCCTGCTGCAATAACTTGGCATCCTCAAAAATATCGGCAATTAAGAACACCTGCTCTCCGCTCTGACGGATGCCAAATAAATCCCCCTGTCCGCGGAGTACCAAATCTTCTTTTGCAATATAAAATCCATCGTTGGAATTGACTAAAACCTGTAGCCGCTCCCTGCTCTCTTTGGTTTCTTTTGTCGACATCAAAATACAATAGGACTGCCACTTACCACGTCCGACTCGTCCTCGAAGCTGATGTAACTGCGCCAGTCCAAAACGCTCTGCATTTTCTATCATAATCACACTGGCATTTGGCACATCAATTCCAACCTCAATCACTGTTGTTGAAACTAAAATATCGATTTCACCTTCTGCATAACGTGCCATAATATCTTCTTTCTGCGCCGGTTTCATTTTCCCATGAAGATATTCAATCGTTACCGAAGGTGGAAACTGGCTTTTGAGTTCCTCGGTGTAAAGCATTACACTTTCCAGTTCGGATTCGTCGTCCTGTTCCACCATCGGGCAGATAATATACACCTGCCGCCCTTCTTCAATCTGTTTTAACATAAATCGATAGGCATTCGGACGATAATCCGTGTTGACTGTACAGTTCTTTATCGGCAGACGATTAGCCGGTCTTTCATCAATCACAGACAAATCCATATCGCCGTACAAAATCAACGCAAGCGTCCTTGGAATCGGCGTCGCACTCATCGCAAGAACATGTGGTTCTTTTCCTTTTTGATAAAGTTTCTCACGCTGCTTTACACCAAAACGATGCTGTTCATCGGTAATCACAAGTCCCAAATCGGCAAATGCAACACCATCCTGAATGAGCGCATGCGTTCCAATCACAATATCCCATTCCCCGGAAGCAATTTTTTCTTTTGCCTGTCTCTTTTCTTTTGCGGTAAGAGAACCGGACAATAGTCCAACCGTCACGCCGTAATCTGCCAGTAACTTCGTCAGATTTTGATAGTGTTGTGCCGCTAATACTTCCGTCGGTACCATGAACGCTCCCTGATATCCGTTTTTAACAACTTCCAAAAGGGCTAACACGGCAACAATCGTTTTTCCGGAACCAACATCTCCCTGTACCAGACGATTCATCACAAAGCCGCCTTCCATATCCGCACAAATTTCTTCATACACTTTTTTCTGTGCGCCAGTCAATGAAAATGGCAGATTTTCCAAAAACTCAGAAGCCTCTTTTGTCTTTTGGATTCGGTGTGTGCTGATTTCTTTTCCATTTTCACGGATATAATTAAGTGCCATTGTATATAAAAATAACTCATCAAAGGCAAGTCTTTTCCTCGCCTCTTTCAATTCCTTATGATTTGCCGGAAAATGAATCTGACGCATCGCTTTTTTGTATTCAATCAATTGCTGGCGTTTACGCAAATCCGCCGGTAAAAATTCTTTGAAATCCTCTACCGCCATGATTGCCTCCTGCATTAATTTTGCCATGGCATGATTGGTAATCCCCGCCGTAAGCGGATAAATTGGCTGCATTTTCCCTACAATTTTGTAAAATTCCTGCCTTGTGTAACGCTTTGGCTGCACCATCTGCAGCCGCCCGTTTCGCTTTTCGACCTTTCCACGGAACAAATATCTTGTCCCCATTTTTAACTGATTTCGCAGAAAAGGCATATTAAACCACGTAATTAACAGACTGCCGGTCGTATCCCGCAGCGTTATCGTTAAAATACTTTTTGAGCCACGTTTCATAATCTGCGGCCGCGCCATAAGCACGCCTTCTACAGCCGCTATATCTCCTTCTTCCAATGCTTCAATCGGACAAACCGGCTTGATTTCATCGTAGTTTCTTGGGTAGTGCTCTAGCAGTTCTCCCACCGTTTCAATTTTTAATTTGTGAAGATTTTGTTCCGCTTTTTCGCCAACACCTTTGACGCTGCGGACCGAGTCTGTTGTCTGCATTGCGATTTCCTTTCCATAAAATACTCAATCCTGTTGAGAATTTTAATCTATACTAGTATCATCCAATCTCTGTTTTGCATTTGAAATGGCAAGGTTCATACCCATTAACTAATTCTTCTGCCATATATAACCTCCAAATTTTTACGACGTATCGCCACAATTTTCATTACAAATCAAATTATCTCTTTCATACAATCCGGAAGTTTTCAACAGATATTAACCACCATAATAATAGGTTGTACCTGTTACGCCATCGAGAACACCTGCTTTTAATATACACACCATAAATCCTTCATCGCCCCATTTTTTTCTATTTTCGTGATAAATGCCATATGAAGAAGATGGTTCAAAGCCAAATCTACCATAAAGATTAGGGTTTCCTCCAAGAAACACTGCTCCATAACCCATTTTTTCAGCTTCCTCTAGTGCGTATTCTACTAATCTTCTCATAATTCCTTGCATTCTATATTCTGGCGAAACAGCACTTTGTGCTAAAACCAATTGCGTAATATTTCCATTTTCTGTGACAATATCTGTTTCGTGAAGCGCAACTTCTCCAACAATTGTTCCGTTTTCTAATACAGCAACAAGAGAAAGCTCCGGGATGAAAGTATCTTTTTTCCTTTCTTCTCTAAAGTGTTCCATCATAAATTTCCCAGTTTCTATACTATGTTGTTCAGCAAACGCCTTATAAATCAACTTATCAACTTTTTCATATTCGAATAACTTCTCTGGTCTTATGATTATTTTTTCTTTATTGAAGGTCATAATTTATCTCCCCTAAAAATTCCGATTTATAAATCACTTTACATTGTCAACAAATTCATTACCAAATTAACCATAATATCTTTTTCTTTGGGATCTGACTCTGCAATCATCAATGTTATTGCCACTAAAGCACCATCGCTTATCCTCTTTTGTCCCTTTTCATAAAGCACATTATTACGAACTAAAAATTCTAAAAATAACGATGCTGCTATTCTCTTACATCCATCTGCATATGGATGATCTTTTATCATAAAATACAATAGATTCGCCGCTTTCTCTTCCAAGGATGGATACGCATCCTGTCCGAATACACTCTGGTAAACTGCGGCAATAATTCCTTGTACCTTACCAGCCTCTTTTTCTACACCAAATACATCTGTTTCAAAAGAATCCTTCATCTGACCAACCATTTGAACACACTCTTCATAAGTAATGCGGTATACTGGAGTACTTCCCTTTGGCTTACTTAATGCCTGGTGGTCATATTGATCCAGAAGAATCAATGCATCTGTGTATTCATTCACAGCTCTGAGCACATCTTTCTCCTCTATATCAAGTGCATCTGCAAGCATCCTTGACTGAATATCAACTGTTTTCTTAAGCACCTGAAGACGCTTTTCATTGATTGCATAGCCTTTCAAAATAAACTGTTTAAGAACATTATTTGCCCATTTTCTGAAGGCTATACCTCTTTTAGAATTAACTCGATATCCGACAGACAAAATCATATCCAAATTATAAATTTTGGGTTTTCGTCCCCCTGTACTTCTGTCGGAAAAACCGACAGAAGTCTCATCCAGTTCTCCTGAAGCAAGAATATTTGAAATATGTTCGCTTACTGTAGCGTGCTTAACATCAAACAACACTTCCATTTGTTTTTGCGTCAGCCAAACTGTCTCCTGCTCAGGATTGATTTGAACTTCTATATTGACATCACCATCTGTAAATAATACGATTTCATTCTTCATCTTTTAGTTCCCCTCCACGAATATTTCCCGATAACATTTCTAATGTAGATTTTACTGTATTTTTCAGATTCAGTCCATCTTTTAGTCCCAACCGGTAGAAAAACATTTCTGCACATACACCCATGTAGCTATACCACTGGCCTCAGAGATGATTCCTGTTATGATTTTACGCATGATATCCTCAAATTCTGCTATTTCCTCTTTGGAAACGGTGTCATAGACATCAGGGTATAGTGGTTATCGGAAGCTGGTGCTCAGGATACAACCATCAAGAAAATTGTGGGACACTCCAGCACTATGACTTTGACCAAAAAAGTTTCACCACATATCTAGACATTTCACCAAGAGTTAAGAGGAAAGAAAAACCCCAGAAACACGCGGTTTCTGAGGTTTGTAATCTCTTTGAATCGTAATTCTCTTGCGAGATAATTATCTCTTTGAAAACTGTGGTGCACGTCTAGCTGCTTTGAGACCGTATTTCTTACGTTCTTTCATTCTCGGGTCACGTGTCAGGAATCCTGCTTTTTTCAGGACTGGTCTGAACTCGCCATCTACGTGAAGCAGTGCTCTTGAAAGACCATGTCTGATAGCACCGGGCTGACCTGTTGTACCACCACCGCGTACAAGTACGTCGTATTTATCAGCTGTCTCTGTTGCTACTAACGGCTGACGAACGATTACTTTCAGTGTTTCCAGACCAAAGTACTCGTCGATATCTCTTTTATTGATTGTGATCTTACCTGTACCAGGTACTACATATACTCTTGCGATAGATTTTTTTCTTCTTCCTGTACCGTAGAATTTGTTAGCCACTGTCATTTACCTCCTGTTAAAATGTTAATACTTCTGGCTTCTGAGCTGCATGTTTGTGATCCGGACCAGCATATACAAAAAGTTTTTTGTACATTTCTCTTCCCAGAGGTCCTTTTGGAAGCATACCTTTAACTGCCAGTTCGATAACTCTTTCCGGTTTCTTGTTTAACATTTCTTTCAGAGTTGTCTCTTTCATTCCTCCAACGTAGTCGGAATGTCTGTAGTAAACTTTCTGTTCCAGTTTTTTACCTGTTACTTTGATTTTGTCTGCGTTTGTGATGATTACATAATCACCTGTATCGATAAACGGAGTAAAGATCGGTTTGTTTTTACCTCTTAAGATCTTTGCTACTTCTGATGCTAATCTACCTAATGTATATCCTGTTGCGTCCACTACATACCATTTTCTTTCGATTGTTGCTGGACTAGCCATATAACTTTTCATGGGGTAACCTCCTGATTGATATTCCATTATGAGTTTCTATAGTAAAATGTCGTTACCGGGGCTTGGATCAGACATTTACATACTTCGTCACATTGCTTAATTATATTATACAGACCCGTGTGTGTCAACCTTTTTTTACATTTTTTACGATTCTTATGAACCTTTTTTACGATTGTGAGTCTGCAAAGCACGGAATGATCCACCGGTATCGCAGTTTTAATTTTTAACCTCAACATCTTAACACTTAAAAGAAGATTTTCCGCACATCATTGAACATCACCACTACCATCAAAAGCATCAGAAGCATCAGTCCGACAAAATGTACCATTCCTTCTTTCTCGGGATCGATCCGTTTTCCGCGGATCAGCTCAATGATCAGAAAGACCAGTCTGCCGCCGTCCAGTGCCGGGATTGGCAGAAGGTTCATGACACCCAGGTTTGCTGTCAGAAGGATCGATATGTTCAGCATATTCAGCCATACATAGAAACCACCGGAGGACTGTGACTCCTGATACGTCTCTCCGATGTAACTCACAACACCGACCGGACCGGACATATCATTGATGCTCGCCTGACCGGTAAAGAGCATTTTAATACTCTCGATTGTCAGCTGAATCCAATATTTCACTTCATAGGCACTGTATTTCAGGGTGCCGAGGATACCGCATTTTTCGCGGTAATTGGAACTGCAGCTGATACCGAAAATGTAGCGACCGCTCTCATTTGCAACCGGATCCATCTGAACGGTGATATCTTTGCCGTCGCGTTCTACCGTCATCGTCACGGACTGTTTCTGATGAAAGGTCACATAGTTGGTTACTTCTCTTGCCACATGGATATTGCTGTGATTGATCTTTTTAACAATATCGCCTTCTTTCAGGCCTGCTTCTGCTGCCGGGTATCCGTCACTCACCTGCAGGATCACCGGTTTATCGTACCCGATACTTCCTATAATAAACAGGGACAGTACAAATGCCAAAATAAAGTTAAATACCGGACCTGCTGCAATAACTGAAATCCTTGCCCATACGGATGCCGCTGCAAATGCTCCCGGTTCCATCGTTCCTTCATCTTCTCCAAGCATCATGCAGGAACCGCCAAACGGCAGAAGTTTCCAGGAATATTTTGTTCCTCCTTTGTCAAAGCTTAACAGTCTCGGTCCCATTCCCAGAGAAAATTCCACAACCGTAATGCCATTTTTCTTCGCCAGCAGGAAATGTCCGAATTCGTGAAAAAGAACAATCAGGCTGAAGATCAACAATGCTATAATTATGCTCAATTTACCACCTGCTTTCAATCATTTCATAAGTTTCCTGTTCACACTGCAGGATCTGTTTCACCGTTGGAGCTTCAATCACTTTGTGTGCATCCATACAGGTTTTAATGATCTCGTAAATATCCAGAAAACCGATCTTGCGGTTCAAAAATTTGCTGACTGCACGCTCGTTTGCCGCATTAAATACAGTCGGCATGGAGCCGCCTGCTTTTGCCGCTGCAAAGGCCAGCGGAAGTCCTTCGAAATTCTCCATATCCGGTTTTTCGAAGGTGATCTGTGACAGGCTCCAGAAATCCAGACGTTCTCCGGCCAGATATTCCCGATCTGGATAGAACAGTGCATACTGGATCGGAAGCTTCATATCCGGGGTTCCAAGCTGGGCGATCACCGCACCGTCTTTGTACTGCACCATGGAATGGATGATGCTCTGCGGCTGGATCACAACCTGGATCTGATCCAGTTCCACATCAAACAGCCATTTTGCCTCCATCACTTCCAGTCCTTTGTTTACCATACTCGCAGAATCGATCGTGATCTTATGTCCCATCGACCAGTTTGGATGTTTCAGTGCATCCTCAAGCTGCACATGTTTCAGAAATGCTTTATCTTTTCCGCGGAACGGACCGCCGGATGCTGTCAGCAGGATTTTGTCGATCTGTGTTTTCTTTTCTCCGTTTAAGGACTGAAAAATCGCACTGTGCTCGCTGTCCACCGGAAGGATCTTTACGTTGTATTCTTTTGCCAGAGGCATAATGATATGACCGGCAGTTACAAGTGTTTCTTTGTTTGCAAGTGCAATATCCTTTCCTGCTTTTATTGCTGCAATGGTCGGGCGTATCCCGATCATGCCAACGATCGCTGTCACCAGCACTTCTGCTTCTTCCATTTGTGCGATCTCAAGAAGTCCCTCCATGCCGGAAACGATCTTCACCGGAAGGTCTGCGGTACAGATCCGCAGTTCCTTTGCTTTTTCTTCGTCCCAGACAGCTGCAATCTGCGGATGAAACTCGCGGATCTGGCTCTCCAGCTGTGTAATATTATGACCTGCTGCCAGTGCTTTTACGCAGAGCCTTTCCGGATTGGCACGCACCACATCCAGCGTCTGCGTTCCGATCGATCCGGTTGAACCCAAAACTGCTATATTTTTCATTTGTTCCTCCTTATCTCATCATAAACATGGAAAGATAATAAATAACCGGTGCAGTAAAGATCACACTGTCAAAACGATCCATGATCCCGCCATGTCCCGGTATCAGTGTACCGTAGTCTTTGATGTTGTGATTACGCTTGATCGCTGATGCTGCCAGATCTCCGACCATGGAGATCAGTGCTCCGACTGCACAGATGATCGCATAAGTGATCACCGGATTTTCTGCCTCCAGATGACTGCCTACGACTGCCGCATAGATGGCTCCCAGAAGTGCCGCACCGACAACACCTCCGACGGCTCCTTCCACGGATTTCTTCGGGCTTAAAACCGGAGACATTTTGTGTTTCCCGATCAGCATGCCGACACAGTAAGCACAGGTATCACATCCCCAGGAACACAGAAAGATCAGCCATACAAGAAATGCTCCGTCGCGGATCATCCTGGTCTGATAAATGTAGGACAGCATGACACCCACATAGACCACACCGAAAAAGGCTGCCATCACCTGTTCTGCATGATATTTCGGATAAGAAAACACATAGACAAACATCATGGCGATCAGCACAATGATCAGGTTCATCATCGCATACTCCGAATATCCGAGACTCAGCAGAATATAATGTAAGATCACGCCCAGATATC
>OLWA01002676.1_pt1 | contig 15182 bp, 7 predicted proteins | sample 1673251 | NCBI WGS metagenome assembly OLWA01 (sample SAMEA3178937, study PRJEB25190) | human gut metagenome | biome: human gut; feature: human-associated habitat; material: faeces | place: Austria | collected 2013
TAAATGCGTAAACCTGAAAAAGGTTACGATCCAAACCACTAAATTAAAGGCGAAAGCAGTTGGTACAAAAGCATTTGCAAAGATTCACAAAAAAGCCGTTGTGAAAGTGCCAAAAGCCAAGAAAAAGGCATACAAAAAATGGCTGAAAAAGCGTGGAATCGGTGGAAAACAGAAGATCACAGGCGAGTGATCCGTAACGATAGAAGATAACCGATTATGATGGAGGAAAATATGCTTAGAGAAAATTATTTTTATAACCGGAACCAGCAAAACCGAAATCTGCGGAGATCCCTCCGCAGACGGGCAAAGAAAGTGATCAGCATCGTGGCATTGGCGGCGACGCTGGTTACGAGTATTCCATTTGCGGCGTATACCGATGCGTATGCGAAAGGACAGACGAAAGCCGGGGAAATGAAGGCACTTACGATGCCAGAGGAAAATGTGACTACGTATGATCTGTCAAATGCAGCATCCCTTATAACGAATAAAACGTTTATGGATTACTATGGCGAGAAAATGACGGTAAAAGTCATCGAGATCAATATTACAAAAGATGGTAATTATGTGATCACAGGAAGCAACGAGATCAATGGTGAGCTGATCGACACTCATATCACAGTGGCAGAGGGAGTCGAGGCAAATATCACCTTTGATGGGGCGACGATAAAGAATCAAACCAAGTATGCGGTGTGTTTAGAAACGACAAGTATCATATATAATCCGATATTTCCGGTGATGGATATTTTTGGAAATGCCAATATTTACGTCGAGTCAGATTCAGAACTGATGTCCGCAGCGGCAGAGGAAAACCCGGTTATTCGTGTGACCGGGGAAATGACGGTAAAAGACAGCGAGGCGGTCTTGAAACTTACACCGGGGGCAGATGAGAACAACCTAGGTGAAGGTAAAATGGTAATTTGTGGTAATATGACTGGCGCGATACAGCCGGCTGGCAACCTGACGGTCGAGGGTGGAAACCTTGATGTCACGGGATACATCAAGTCTATCGACAAGTTTATAATGACCGGGGGGAAGATTGCATCAACATGTCAGTGCGATATCGGTATGGTGACAGCAAATGATATTACGATCCTCGGGGGAATCTGGAATCAAAGCATTATCTCTTATGGAAATAGTGAAAGTAAACTATTTGAGGCATATAGAACGGTACAAGTTAGTGGAGGAAGCATCCAGGTAAAATGGATTATAGCAATTCCTCGTGATATCGTGGCATTTTCTTCTCCGAGTACACATATTATCGGTGGAAATCTTAAATTGGGTGATGGATTTGTGCTTGAGGATACGTTGGATGCGTATGGAAATGAGACAAAGCTTTTTGATCTGACAGGCCTTCCGAAAAATGCAGATGTGGAAGAGGTCAATGGTTACCCGGTCGAGGGGATACAGACGACATCGGACGGAGAATGGAAGAATGCCGCACTTCCGTGTTGTTCCAATTTGATTAAGATGAAAAATGGTACGCTGTATAAATTCAATTATGAGTATGACAGTGAAAATCAAAAAGGAACGATGGTGGCAGATACGGAAAATTCACCGGTTGTTCACGATGTCACATTAAAATTGACAGAAGAAGATGGTACGCCGATCGGGAAAAAAGAGATTCAGGCAGTTGACGGTTTTACGATGAAGTCAGAATACTATGACGGAAAAAATTATTATACGTATGTTGATGACAACGGGAAGCAGCTTTCGGAGATTCGCATTGAAAGCAGCTCGGAACTCACACTAAATAAGAGCAGCACGGTAACTTTGGATGGGAAACCATTTGCCGGAGAGATGGTGCCGTCAGACAGCATGTATATATGGAAAAAGAATGATCATGTTTACGCTATATTTTATCCGGGAGATCCGATACCGTCAGGGAACAATATTGTATTGGAGCGAGTGCCATCCGTTCAAAAAAATGGCGAGTGGTATGTGAAATTGCAATCGGAAAAGGATGTAATGCAGATTCAGGACATGATGCATATAGATAATACGATCAATGTTCTTCTGGATGCAGATTTTGATTATAATAAGGTGGACACCTACACCCCTGGTTTGCTTGGATGGAGGAAGTATTATGGCATTTTCGATGGAAATAACCATACCATTTCAAATGTGACAAGGTTTGATACGGGTTATGAGGTTATCACACCGCAAAATTTTGGCACAATTAAAAACGTACACGTTAAGAATATATCAGATAAATGCTATGGTGGTGAGCATACTCGTCAGGGGATTGTCTGTGGAGACAATTATGGAATCGTTGAAAATTGTTCGGTGGAGAATGCTGTGATTGAAACCGTGGCGCAAGAGGAAAATTCTATTTATGGTAAAGTAATGGAATACGGTGCTCTCGTCGGTGGAAATTTTGGTACGATCCGGGGATGTTTTGCCAGCGATATTACTTTTGATGGAGAGGGAGTGACCTGGCCGCTTGCCCACGAACTTCCGTATAGTACGATCGAAAATACATATTATGAGGCAGAAGTGGAGTCCGGAGATGCCGCAAAGACAGCAGAGCAGTTTGCGTCCGGTGAAGTGTGCAGCCTGTTAAACAAGGGCGTGACGGACGGAAGCCAGATCTGGTATCAGAATATTGACAACGACGCAGAGCAGGATGCCGCTCCTGTGGCAGATACTTCCCACGGAACCGTTTATTATGGGTATCAGGGCTGTAAGACGATGGGATATTCCAATACCAGGCTGCCGGATACACCACGGCATAAACTGAATTATACGGCAGAGGGGAATGTACTGACCGGCGTATGTACGGATGATTCTTCGCATACAGTAACGATGACATTGACGGCAGAAGATGCCGAGTACGATGGAAAAGAGCACAAAGCCATATTAAATAAGACGTACAGCGATACGTGGAAGGAAGCAGAGACAGACGTTGATGCGAAAATTATCTATACGAGAGACGGCAAACCGACAACTGATCTGACGAGCGCGGGAACGATCAAAGCATCTGTGACAATGGGCGACGCAGCGGCCGAAGTGACATATACGATCAAAGCCACTCCAACCCCGACACCGACGGCAACGCCGATGGCAAGTCCGTCAGCAGCCCCGACGGCGACCCCAACCGTAAGTCCATCCGCTGTGCCATCGGCAGGTCCGACCGCAACGCCGGCAGGCACGAATCCGGGAAGCGTCCCTTCAGCTGGTCCGTCAGAGGGTAACAAATCTACCGCGACACCGGCACCAAGCGACAAATCCGTCATTGCACCGGGCGAAACCAAAGCGCCGGCAGCTGCCAAGGCACCGGAGACAGCAGGAACGAAGATTGCGTCAAAAAAAGGCGACACCTACAAAGTAACCGACACTTCCGGCAAAATACCGGAAGTCGAACTGACAAAGAGTGCAGCCAAAAAGAAAGCAAAAACGGTTGTAATTCCGAAGACGGTAAAAGTGGATGGTGTGAACTATAAAGTGACAGCAATTGCGGAAAAAGCATTTGCCGGCAATAAAAAACTGAAAACGGTCGTGATCGGAGCAGATATCGAGAAGATAGGGGCAAAAGCATTTTATAAATGCGTAAACCTGAAAAAGGTTACGATCCAAACCACTAAATTAAAGGCGAAAACAGTTGGTGCAAAAGCATTTGCAAAGATTCACAAAAAAGCCGTTGTCAAAGTGCCAAAAGCAAAGAAGAAGGCATACAAAAAATGGCTGAAAAAACGTGGAATCGGCGGAAAACAGAAGATAGTGACAAACGTATGATCGGTGTTGCAGAACAACTTCAATATTATCGCGGTAAGCTGGAAGAAATGTGTAAATACGACATAAACTGACAATATTCGCTTGTCAAAGCGCCATAGATATTTTATAATAATCATTAGACTGGGACAACCGGTCTGGTGATTATTTTTTTTTTGAAAAAGGAAGGCGAGGAGTATGAATCGGAAAAGACTTGCAATATTGCTTATTATTTCTATGATCTTTTCATTTGTTCAAATACCGGAGAGTGCGCAGGCGGAGACGCAGCAGGGAGAACTGACGGCGCAGAGCCAATATTCGGCATCCAATATCACAAAACCATTAAACATTAAATACAAAGACCGACAGGGCGTTTTATACACATTAAACAATCAGGATCTTACCGCCAAAGTGGCTTCTGATAATCGAAGTTGTGATTTCTCGGACGTAGATGGTGTCTATGAAATTCCGGCAAAAGTGACGTTTAAAGGAAAAGAATATGTAGTACGCGAAGTGGAAGTAGAGGCGTTTCGTGGTGTGAATTTAAAAGAAGTTATTGTTCCGGATACGGTTGTGACAATCGGAGATTTTGCTTTTAGTACTTCGACATTAAAAATATTATCGCTGGGATTGAAGGTAAAAGATATGAATCGGTCTGCATTTTTAGCTGCTTCCTGCGAAATTTATATTAATGAAAATAATCCTTTTTTTAAGTTTGTGGGTGATGTGCTCTACGATATGGGAGAGATGAGTGTGGTGGCATATCTTGGCTCAGGAGAAAAGGATTCGCTTGTTATCATGGATGGGACGAAATCCATAGGAACGTATGCGTTTCGAAATGCAAAGATTGACAAAATTTACCTTCCGGATACGGTGGAATGCTTGAAAAAATATGCCTTTAGTTATTGCACGATGCGTTTTTTGGACATGTCTCATGTAAAGCGAATGGAGTCGTGGTGTCTTGAGGAATGTTCGAATTTGCAGAATATTTGCCTTGGTGAATTATCGTACTTGGAACGGTGGATAGGAACTGCAATTGGTTCCTGCCATAGTGTAAAAAATGTTTATATTGAGAACAGCATTAATCTGGGGAGGAATTTGATTGGATTTGATAAAGTCCAAAGTGTCATCGTAGAAAATGGAAATTCTTTTATCTCCGGTTATACAGAAAATGTAAACCTTAAATATTTGATCGTATCGGACAACTGTAAAGAATTTTCTTATGAATATATACAACAGACTCCGAACTTAACCAAAATGTATCTGCCGGAATCCATTACCACATTAAGTGAAGATGGTGGAGGTGGAAGTTATGATTCTAAGATACCTTATCACAAAACAACCTGGTGTGCAAAATCCGATAGTGCTGCGGCAAAGTTTGCGCAGGAAAATGGATATCCTTATCAGAATATAGATGAGCATACGCATGAATTGGTTTCGACTGTTTTTTATGAGGATGAGTTTATAAAAGTAACAGGACAATATTGCGAAGAGTGTGGATATGGGACAGATACTTCGTATGAATGGAAAGAATTGGCAAAATATCCCAAAGAACAGAGCCCGACACTGGCTCCGACGACAGCACCGGATGCAGATGAGATTGTTCGGCTGAATGAAGAAGGAAAAGATAAATATGGCATTCCATATATTGTGGATGATGCGACGCACACAGCGACAGCAGGAGCGGAAGGCTGGGATGATTATGTATATCAGGGAGAAAATGATGGTGTAGTAGAACTTCCGGCGTACGTTCAAAAGGGAAATGACGTGTATTCGGTGACAAAAGTGGGAGATTTTTTGTTTGAAAACAATGCCAATCTCCAGTCGCTGACAATCCCGGATACTTACGTACAGATTGGTGAAAATGCACTTAGTGGAAGTGGGATAAAGCACCTTTATATCGGAAAAAATGTAAAGACAATCACAAACGATACACTGGGAAAAATGAAAAATCTTGAGGATCTCGTGGTAGATGAAAAGAATGGCTATTATCTTATGTGGAATGGAGCAATGTACACTACGGATCTGACACATTTGATTGTCTGGCCGGCACAAAGAGGTGGAGCATGTTTTGTGCCAACTACGGTAGAGCGGATTGAAGATTATGCCTTTGCTTTTTCTAAAATAACGGGAGTTTATTTTCCGGCAAAGGGGGAACGAGAAAGACTTACAGTGGCAGAAAACAGTTTTTTTTATTGTGAGAAATTAAATTGGGCGTGGATTAATGAGCAGTTTTGGTATGAAGGGAGTTGCTTGTTTCAAAACTGTTCCGGCTTGGAGACGATTTTGAATAATCAAAGTAGCTTTAATCTTACTTTGACAAAAATGTTAGAGGTAAATTCAAATGTAAAGAATCTTGTTCTTTTACAGTGTTTACGATATCCTGGTTCAGAAAAAATACGTATACCTAAACTACAAAATTTGCTGATGCCGAATGTGGTATCGATTTGGGATGATTACTTTTATGGCATCGATTTTTCGTCGTTGAAAAAATTGTATATTTCGGAATGTTTGTCGGCAATGGATGACGATGTATTTGAAAGTGCCACAAATGATCTTGTAATCTGTTCTGAAAGTGAAAAAGCGAAGGATTTTGCAGCAACAAAAGGATTCTCGTATATGGATCTTTCTGAGCATACGCACAATTTACAGGAAATGGTATTTTTTGAAGATGATACTTGCAAAGTAAGCTGCCAGTATTGTGAGGAATGTGCTTATAGTGAGGGATTTATTGCAAAAAATAAAATGACGGGAGTGGAAATGTCTGTTCCGACAGCGACGCCAAGTGCTAGCCCGGTACCAGCGACAGCGACGCCGAGTGCAACTCCAACCGTAACTCTGCCGGCGACAGCATCTGCGACGCCGAGTACATCGCCAGCGGGGACACCGGACTCAGTAACTCCGACACCAAAAGCGACGGTAAAGCCAAGTGCGGCTCCAACGTCGACGCCAAAAGCGACGGCATCGGGCAAACCGAGTACTTCACCGGCGGTTAAACCGACTCCGAAGACCGGGATAGTAAATCAGACGGCTGCACCGTCTGCAACATCGGCGGCAGATGACAGTCCCGGACAAGATTTGCCGGGAAAATCCGTAAAACCGCCTGCCTGGAAAAGGATTCATACCAAGGACAATCGGAGCATTATCCTACAGTGGAAAATGGTGTCCGGAGCGAAAACTTATAAGATTTACCGGTCGGAAAAAGGCAAAGGGAAATATACAAAAATTGGAAACACCTCAGCTTCGAAATTCTTGTTTCGAGACAGGAAAGTAAAGGCAGGTCGAACGTATTATTACAAAATACAAGCCGATAACGGAGCCTTTTCGAACGTAAAGAAATACGCGGTAAATGGGATGACAGCACCGGAGGTCACAGTTCGCAAAAAAGGCTCCGGAAGGAATGTTTACCTGGAGTTTCGCGTAAAGAAATACAAAGGAAAATACGTTGAAATTTATATGAAAAAGAAAAATAAATTTGTACGTATTTCATTGAGCGAAAATAATATTAAAATATACAAAGGAAAAATGAAACTCAGATGTCTTCTTAAGAATAAGACGCTGTCCTTTAAAGTCAGAACGTTTGATAAAAAGAAAAAGGCGAAAAAGTACAGCGTATATTCTAAAATAATGACGGTGAAGGTGTAAAATTCACTTGTCAAAGTGACAGAGATATTTTATAATATTGATGGTGACGCTGGGAAAACCGGCAGATTTACTAGTTATAAATCAAGGAAAGTACGGAGGTAACGGAAAAATGGAAATCGTATGTTTGGACTTAGAGGGAGTTTTGGTACCGGAGATCTGGATCGCATTTAGCGAGGCGACAGGAATCCCGGAATTGAAAAAGACGACGAGAGACGAACCGGATTATGATAAATTGATGAATTTCAGACTTGGAATTTTGAAAGAGCATGGACTTGGCTTGAAGGAGATTCAGGAAACCATCGCAACGATCGATCCGATTCCGGGAGCCAAAGAGTTTTTGGATGAACTTCGCAGCATGACACAGGTTATCATCATCAGCGATACATTTTCCCAGTTTGCCGGACCGCTTATGAAAAAATTAGGATATCCGACGATATTCTGCAATGAACTTGTTGTGGCAGAAGATGGCGAAATTACAGGATTTAAGATGCGCTGCGAACAGTCAAAACTGACGACAGTAAAGGCGTTGCAGTCCATCGGCTACGATACGATCGCAAGTGGAGACAGCCACAATGATATCGGAATGATTCTTGCAAGTAAAGCCGGATTTTTGTTTAAGAGCACGGATGCAATCAAGGCAGAATATCCACAGCTTCCGGCGTATGAGACATATGACGAACTGATGAATGCAATTAAGGAAGTATTGTAGAATAAAATGAGAATGAATGAATTACAGCCGGGGCAATGTGCCTACATACAGGCAGTAGAAGGCGAGGGAGCACTTCGCCATCATCTGCTTGATATGGGGCTGACACCCGGTACAGAGATTACCTTACAAAAGATTGCTCCGATGGGAGATCCGGTCCAGATTAAAGTTCGTGGCTACGAACTGACGCTTCGGCTGGAAGAAGCACAGAAGATCGAGATTGATGGAATCCATCCGGAGGAAACCTGCAATCCGGAAAAGGAACGGGCATATCAGGCAGTTCCCCATCCGGGAGTAGGAGAACTGGGAAAAGCAAAAAAAGAAAGAGAAGAAGATGAAGCAAGAAGACTTCCCAAGGGAACGCCGATTCGGTTTGCCCTTGCCGGAAATCAAAATTGTGGAAAAACCACGCTTTTTAACCAGCTTACCGGGGCAAATCAGCATGTCGGAAATTTCCCGGGTGTGACGGTAGACCGGAAAGACGGTACGATCCGCAACCATCCGGAGGCAACGGTAACAGATCTTCCGGGCATTTATTCCCTGTCCCCCTATTCCAAGGAGGAAATTGTGACAAGGGATTTTTTGCTGGATTCTAAACCAACGGGTATTATTAATATTGTGGATGCATCAAATCTGGAACGAAATCTTTGTTTGACGATGCAGCTGATGGAACTTGGAATTCCGATGGTACTTGCACTCAATATGATGGATGAAGTGCGTGCCAATGGGGGATCCGCGCGTGTCAATGAGTTAGAGGAAATCCTTGGGATTCCGGTTGTGCCGATTTCGGCAGCAAAAAACGAAGGAATTGATGAACTTATCAGCCATGCTATGCATGTAGCGGAATTTCAGGAGCCGCCGGGAAGAATTGATTTCTGCCCGGACAGCAAGCAGGAGGAGGATCCAATCGGAGCGGTGCATCGATGCATTCATGCAGCAGTACATATGCTGGAGCCCGAGGCAAAGGCAGCAGGACTTCCGGTTCGTTTTGCAGCGACAAAAATGATTGAAAATGATTATCTGATCGAAAAAGAGATGCGGCTTTCCGATGAGAAAAAGCAGGCATTTCGGCAGATTATTGCCGTGATGGAAAAAGAGACCGGTTTGGACCGAGAAGCGGCCATTGCCAATATGCGATTTACCTTTATCGAAAATTTGTGTAAGAAGACACTTGTGCGTCCGCATGAGAGCAAAGAGCATCACAGAAGTATGATGATTGACCGTGTGCTGACAGGGAAATATACAGCAATTCCATGCTTTATCGGTATTATGGCATTGGTGTTTGCGATGACATTTAATTTTCTCGGAGCCTGGCTGTCAGATCTTATGGCTCTGGGTGTCGATGCTGTGATTTCGTGGATTGACAAAGGTCTTACTGCAGTCCGGATTAACCCGGTTGTGCATGATCTGGTGGTTTCCGGAATCTGTCAGGGTGTGGGAAGTGTACTTAGTTTCCTGCCGACGATCGTGACATTGTTTTTCTTCCTGTCAATTTTGGAAGATACCGGATATATGGCGCGTGTGGCATTTGTCATGGACAAACTGCTGCGAAAGACGGGATTGTCAGGACGGAGTTTTGTGCCGATGCTGATTGGATTTGGCTGTTCGGTGCCTGCTATCATGGCGACGCGTACGCTTTCGAGTGAGCGTGACCGCAAGATGACGATCCTGCTTACACCATTTATGAGCTGTAGTGCAAAATTGCCAATTTACACGTTGATGATCAGTGCATTTTTCCCGCGAAAATACCAAGCACTTGTGATGGTCGGACTGTATCTTTTTGGAATTGTATGTGGCATTTTGTATGCATTGATCTTGAAAAAGACAAAATTTAAGGGCGAACCGGTGCCGTTTGTGATGGAACTGCCAAATTATCGCCTTCCCTCTGCAAAAAGTGTGGTGCAGCTGATTTGGGAAAAGGCAAAGGGATTTATCCAAAAAGCATTTACCATTATCTTTTTGGCATCGATCATCATATGGTTTCTGCAGACATTTGACATTCGGCTTAATGTCGCAGAGTCAGCGGACGAAAGCCTGCTGGCAATAATTGGAAGCCTTGCGGCGCCGCTTTTTAAACCACTTGGTTTTGGCGACTGGCGCATTTCCACGGCATTGATTACCGGATTTACAGCCAAAGAAAGTGTGGTATCGACACTTACCGTTCTCCTGGGAGGAGATGTATCGCAGATACATACGTTATTTACCCCATTTACGGCATTTGTTTTCTTAGTATTTACCTTGTTGTATACGCCGTGTGTGGCGGCGGTCGCTACCGTGAAAAGGGAAATGGGAAGCAATAAAGCCGCGTTTTTGACCGTAGTGGCACAATGTGTGATTGCGTGGGTGGCTGCATTTGCCGTACATGCATTAGGATTTTTGTTTTAGAATGAAGATAAAAAAGGTACGAAACGAGTTGAGGTTTCGTACCTTTGTTGCAAAAGCTCAAATCTAGTTTAGTGCACGCACCGCCCTAGTAAAAACCTCAAACGATTTTTGTTCTGTAATGAATATTATATCAATTAGTGAATCCCATGTCAACGATTCGTTTTAGAATTTGATTTTACTGTGAAGAAAGTCACGTATTATATACGGTGGTGTTGGTTTGCTGGAAAAAAGTGCAAATAAGGTCAAATATATGAGTGATATTGTATGCCCCAGAAGACGAAAAATGTAATCCAAGTCAAAAAATGTTCCCCACAGTCTCCTGATTTCTCCCAAATTTTACTTAACTTTTACACAAATAAGAATTGGATTATACAATGCGGTGTTAAAGTTAAGGAAAATGAAGGAGAAAAGAGGAAAATACTTATGAACGAGACGGCGAAAATTATATTTGGTTTGGTGGGTGGACTCGCAATGTTTCTTTTTGGAATGAATTCCATGAGTGATGCATTGCAGAAGGCTGCCGGGGAAAAGATGAAAAAAGTTCTTAGTTTTCTGACAAAAAATCCGTTGATGGGTGCGCTTGCAGGAGCACTTGTTACGGCGGTTCTGCAGAGCAGTTCGGCGACGACGGTTATGGTGATCGGATTTGTAAGTGCGGGACTTATGAGCCTGCCGCAGGCGATATCCGTTATCTTTGGCGCGAATATTGGGACGACCATGACAGCACAGCTGATGGCATTTAAAATCAGCAATTACATTTATCCCATCATATTTATTGGATTTATGCTTCAGTTTTTAGGAAAAAAGGAAAAAGTAAAAAATATCGGAATGGTCATTTTGTCATTTGGATTGCTCTTTGAAGGAATTGAGATCATGGGAAGTGTTATGAAACCGCTGGCAAATAGTCCGATCTTTGTGGATATGATGGTTCAGGTAAAACATATTCCGGTGCTTGGCGTGATCTTGGGCGCCGTGATGACGCTGGTTGTGCAGAGCAGCTCGGCGACGATCGCGGTCCTTCAAAACTTCGCATCGCAGCCAATGCCGGATGGCGTGACAAGTGTAATAGGACTCACCGGAGCGATTCCAATCCTGCTTGGCGACAACATCGGAACGACTATTACGGCTCTGTTAGCTTCGATCGGACAGTCGAAAAACGCCAAAAGGACGGCGATCGCGCATAGTATATTTAATATAAGCGGAAGTATTGTTTTTGTATTTATCATTCCGTTATTTGCTAAATTTGTACAGTTTATATCGCCCAAAGGAAATGAAGTGGATGTCATTTCAAGACAGATTGCCAATGCGCATACGTCATTCAATGTATTTTGTACGGTTGTTTGGCTGCCACTTATCCCGGTTATGGTGAAAATTGTCACTACAATCATTCGCGGAAAGGATAAGACTGTAGTGATGGACCAGGCACCGCAGTATCTCGACGACAAAATGATCGGCAAACCGCTGCCGGCGATGTATCTTGTGTCGGAGGAAATGAAACGTTTGGCAAATTACAGCGAGATGATGGTAAGTGCATTGAAAGACAGCATCAGCGGCGTGGGCGGAAGTTATGCGAGACAGCAGTATGAAAATGCGTACCAGACTGTAAAAGAACTTCAGGAGTGTATTTCCGTATACATTACCAAGTTGTTTTCGAGTGGAATGCTCACGGAGCAGCAGTCGGAGCAGACCGCAGGATTTCTGTTTGTGACAAATAATATTGATCGCATCGCAGACCGGTGTGCGGATATTGCGGCAGCGAGTGATGACATGCAGCTGCAGGGAAAAGACCTTTCGGATAAGGCAGTCACAGAACTTCGCCAATGCATTGAAATTGCGCAGAATCTGTTTACGGAGTCGATGGATTCGGTGATCAATGGGGATTCTTCGGAGGCGGAAATTGTCATTAAAAACCGCAGTAAGATGCGAAAGGCGCAGAAGAAAAATACGAAAGCGCATTTGAATCGTGTGGAAAAGAAAATCTGCGATCCGGCATTGACACAGGCGTATTCAAGCATTCTCTACAATCTGGATCGTGTGGCAGATAACTGTGTCGGCATTGCGGAGGAGACGATGGATGGTGTCGTATTTGTCAAACTGGAAGAAGAGCAGATGGAAGAAATGAAACTGGAATTGGAGGCAGCCGTATGATCTTCACGCTGGGAGCATGCCTGCAGGAACAGAAAAAGACAGATTTACCGGAACTCGGGGAGGACATGCCTTCCCGGGTTTTTGTGACGACAGAAGCGGGCGCAAAGGCTGCATTGGAACAGGCGCAGATGCGCTATGAAGGGGAAGTGCAGCTTTCGGACATCGGATTCTGCAAGGTGGAAAACCAGCAGGAGTGCATGATTGGGTCGTTTTATATCCCGAAACTTCTTGATCTTTTGGGAAAACGGTACGCTATTCTTTTCTTTGTCAACGAGAAAAACATCGTGCTTGTGGATAACAGCGATTTTTCGTATCGTTTGATCCGACGCATTCAGCGGAAAAACAGGAATCGCGAAATGACGAAGGAAAAATTCCTTTATTATTACATTACGGAATTTATTCACCGCGATCTCGAATTATTGGTTCAGTATGAAAAACGCTTAATGGAGATGGAAGAGCGCATATCGGAAGGGCATGCGGCACATTTTCTCAGCGATTTTTCGCCGGTCCGCAAAGAACTTTTGACGCTCCGCAGTTATTACGATGAGCTTATGGATCTCGGACGGGAATTGGAGACCAATGAGAATGGTTTTTTTGCCAAAAAACAGACAAAATATTTTGGCACTGTGACGGACCGCGCCGACCGGCTTATGTCAAAGACGGTGCATCTTCTCGAATACGCCGGACAGGTTCGGGACGCCTATCAGGGTTATGTCGATGCCAGGCAGAATGCCAATATGCAGTTTTTGACTGTGATATCGACCATTTTCTTCCCCCTCACACTCATCACGGGATGGTATGGCATGAATTTCCAAAATATGCCGGAATTGCAGAGCGGGTATCCCGGCGTGATCTTTGCCAGCGTGCTTGTTGTGTTGCTATTGATCCTTTATTTTAAAAGAAAGAAGATGTTGTGAAAAAATTTTGATTTTCTGCATATACTTGGTAAAAAAGCCGGGAGGCAGACTTGTGACTTGTACAGAAGCGATTTACTCGGAACAGGTATTGGATTATATTGTCTCTTCATATATCCGAGAAGAGACGTTGGTGGAGAGATACCAGCCCACGTGTTACAGCCGGATCGGCGGCGGTGGAACGATTGTATACCGAGAGGAAAACAGGATTGACAGTCAGACGATCAATCAATTTGGCTACGGCACCGTGCCACACGTATATGGGCTTATGGGATATGAAGCATTGGAGGCTGCCGGCGTGATGCAGATTCGCAGGCAGCCGTATTTGGATTTTTACGGACAGGGTGTGATCGTGGGATTTGTTGATACGGGCATTGATTTTACGCATGAGGCATTCCGTAATGCCGATGGAACGACGCGCCTTCATTCGATCTGGGATCAGACGATCCGCGAGGGCGGCCCGTCCCAGTTTGATTATGGCCGTGTGTTTTCGGAGCAGGAGATCAATGAGGCGTTAAAACGGGAACAGCCATCTTCCTATTTGCCGACGCGCGATGATATCGGTCATGGAACATTTTTGGCAGGCGTGGCAGCAGGCAACGAAATCCCAGGTAAGGAATTTTCGGGCATTGCACCACTTTCTCAGATTATTGTTGTCAAATGCAAAGAGGCGAAAAACAGTTACCGCGAATATTACCGCGTGCCGTCAAAAGTTCCCTGTTATCAGGAAAATGATATTATGGCAGGAATTATGTATATTTTGCAAGTGGCGTATTCTCTGGGGCGACCGGTCTCAATCTGCGTCGGCATGGGGAGTAATCTTGGAAATCATGACGGAGCCTCTCCGCTCTGTCATCTCATCGACATCAATAATATGGCGGGGGCAAGTATCGTCGCCTGCGCCGGAAATGAAGGTCCCGTCGGGCATCATTATGAAATTACCAAAAAGGAAGAAGAAATTCAGATCGACGTTGCGAGAGCGAGTCTTGGATTTGTCTGCGAATTGTGGTGGCAGACTCCCGGAAGTGTGTCGTTTGATGTGATTTCGCCAGGAGGAAGTTCGCTGGGACTAACCCGGGCAGAAGATGGTTTGCAGCGGCAGAAACGGTTTCCCATCGAAAATACAAATCTTGAAATCCGAACCGGCCGCGTGCAGGGGCAGACGAGGGATCAAGTGATCTTATTCCGCTTCGAGGACACGAAGCCGGGTGTGTGGAAAATTATCGTCACCTCCCGGCAGGAGTATCCGCACTACCATATGTGGCTACCTATTACCCAATTTTTGGAAGGTGAAACGGTGTTTACCCGTCCCAATCCGGACACGACAATCTGCGAACCCGGAAACGCCAGAAATGCGATTACAATTTCTGCTTACAACCCGGTCAATAATGCTTTTTATGCGCAGGCAAGCCGGGGATTCACGCCGAATGGCATCATCAAACCGGATGTGACGGCACCGGGCGTCGAAATCTTTGGCCCTTATCCCCGTGAACAATACGGCACAATGACCGGAACCAGCGTCGCCGCCGCTGTCACGACCGGCATCGCCGCACTCTTTTTACAGCAGTTTAGTGTCGCTGAACTCAACGGAAACATCGTGCCGGAACTCTTGATCCGGGGAGCCACTCCGCGAGGCGAGGAGTATCCGAGCCGGGAGTGGGGATATGGGACGGTGG
>OLWA01002679.1_pt1 | contig 15173 bp, 14 predicted proteins | sample 1673251 | NCBI WGS metagenome assembly OLWA01 (sample SAMEA3178937, study PRJEB25190) | human gut metagenome | biome: human gut; feature: human-associated habitat; material: faeces | place: Austria | collected 2013
CGCGCATTGTACGTGTGCGTCACACGCAAGAAACATATTAACATAATCAGACAACTCTGTCAACATTTTTTTGACATTTTTTCACATAAATTTAAAATACATAAAGCAACCACCGCGCTGGCAGGCGAGACTTCCAACCTTCGAGCACAAGACCTACGCTCGCTTAATGCAAAAACAGCACCCTGAGCCGTATATTGCCAAAGGCTTTAGCGGTTAATTGATAGTCTATAATTTTTGAATAAGCCCAATCCTTGAGGTAACGTTTTGTCATATGGCTGTTTGTCTATTTCCAAGCATTAAAAAAAAAGAGAAAACCTGATTTTGGCTTTCCCTTCTATTTAACTGTTTATAATTTTATTTTTTTATCTTAACCTGCTTTGGCTTTGACCATTTGCCCTGATAAGTTTCCCCTCCTTTGACAACAATGGCTTTTGCTCTTGCATACAATTTTTTAGCCTTTTTAAACTTGCTATTTGATACACTATATGTCAATTTCTTAGTTGTTTTTGTCACTATTGTCTTTTTAAACTTCTTATCTTTTGCAATCTGTACTTTGTACTTTGTTGCGCCTTTAACTCTCTTCAATGTAAGACTTATTTTCTTAGCACTTTTCTTTTTAATTGCTTTTTTAACAACTGCCTTTCCAACATTTACAGATGATTTTATTGTAGTCTGACTTGGTTGTTTTTTAGTTGTTGTTTGTGCATTTGTATTTGTTGTAGGTGCTACTGTTGTAGGTTTCTCTGTTGGTTTTAATGTTGGTGCTACTGCCACTGGTGTGGTTGTCTCTGCTGTTGCAACTGTAGTTGTTTCTGCTGCTGCAGTTGTAGTTGTTTCTACCGCTGCTGTTGTAGTTGTTTCTACCGCTGCTGTTGTAGTTGGTTCCTTGTATTCTGAATATGCAGGATCTGCAAGTTCTGCAGGTGTTTTTCCTGTGAGTCCAGGGTCTGCCTCAATTGACACAGTTTTCTTTAATCCAAATGATTCTACATTGTTACTTGTATACTGTGATCTTACTTCTACTTCATATGTACCTGCCGCAAGTCTGTTTTCATAGTAACTTGCCACATTCCCATTGATTCCTGCCTTGATACAAACACCATCTACAAAAAGATTCAATCTCTGACCTGTTAAATCTGCCTCACCAGACCATGCAATAGTAAATCCATATTTTATACCTTCTGTTAAAATTGAAATTCCATCTGGTAATGTTGGCTGATTTGGTTTGTCAAATGACTGTGCATTATCTATAACCTGACCTTTAACAGTAACCTTTGATGACTGACCAAATGATGTTGCCGCCAAAGCTGACTCTCTGCCTTCTGCATCCACTGCTGATAAATATGCCAGATATTCACCTGCCGATACACTTTCCAATATAACATTTGACTTGGTAATTCCGTCTACATATACACGTCTGTAAGGTGTACCTGTCTTTGCATCAAATAAATATAAATTGTATCCTACAACTGATGAATCTGCTGATGGAATACTTGCTTCTGATGATGGTGCCCATGCAACACCTAATTTATTGTCTTTCTGCGCCGGATTGTCAGCAGGAACTTCCGGATTTCCTGTAATATAACTTAATCCCGCCGGTGTTTTTGGACCTATGCAATTAACAGGATATGTGTAATTAAGAGTTGCTCCTGTTACTGTAAAGCTAACTGTTTCTGATAATGGTCCCTCACCCATGCTGTTTACATTTGCAGCCTGCGCTGTATATGAACCTGCTGAAAGTCCACCTACTACACCGCCTTTTGTGGCATTGCCAATCTTTGTAACTTGCTTTCCATCCTTGTAAATATAAATGACTGTTGCTGTAACTGTTGGATCATATCCAGCTTCATTTGCTGGGTCATCGGCTCCTGCCCATGCAAACATAATTGCATTTTCAATTGTATCCGAACCACTTTTGCTATTAGCAACAAGTCCTATTACTTTCTTAGGTAATGATGTTGCTGTTTTTGCTGCACTTACATTGCTTGTTGGATAGTATGTAATCGAAGATACTATCATTGCAATGGCACAAATAATCGCACCAAATTTCTTTAATCTTTTCATTTCATAAACCTCTCTTTCATTTGATTAAACATTCATTGCAATTATACACTTTTAAAGAGTTATTTGTTAGTATCTTATTTTTATATATGGGATTAATTTTTTAGGAAAGTGTTTTAATTTTAAGATTTTCCATATATATGTACAAACACAAAAAACTCCTGAAAATGTAAAAAAAAGCGCGAGACGGGGATCGAACCCGCGACCCCCTCCTTGGCAAGGAGGTGCTCCACCACTGAGCCACTCGCGCATTGTACGTGTGCGTCACACGCAAGAAAAATAATATCATAGCTTTACACATCTGTCAATATTTTTTTATATTATATTATAATTTTTTATCACTACTTCTACAATAATTCTTTATAATCATTAATGCTATACTTTGATATACTCTTGATTTTTTCCCAGTTATGTTTCGACTTTTCATCGAAGACTGCCACAACATTAAACTCTCCAAGTGATGCTCCTGTTACACCCGCTAGAATATCCTCAAACACAAGGCATTTATGTGGATTAACTTTTATTCGTCTTGCAGCTTCCTCATATATGTCAGGATAACCTTTTCCACGTTCAACTTCATCCACTGTCACTATTTTCTGAAAATATTTTAATATTCCTTCACGCTCCAATGTTTTCATAAAAAGTTCTCTGTCTGAGGATGTTGCCACTGCCATCTTTATATTAAGTTTATGTAGTTCTTCAAGAAATTCTTTCGCATAAGGCTTGCATACAACCTCTGTTGCATATTCCTTTTTTGCCATTTCAATCCATTCCCTTACAATATCATCTTTGTCTTCGTTTAAGCCAAATCGTTCTATTGTATAAACTGCCGCTCTCTCAGCGCCAAGAGGAGAAATCTCATCTACATAATCATCCGGAACCTGAAAGCCTCTGTCACCTAAAAATTTTTCATCTACCTTTTCCCATACCCATGAGCTATCGAGAAGGGTGCCATCTAAATCAAAAACAGCACCTTCAATATTTTTTAGCCAGTTTTCTCTGTTCATTAACACTCCCATTCTTATAAAAACTTACTTTTTATTTTTTCTTTTCTTTTTTCAATAATCATTTATTTTTATTGACTATATTTTCGTATAAAATTAGAATAATACAGTCTTGTTTTTTTAACAAGTACAAATTCATCAAACTAAACATATGTTGTCTTTCCAAACATTTGTGCCAAAGAAAGGATTATATATTATGATAAACTAATGCTTAAAACTTTTCATATAGTCAAATCAAGGCAGGGCGTATATATGTTTATGCTTGTATTCTCTAACGCAGGTTTTATGGGAATGCACTTATGTTTGCAACATAATATAATTTAGACAATAAGTTTGTTTCAAAATCCATCTTTATTTCAACCCTTTTTTCATTAATTACTATTCCTTTAGAATTGTTATTATGCATTAGTATCTATGGATAAAAAGGATTGTTCCATTTGGTCTAATAATTCTTTAAATAATTCCAGTGCTTTTTCTATTGGTTCTTTTGTTGTCATATCCACTCCTGCTAATTTAAGCAAATCGATTGGATCCTTTGAGCCACCGCCTGTTAAGAATTTCATATAGTCCTTAACTCCTGCTTCGCCCTGTTCCATTATTTTCTTAGATAATGCTATTGCAGCAGAAATTCCTGTTGCATACTGGTATACATAAAACGGATTGTAGAAATGTGGAATTCTTGCCCATTCCAAAGCAATTTCTTCGTCTAATACCATATCTTCGCCAAAATATTGCTTATTTAAATCGTAATATACTTTGCAAAGAATGTCACTTGTAAGAGTTTCACCTTCTTCAACCATCTTATGAGTTATTTTTTCAAATTCTGCAAACATAGTCTGGCGATATAATGTCCCCTTAAACTGTTCAAGAAAATGATTTATTAAGTAAGCTTTTTCAGCCTTGTTATCAGTATTTTTTAGCAAATAGTGTATTAATAATGACTCATTGCATGTTGATGCCACTTCTGCCACAAATATCTTATATCCGGCATTGATATAGCTCTGGTTTGAATCTGAATAATATGAATGTAACGCATGACCCATTTCATGTGCCAAAGTAAATACATGATCCAATGTTCCCTGATAATTTAAAAGCACATATGGATGTACACCATAAGCTCCCCATGAGTAAGCTCCACTTCTTTTTCCTTCATTTTCATACACATCAATCCAACGGTTATCAAAACCTTCCTGAAGCTTGCTAATATAATCATCACCCATTGGTGCAAGACCTGCCTTAACCATTTCTTTAGCCTTTTCAAAAGGAATTTTTTTATCAGGAGTTTCAACTATAGGTGCATAAACATCATACATATGAAGTTGATCAACACCTAAAGCTTTCTTTCTAAGCGACACATATCTGTGCATTAAGTCCATATGTTCATGAACAACTTCAATTAAGTTGTCATAGACTTCCTCCGGAATATTGCTTTCATCCAAATACATTGCTCTAGTTGAAGGATAATTTCTTACATCAGCATAAAAACAAGCCTGTTCCACATTGGCATTATATGTTGCCGCAATAGTATTTTTCATTTTTTCATATGTGCCATATAAAGCCTTAAACGCATCTTTTCTAAGCTGTCTGTCAGCGCCACTTAAAATCGGCACAAAATTGCCATGTGTTATCTTTATTTCATTGCCATCCTTATCCTTAACTGTTGGGAAATCAATGTCTGCTCCATTATACATAGCATAAATATTGTCAGCAGCACTTGCCATACGTTTACTTTTTGCAAGAATTTCTTCCGTCTTCTTATCTAATGTATGAGCCTTTGCTCTTAGTATTTCACTAATATATCTTCTATAATCGGCAAATTCCTTATTTTCCAACCATTCCTTTAAAACATTCTCATCCATTTCAAGAATTTCCGGTTCAAAAAATGCTGTTGCACTACCAAGCTCTACAACTAATTTTTGAGCTTTACCGGAATATGTCTGATACTTAGAATTTGTCATATCTTCATGATATTTCTGATTGGAATATACATAAACTTTTTCTGCCATAAGGTTTATTTCATCATTAAATTTCAAATATTCTAATAATGTCTCCTTATTCTTCGAAACATTATCTTTATATTTGTTATATTCTGATATCATTTTTAAAGCTTTGTCTAAATCATTTTCCATAGCCTGATCAGAAGAATACATATCTTCCATTTTCCATGTATTTTCTATTTTTTGTTCTTCTCTTTTCATTTCAATACCACATAATTCCTAAATGAATTACCTTTCTTTTTCTTTTAAACAAGTCCCATTGCTCTTAAAATATAGATAATTGCCGTAATTGTGAATGCTGAACACATTGTTGTCAAAACAATAACACTGCTTGTTAGAGTTCCTTCGCTGTGCATACTTCTTGACATTATGTAACAGCTTGGTGTTGCTGGTGAGGCAAGCATAATTACTATTGCCATTAATTTTGCGTCCCTATATCCAAGCCATATTGCAATTGGAAGGAATACTAAAGCCCAGCCAACAAGCTTCATTGCAGTTGCTATAACTGCCGGTTTAATCTTTTGAAATGCCTTGCCAAACTCAAAACTTCCACCTATTGCAATAAGTGCAAGTGGTGTTGCCATCTTTGAAAAATTAGAAATGGTGTTATCAAGCACTTTAGGGAAATGTACATTAAGCACTGACAAAATAACCCCTGCAACAATACTTAAAATAATAGGGTTTGTAGCTATTCCCTTTAACGTTGATGACAGAGTTTTTGACTGACCTGCACCTTTTTCGGGACATTCCACTGTAAGAATTATTACAGCAAATATGTTGTAAAGTGGAACTGCACCAATTATCATCAGTGGAACCATTCCAGTATCTGAATAAATATTTAAGATAAATGCCGCTCCAAGTACTGCAGCGCTGCTTCTGTAGGAAGCCTGAACAAACTCTCCTATAATTGATTTATCTTTCATAAAAATTCTTGCAAGAAACCACATTGTAAGTATGCTTATTGTTGTTGCAACGGCACAAAAAATAACATAACCTAATTCAAATTTTTCCATAAAGTTATTGTTTACCATGTCCTGTATTAAAAGTGCCGGCAAAGTAACTTTAAAATTTATTTTATTGGATGCCTCAATAAATCCCTGATTTATCCATCCTATTCTTTTAAGTAAATATCCAACTACAATAACCACAAAAACGGGTACTGTAGCATTTAAGCTATAAATTAAACTGTCCATAATACTATCTGCCATTTTGCAGGATTTCATTCTGCAAGTTAGTATTAAACTCTCCTTTCTTAATCATTTCTATTTCAAACTTATATGGTGCATAAGATTTTTTGCTGTTTTCCGGATCTTTAACATAAGGTGTTTCAAGAATCTTTGGAATATTTTCAAACTGTTCCATATAAATTATTTGTCTTAAAGTGTCATATCCAATGTTTCCAAAACCTATATTTTCGTGTCGGTCTTTTCCTGCACCAAGCACGTTCTTGCTATCATTAATATGAAAAACACCAATCTGGTCTGTTCCGATAACTTTGTCAAACTTTTCAAAAACTCCGCTTAAATCGTTAACAAGGTCATACCCGGCATCATTAACATGACATGTATCAAAACAAACTCTAAGCTTGTCATTGTAAACTACTCCATCATATATTCTTGCAAGTTCTTCAAAATTTCTTCCTATTTCGCTGCCCTTTCCTGCCATTGTTTCAAGGGCAATACATGCCTTACTATCCTTAGTTAGCACATTGTTAATGCCTTTCACTATCTGATTAATTCCTGCATCAACTCCTGCTCCAACATGTGAACCCGGATGAAGAACCATAATTCTGCTTCCCATTGCCTCTGTTCTTTCCAATTCTGTTGCCAAAAACTGTTCTGCAATTTCATATGTTTCAGGCTTAATTGTATTGGCTAGATTAATAATATATGGTGCGTGAATCACTATTTCATCTATATTATGATGTGCCATATACTCCCATGCTTCTTTTATTTTTAATTCACTTATTTCTTTTCTGCGCGTATTTTGTGGAGCACCTGTATACGCCATAAAGACATTTGCTCCATATGAATAAGCTTCCTTAGCTGAACCTAAAAGCATATCCTTTCCACTCATTCCAACATGAGAACCTATTTTTAATTTCATATGCTATACCATTTTTAACTTTCTATTCTTGATTTTAATATTATCTGTTTTATATTGATTTTACCTAAAACAATATACCACATTCCATAAGGTTTTACTATTTTTGTTGGATTATTTTTATCTTTATGATACTCTAATTAAGTAATTTTTATTGAAAGCGGAGACTAATAATATGAACTATAATTTTAAAACAGATTGTGATTCTAATAATAATTGTGATTCTAATAATAATTGTAATTCTAATGCAAAAAATAGCTCTGAAATAGATTTAGATAATCTTACGTTTGAATTTATATCTGAAATAAATGATAATCTTTATGAAGATCTGTCTAATATTGCTAATATATGTAATAAATTTGATAATGTTAAAAATACATTTTTTATTGATAACGAGGATTGTGAAACAACTATTGATAATGAACCGAATGAAAATATAAAAGATAATAATAATTTAGAAGATGATTATTCAAAAGTCATTATTGCAAAAAAAAATAAAACAATTGTAGGTTTTATTTCCATCTATCTTATAGATGAATCAACTGCAGAAATTTGTGGCTTTGTATTGCCCGAATATCGCAATAATAACATTGGCAATTATCTTATGGAGAAGCTTTCTTATGAAATGGAAGATTTCTATATTTCCATTCCTGTTGCAAAAGATAATAAGACAGCTCCAAATTTTCTTAGAACCAATGGTTATTATCCAAGTACCACTGAATGTTCAATGGTTATTAACACAGACAACATTGTCGAAAAGCCTTCATCCTTTGACTGTTCAATTGATTTTAAGAAAACAGAAAATGAAGATGAAATTATATTTGAGATTTTTAAAGATAATAACAACATTGGTTCCTGTTTCGTAAGCATTTTTGAAACCTGTGGATGCATTCATAATGTTGAAATTAATGAAGCTTTTCGTGGCAATGGTTACAGCAAACTTCTTTTACAATATTCTTTATATGATATAAAAAATATATGCCAAAATATTATACTTCACGTTACAAAAGAAAACGTTCCGGCATATAATCTTTATAAGAAACTTAACTTTATTACCACATCAGAAATTATTTATTATGATAATCTATAAAAATTCAAATTTTATTCTATTCCACAAAACATTAAATGGGCCACTATCTTTGCAAATTTTATTTTACAAAGATAGTAGCCCATTCTCACTTACTATACATTTTTTAGTACAACTCTTTTTTATGTTTATTATTCATCTGTACAACTTTCAGTTTCCTCTACCTTTGTAGTTGTTTCCACTTCTGTAGTATTAGGAACTTGTGTCGTTGTTTCTATTTCAACAGTTGAACTTTCTTCTTCAGTTGTTGTTTCCTGATTTAATCGTTTAATATCTTTCTTTGTTGATACAACTGCTGTTTTCTCTTTATCTTTATCATTGTCTTTTTTTACTGACTTTCCACTTAAAATTCGTCTTGCGGCACAAGGATTGCCAAGTCTTGAAATTATTACACCCTGAGTCTTGTTTGCAGAATGAAGAATCTTCCCGTCACCAATATAAATAGCAACATGACTTATTCTATTCTTGTTTTTTCTGTCTGTATGATAAAATACTAAATCTCCCGGTTTAAGCTTGTTACTTTTTACTGCTTTGCCATTGTGAGCCTGCTCTGCTGCCGTTCTGCTTAAACTATATCCAAAATTTTTAAACAAAGACATTGTAAAACCTGAACAGTCTGCTCCGCTTGTAAGACTTGTTCCACCCCAAACATATCTGTTTCCAAGGAATTGTGTTGCATATTTCAAAAACTCTGCTGCTTCGCCTTCTTTTGGAAGAGAAGTTTCTTCCAAAGTATATGTAATGGCATTAGCTGCCCATTCCTGCTCAAGCATATCATCATATTCTTCTGGGGTATACAAATATTCCTTGTGAATCTTTACCGTAACATCTTTAGTCTTAACCCATCCTGACATTGTGGATGTTCTCTCTACTTTAATCCACTTCTTGTCCTTGCTTATATCTGTTATTGGATATTCTGCCTTCTCCTGTAGATTAGACAAAACTTTTGATTTCTTATTATCTTCGCTTCTAAGTTCTGTTTTCTTCGCTTTAACCTTTACAATGACGTCCTTGGCTTCAATTAAAACTTCCTTAGCCTTCTTGCCTGTTACTACATTTTCTTTCTTAACATATCCTGTAATCTTGTCAGATTTAATCTTGTAAAATTTTTTTCCTTTTTTAAGAATCTTAACGTAACTGCCATCTACACCGATTCCTACAACTTTAGACTTTTCATCGTCCTTCTCGTATATTTCAACCATCTCATCTGAATCATCTTCAGACTTGACTTTCTTCTTTTCAATCTTTATTGCACTTACATTCTTATACTTTTCAGGAAAAATCAAATCAACCTTTTTCTTAGTTTCTACAGGTGCCTTTGTCTCATGTTGCACTGCCGTAGTTGTTTCCTGAATTGTTGTTTTCTGTACAATCTTCGTCTCCGCTCCGCTTGTGTGATGTCCTCCTGAAACAGATTTAATTCCTATAATTCCGCCAATTAAGGCTACTGTAAACACTGATGCCACTATAATTTTCTTTTTCATTCTCTTATGTTGCTCGTCCTTTTTTCATTTATCACATTATTATAACATTTTCATTACAAAATAACACAATTTGAAATATTTTTATTATATATTTTTTACATTTTTTATAGGAAAATTATAGGTTGGAAAAATATGGTGTACAAAATATCTTACAAGTTATTTGATTTGTCATATTTTTGTGTGAGAAATGCCTTTTAAGTAAGCTGATTTTTTTGAAGATTTCTCTTCTCATTTTCGGTACAAAGTCATCCAGGGCGGTGTACACGCCCTGGGGGTTCAGTATAGGCCAGTTTACGATACCCATTACGGATGTCACAACATTTTCGGTTCTATATTCCGTAATTGCCTGCGACTAGGCAAGCTTACGTGTGATATAACATTTTTATTCTCTGACACGTAATTAGAAACGAAAATATATGAAAATTTGAATAAATTACGTGTGACATAACGTTTTCGCTCTACGACACGTAATCGCAGCCGAAAGACCGGTCCTGCCGCTCCCAAAAGTATTGCATAAAGCGAATTTTTTTCGTATACTCCCCCAAAACCAAAAGGCATACCACCTTTCAGCGATATACCTTTCATCTTCTTTATAATTTCAATCTTTCTTATTCTAATTTCATTCTAAATTAATCAATCCACTCTAGTCATACTTGGCTGTTTCCAGCATTCCCTTGACTTTCCATGGCCAATATACAAACTCTGCCTTTGCAATTATCTTTGACTTGCTTACATAGTTTGTTGTTGTCCAAAGTCTTGAATCCTTAGAATTGTTTCTGTTGTCACCTAAGACGAAATAACTGTCTTCTGGCACTTGATATACAAGCTCTCCACCGGATTCCTCTGAACCATTTTCCCAGTACCAATCCTCTTTTAAGTATGTTTCTTTTAATGGCTCTTTTGAGTCATTAATATAAATCTTTGAATCTTTAATTGTTACCTTTTCTCCCGGCAAACCGATTACTCTCTTTACGAAGTTTTCTGATTCATCATCAGGATATTTGAAAATTATGATTTCACCTCTCTGTGGTTCCTTGAACCAATAAGCTGTTCTAAGTCCAATCATTCTTGAACCTGTCATAATTGTATTCTCCATTGAGCCTGATGGTACGTTGGCATTAATTATAAGAAAATTATTAATGCACAATGCCAAAGCAATGGCTACAACAAAAATTCTTACCCAACTGAAAAATTCCTTCTTGGGATCAACTTTCTCTTTTTCTTTCTTCTTTTCTTTCTTGTCTGAAGCATTGCGTAAATCTTTGTTTTCTGCTTTCTCTTCTGAAGCATTATGTAAATCCTTGTTCTCTGCTTCATTGTCAATAATAGTCTGGTCTTCCATAAGATCTCCTTTCGCTATCCGTTTTTAAGTTAGCACTTACCCTTAGTCAGTACTCTACCATTCTTTCTTATAAATCAGATAAATATTTTGTAACAGTTTTATTAACGGATGAAATTAGTCTTAACCGGATCTTCCGGCTGTGGATGTTCAATTCCATTTTCTTTTCCAACCTGAATACACTTCAAAATCCAAGCCATATTTCGTCCAATATTTCTTACTATCTGAAGACCTTCTTCATCTTTTCTTACATCATCAGGTGTGCTTCCGTGAACCATTGGCCAATAATTTCCGTTAATTAATGGCATATGGAAAAACTCAGGTATCTTTGCAATTTCATCAAGAGCACTTGTTGTTCCTGCTCTTCTTGCACTTACAACCATAGCTGCCGGCTTATATTTTAAATCCTTTCCTGCACTCCATGATAATCTGTGAAGAAATCCCATCATATTTCCACTAATTGATGCATAATGAACAGGGCTTCCAAAAACGACTCCGTCAGCTTCTTTAAGCTTCTTTGCTGCTTCAACTACTTCTCCACCATACACACATTCACCTGTTTTTGAGCAACCGCCACAGCCCATACAACTTCCCTGTGGGTGTGCTCCTACGTGCATAATCTCTGTTTCAATGCCTTCTTCATTTAAGACTTTAGCCATCTCTTCCAATGCTGTATATGTACAGCCCTTAGCTTTAGGGCTTCCGTTAAACATTAATACTTTCATATTATCCTCCAAAAATAAATCATTTGAACTAAAGTATTATACCACAATAGCTTATATTCAGCCAAACACTTTCTTTAAAACTTCATCTTCATAGAGAACTTTTTTTGCCAGCTCCCTATATTTTTTCTCATGGAGATAAGTATGTCTGTGTGGTTTTATTGACGGTGCAATATCAATTGCCCTTGCATAATCCTCACGTTTCAGTCCAAGGGTGCTTACATAATCCCAGAAACCTGTATCTTCAAAAATCTTATTTACACGAATATATCTGTGGTCCTGAACCTTGCTCATTATATAAGTTGCAATTCCAACCTGTATTCCATGAAGTTGCGGATGCTCCAATGTTTTATCTAAAGCATGAGAAATAAGATGTTCGCTTCCACTTGCAGGAGAACTGTTTCCTGCTATTTCATTGGCAATTCCACTCATTGCAAGAGAATCAAGAAGTTCTCTTAAGAACAGGTCATCTTTTATACTCTCAAAAGGAGTTCTCACAAAACTATTTACTGCTTTTTTTGCAATCATCATGGCAAAATCGTTTAACACCGCATATCCGTGTTCGTCCTCAAATACCCAATCGTAAAGTGCTGTAATTTTTGATACCAAATCACCAATACCTGAATACAAAAACTTTTCCGGAGCACTTTTTATAACATCAGTGTCTGCAATAATTCCATATGCAAGTTTTGCCGGCACAGAAGTTCTTCTTCCATTAACAAGTAATGACGCACTGGCACTGGAAAAGCCGTCACTGGATGCAGATGTAGGCACACTAATGAAAGGTAATTTTCTTAAATAAGCTGCATATTTTGCAGCATCAATAACCTTTCCACCACCAATTCCCACAATAATCTGTGCCTTGCTGTCAATTGAAAAAGCCAAATCTATTATATCTTCTATTTTAATAGAATCCAGTTCCTTATATTCCAAAACATTAATATTTTCCTTCTGAAATGATTGAAGAACAGTATCTCCAAACATATTAACCAGACCATTTCCAAAATAAACTACAGCATTTTCAATTCTGCTGTCCTTAATGTAACTTCCTATATCTTTTAAAGTGCCTTTTCCTACCTTAAGAATGGTTGGAATGGCAATGTGACTTCCATTCATAAGCTGCCTCCTTTTACTTACTACACATTTCCTCTCAACCAGTCTCTAACCTTCATTTTGTTAAGGCTACGAACTATAACCAAACGACTGATTATAGAAATTATAATAACAATAATTAAATTATACAATATTATTAACACTTCCCTGTCAAGTTTCTTCAAAGCTTCACTTACCCTGCTATCCTTAAAATTAAAAATATCAATATTATTTTTTGCTTCTATAAAAATGTCATCATACCCACTAATAATACTTTTAATACTAGTATTACTTTTTGGTACAACTATAGTTATTAAACCTTCACCTGATATATTAGAATTATTATACCCTTGATTTACTATTTTACTTATATGTATAGACTGCTTATTAAATGAACATTTATGTTTGCCATCTTTTCAAAATGATATTTGACACCTTTTGTCTTTCCATAATTTTTGTTGTAATTTTAAGCATAATAGTCTGTCCTTTTAAGTTTTTTGTTTTTGATTTCGAATACTGTATCCATTCTTTTAATCATTGTTGTAACTTCATTCCATACATATCACAATCCTTAAGGATTAACACTCCGCTGTCAGGCTGCTCGATTCCCTCTAATTGTTTTGAATCTGATAAAGAATAAATCATAAACGGTTTCCCAACTGCTATATTTTTCAGTTCTTCCGAATTAATACCAACCTCCTCGCTATAATATGTGGTTATCTTCTTTATATTACTAAAGTCGTTCTCTATAACTGATTTACTTTTATTTTCTATCTTTTGTGTTATTTCCGTACATATCTGATTTGTTTCATCTTCTATGATTGTTCTCGCATTTACTTCTTCGTTAAATGTAATTCCATACATAATTAATGCAATAACAAAAAGTGTTCTCAATAGTTTTGTTTTAGTTCTTTTCATAGTGTTTCCTCCTTTTCCGTACTGATAGTGTTCCTTTTCATTATTTCAAGATATGAACACTTCAATCTTTGTTAACGTTCCCTCTGTATATGTTCCACTTATGCAACAATATATTCCATGTTTTTACCTTAATATGCTTTCATTTTTTAATCAAATATTTTATAATTGATTTACCAAAAGTAGGTCGGTTATTTAAGGAGGTAAATGATATGAAAAGAAGATTTATGTTTATTTTTGTTACTATGATGATGCTAAGCAGTTTTTGTTTGTTTAATAGCACTAGTGTTTCGGCTAAACAACAGACTCCAAAGTTATCTTCAACTAAGATTTCATTAGAAACAGGTTCAAAGAAAACACTTAAGATTAAAAAGCTTAGTAAAAATGCGAAAATATCTTGGAAGTCTAATAATTCTAAAATTGTAAAGGTTTCCAAAAAAGGAATTGTTTCTGCAAAGAAAGTAGGTTCAACAGTTGTAAAAGCCACTGTTAAACAAAATGGCAAGAAATATGTATTAAAGTGCAAGGTAAGAGTAAATGACTCAGTAACTACACCAACAGTTGCCAATAAGTGCCCACTGCCACCAACTGAGGGCTACAAGAAAAACAACTTATTTGATACTTATATTTCAGGAGGCGTTTCAAAAATAAGTTACTACATTAATGATGTACCTTATGAAACAAGTGACCAAAATAGAATTTCTGCTATTCTTTCCTACATGTCTATGCTGGATGTTGAAAAAATGGACAATCCAATGTTATCTGGAGATTTTAAAATAACTTTAGGATTATCTGACAATCATTCTGCAAGCATAGGATTGGGAGATACTATTTTCAACCTGAATGGACAATATTACAAAATTAAAAATTCTAATATTTCAATAACAACTGTTATTAAGTACTTCTTAGCAATTTAATTTGTTATTGTAAATACTCAAAAGAGCTATGCCTATTAGATTTCTTACATCTTCTCAATGGTAAGATTTTTTCTAAGCATAGCTCTTTGTTTATTCTAAATCTAACTAGACAAACTTCATATCTGTACCATATATGATAATTTTTGCTCATATGGTACAGATTTATTAGAAATCTAACTAGACAAACTTCATATCTGTACCATATACGATAATTTCTGCTTATATGGTACAGATTTCTTAGAAATCAAGCTGGGCAAACTTCATATCTGTACCATATATGATAATTTCTGCTTATATGGTACAGATTTCTTAAAAATCAAGCCGAGCAAACTTCATATCTGTACCATATACGATATTTCTTGCTTATATGGTACAGATTTCTTAGAAATCAAACTGGGCAAACTTCATATCTGTACCATATACGATATTTCTTGCTTATATGGTACAGATTT
>OLWA01002685.1_pt1 | contig 15150 bp, 19 predicted proteins | sample 1673251 | NCBI WGS metagenome assembly OLWA01 (sample SAMEA3178937, study PRJEB25190) | human gut metagenome | biome: human gut; feature: human-associated habitat; material: faeces | place: Austria | collected 2013
ATGTGTTAAACTTAACCCACTTTGCGAAAAATTCGGAATCGTTAATATCAGACAAGGGAGCCGTGTGGGTAGCGCGCCGCGTGCCCGACGACTGCATCTCGGGCCACGCCAACCACGCCCGCATCCACACCTTCCCGCTGGCCGACAAGAGCGGAAACACCATCTACTCGAAGGATGTGATTGACTTTGCCCGCTCGCAGGGTTACTTCAACGGCAAGGACAAGGATTTCAGCTTCTCCAAGGCCTACGCACCCGCCGATATGGGCGCGCTCCGCGGCTGCGACGGCCGCGTGTGGGCGTTCTACAACAAGTATGCCGACGGCATGGACCGCTACCTGCCCTGGATTCTGGAAGGCAAAGGCGAACCGCTGCCGCTGTGGGTGAAACCCAACCGCAAGCTCGCCGTGCGCGACATGAAGGACATGATGCGCGACCATTTCGAGGACACTCCCCTGGACATGACCAAGGACCTGGGCGCAGGCTCATACAAGGTGCCCTACCGCTGGCGCCCCCTCACCTACAAGGTTGACGGCACTGAATATACCCATGAGCGCGCCATAGCCACACAGCAGACCGGATTCTCGCTCGTGGCCCAGCTCCGCAAGGATGCTCCCGAAGCCATGAAGGGTGTGCTCTGGTTTGGCGTTGACGATGCCAACACAAGCGTCTACATTCCCATCTACAACAGCCTCACCACCGTTCCTCACGAATTTGCCGAGGGTAACGGCGACCTGCTCACATTCAGCTGGGAATCGGCCTTCTGGGTAACCAACTTCGTAGCAAATCAGGCTTATCACCGCTACAGTCAGATGATACCGGACATCCGCCGCGTGCAGACCGCTCTCGAGGACTCTCTTGAAAACCAGGTGAACAGCTACTACACCACACTGGCAGCCGTGCCCCACTCAGAGGCAGCCGCCACGCTCAACAGCCACAGCTGCTCCGCAACCACCGACTATGTGAAAAAATACCGCTCACTCGGCGAGTTCCTTCTGGTGAAGTATCTGGACGGCAACGTGAAGAAGATGACGTCCGACGGCAAATTCGCCCGCACCGCCGACGGCATGCCCGTGTCGCCCGACTTCCCCGGATATGACGAGAACTATTACCGCTCGATAGTAACCGATCCGGCCGGTGGCGAACGCCTGAAAGTGATAGAGATAAGCAACGACTGAACCCGCAAGCGATGAGACACGAAACGATAAAGCTCGAGCTTGCGGCCGCCGACTACGACGAGCTGTCCGAGCGCGAACGCCTTCTGGTTGACACCGCGCGCGCGGCCGTTGAGGGATCGTATGCGCCTTACAGCAATTTTCACGTGGGAGCGGCCGTGCTGCTCGACAACGGAGAGATTGTGAAGGGGGCCAATCAGGAAAACGCCGCCACGCCTTCGAGTCTCTGCGCCGAACGCACGGCGGCCTACTGGGCCCACGCCAATTTTCCCGCCGCGCGCTTCGAGGCAATAGCCATTGCCGCGCGCGACGCCTCAGGCCGGGAAGTTGAAACCCCTATTTCGCCATGCGGAGCCTGCCGCCAGGCTCTTCTGCAATACGAGACGCTGGCCGCCCACGACGTGAAGGTGATTCTGGCCGGAAGCCGCGAAATCTATATCGCACCCTCGGTGAAATCGCTTCTTCCGCTGGCCTTCACCGAGTTCTGAGACGCGGAATGACACGCATAGAACGCGAGAAGAAGACAATAGCACAGATGATAGCCATCTACTGCCGGCGACACCACGGAGCCGGCAGCGGCAATCTCTGCCCCGAATGCGCCGCTCTGCTCGACTATGCCCGCGCTCGCCTCGACCGCTGTCCGAAAGTGAATGCCAAGTCGAGCTGCCGCAAATGCGACATCCACTGCTATTCTCCGGCCAACCGCGAGAAAATCCGCGCCGTGATGCGCTATACCGGCCCCCGGATGCTCTTTGTGCATCCCGTGGGGGCAATACGGCACCTTATCACCGAAATGAAATAAATCGAGTTCCTATGAGGGATATTCCTGCCGATATAAAATCGGAAATGCAACAATTAAATTCAGGCGTATGGATGAACGGATTTACCCCCGGCATAGGGAATGCCCTTGCCGAAACCGAAGAGGCGTGCTTCCGGCTTAACGCGCTGCCGCCGTCGGCACGGGCGGAAAGAGAGGAGATAATCCGTGGGCTGTTCGGAAGCATCGGCCATAGATTCACTATACATAGCCCGTTTCACTGCGATTTCGGGTTCAACATCACGGCGGGTGAGAATTTCGTGGCGAACTTCAACCTTACGGTTCTCGACGAAGCGGAGGTGAGAATCGGCAACAATGTGTTCATAGGGCCGAACTGCACGCTGTGCACGGTGATACACGCGCTGCAGCCCGACGACAGGAATGAGGGCATAATGCGTGCGAAGCCCGTTACGTTAGGTGATAACGTGTGGTTAGCGAGCAACGTGGTGATTCTCCCCGGAGTGACGGTGGGAGAAGGCGCCGTGATAGGAGCCGGAAGCGTCGTGACCAAGGATGTGGAACCATACACCGTGGTGGCAGGCAATCCGGCACGGTTCCTCCGCAGGATTGAATTCAGGAATGAATGCGCTATGCCTGAAGAGGAGGGCTCTATGCAGCTGGGGCTTGACAGCTGCGGGGACTGAGGGGATGCTTCGCACGGCCTGAATGCGTGGTGAGGGAACGCGCCTGGAAGAGGAAACGCGTGTGGAGGAGAACGCACAACTGCGCGGAAAGGGAGAAGGACGCAGAGTTTTGATTGCCTATGCTTGATTTAGATTGCCTATGCTTGCGCGGAAGGCGAGGTGCGCACACTCCGTGGCTTACCTCGCAGTTTTTTTTGGACAGGCCGCTTTTCCGGGGGCTTACGCACCCCGGTTGTAAAGAAATCGCGCATCCTGCGGTTGATGGTTATGGCTGTCGATAGGGATAGCGACGGATCATGGGTTCATGTTGGATTGTGTTAAGCCTCTTTTATGTTAAGAATAATTAAAATCAGTAATTTACTATCATAGACCTTGATTTTTAATATTAATTATCTTAATATTGTGAAACAACACTAAAACACAATAAACCAATAAAAAAACACTCAAAAAACACTCAGCCATGTTAAAACGCACCTTTCTATTACCATTGGCTCTATTGCTGTTCTCCTGTTCCCAGGAGTCCCCGGCAGACATAGCCAATGAGGAAAACGCAATGGTTTTCGATGAGGCTATGCTCATAGACAAAGAGACGATAAACCTCACTTCTGCTGACGCAGAGAAAATGGCAATTCGTTTCGGGTCTCTTGACAATGGGTTCAAATCCCGTAGTAATCTTAGCACTGGAAGTCTGGAGGTTTCCCAAATCTTAGATCAGAAAACCGGCAAGTCTCTTGCTTTTATAATCAATCGTGGAAATGATGAGGGTTTTATGATTGTCAGTGCCACGAAGACAGTTTCTCCTGTTTTGGCATTCTCTGATACAGGTAAATTTGATGTGGATGCTGATCCTGCCGCAAAAAGTTATCTTGAAGGCTATAAATGCATGATAATGGATGCGAATGAGTCTGATGTGGATTCATTGCGACGTATTCATGCTGCGGAATGGGCTGTATTTGAAAAAAGCGAGAAACAGCCGAAAAGCCGGGCATCATACGCTGAAATAGAAAAAATGATAGAGACACAGATTGCTAAGAAGAAAGCTCAAGGATATAGTTATATTGGTAAGGTTGGAGGAACGAGCTACTATCTGTCTCCTACAGATTACCAGAATCTTATGAGGGATATAAAAGAGCATTCAGACCCTCAGTACGATTATGAATACGTGTCCCTTTTCTTCATAAAGTCGTGGGATTTCCAAACTATAGGTCCTTTAATCGGAACGACTTGGCATCAAGGATATCCGTTTAATGTGGACGCTTCAAATAGATTAGCAGGGTGTGTACCTATTGCCGTGTCTCAAATTGCATACTATAACAAATATCCCACAAAATATAACTGGAGTCAGATATTTAAGACTCCGGTCCTTAATGATGCTTTCAAATACTTTATAAAAGATATAAGAAATCTCTGTGAGGTGGAGTATAAGCCAGGAGGGACGTCGTCAAATTACAAGAAAGCTATGAAAGCATTTAGTGCTTTAGGATATAAAGCAGCAGATGCAGGTCTTCCCGATTTTATAAAACTCCGAAACGAAATCACAGCAGGACGTCCTGCTTATATAAGAGGCGAAAATAGTAAGGGCGAAGGACATGCATGGGTCTGTGAAGGCTACAAAAACGTGAAATATGATGGTGTAATATCGATGGTAATAGATCCCAAATGGGGCGAGCCTGATGAACCAGGGTCTCCCTATTTCGATTATGCTGTAAATGTCTATCCCCCATCTTCTATGGATCAAAATCTATATGGTGAATTTTACTATATGAATTTAGGGTGGAACGGAGACAATAACGGATGGTATCGAGCAAATACCTATTATGCAGCTAAGCCCGATTCTTTGTTTATGTATGACCAAAAACTGATAACTGTAAAGAAACCCTGACATTATGAAACACATTTATTTGATTACGACAATTTTATTCTCTGTGTTTTTGTTTTCATGCAGTGAGGATAATCCTGATGGAATAGGTAGTGACCCCAAGCTAAATATCACAGAATACACCTTTGATGCTGCCGGGGAAAGTCTGGATGTGTATTCTACGGTAGGAGGATATCTGATGTTTTCTGCCTATCAGGAGAATCCGCCGATAGAACCGATAGTGACGCCTCCCGGCCGCCCGAAGCAGGAGGGACTTGACGGCGGATGGTTCAGGGTTTATTATCCGATTCCGTCGGTAGAACCCGTAAAACTCCCTTACGAAAAGTTACATCAAGGAATCAGAATAGAGGTCAAGCCAAATGACACCGGCAAAGAACGGGTGATTCCTATAGATATATTTGCGGGTGATTTCGGCTGCCGGGTGAAGTTCACTCAGGCAAAATAGAGTTACAATAAAAAGATGCTCTAAAAATAAAAAGGAAGCTGTGTGAGGACCAAGGTTAGTTCTTACACAGTCTCCCGCTAATCTCTACTCAGCGAGGGGGAATGGGTGTGGGGCGGAGAGGGATCTGGACGTTGAAGGAGCCGCCGTCGGTGCGCGGATTGACGTCGGTTACGGCACATGCGGCATAAAGGACTATGGGATTGCCGTCATCATCTGTGAGGAGCTGGGGACGTTCCAGGCGGTTGACTTTAAGCGGGGTACCGTCAGGAAGCACGAGCTCTTTTTTCATCATCATTGAGTGCTCGGGAAGAGTCCACTCTATGCCATCGGCTGATTTCATTATGGCAAGGCACGGTTCGCCACGCGTGAACCGGCCCGTAAAATCCTTGAATACGGCGTAGAAACAGGAATCGGCCTGATGATACCATACATAAGGGTCCTCGGCCGAGAGACTCCCCTCCTCGCCCGATATGGACAGCACGGGAATATCAAGGGGCACAAAAGGGCCGTCGGGCGCGTCGCTTATCGCCACGCCATGAATTCCTCTCCATCCGGGATCGTATATGTTACCCTTGAAAAACAGAAGATATTTGCCGTCGGAGGGACGATAGACCACCGACGGATTGACCACAACAAGGTTATCGGGTTTCGGCTCTGTTCCAGCCGGAGAAGGCCACACCACATTATCGGGCTTTACACGTGTACGCGGCGCAAGCAGCGGATGGTGAGGTTTCCGGAACCGTCCGGCCAACAGATCTTCAAACGAATCGAAGACAATGACGCCTATTTTCTGGTTTTGCTGAACGCGGTCGCGTCTTGAAAGGGACTGCGGTGTGGGCCACACACTGTTTTCGCCCGGATCGGCCGTTCCGGCATAATAAAGGTAATATTTGTCGCCGAATTTCCTCACATGAGGATTATAGACGCTCTGGGCATCCCATGAGGCGGTGTCGGGCGCGAAACCATTGGCATTATAAAATATGCCGAGGTCTTTAAAACCGCCGTCAGGGCGGTCAGATACGGCCACGCCGAGTTTCGACCCCAGAACCCACGCCTGCGTAAAGGGATATTTCCCCGTTTCCGATGCGGAATATATCATATAGTATCTTCCGTCATCACCCTTAATGGCCGACGCACCCCACACGAAGTATCCGTCAAGCGAAAAGACAGAGGAGCCGGACACAGTGTATCCGATACTGTCTTTGGTCAATGACATGTCGACCGGCATCGCCTCTACTCGCAATTCATTCGCACAGAGCGAACGGAAGGTAAAAGATAGAATCAAAAAAAGGAGTATCAGTTTTTTCATGGCGGGAGGGATGGTTCTTTTTCGCAAATATACGGCTTTTTTCTCAGACCTATGCTTGCGCGGAAGGCGAGGCGCGCACACTTCGTGGCTTGCCTCGCAGTTTTGGGTGGGACACATTTTCCGGGGGCTTGCGCACCCCGGTTGTAAAGAAATCGCGCATACTGCGCTTTCTTTTAATGCTAAACAGGTGTTGGCTCCCCTACTCTGTTATCTCTACGTAATTGCCTTCGGGATCGGCAATGGCACATTCGTAGTAGCCGTCGCCTGTGGTGCGGGGATTGCTCAGAATTGTGATGCCGGCAGCCTTGAATCGTGTAGCCATATTGTCAACATTCTCCCGGCTGCCCACAGAGATTGAGAAATGAGCCAGACCTTTCAAATCGCCACGGCTCGCCGGTGCATCTTTACCCGGTATGTTCATTATTTCGATTCGCGCTCCTCCCTCCTCAAAAGACAGGAAATATGAACTGAAATTCTTTTTGGTATTTACATATTTGTCATTGGATTGCATATTGAAATACCGCATGTAGAATTTACGGAGCATTTCTATATCTTCTGCCCAGAGCGCTATATGGTCAATCTTCATATTACTCTTCATTTTAAGTCCGTCAGTTGCTTTCGGCATTGTTTTTGAGCCAGTCGGTGCGGACTTTGTCGGGGAGGTGGGTGACTTTGAAATCGGAGAAGGTGACTTTGAAGCCGTCGCCGTCGGGACAGGCGGCAAACATGCCGATTTTAACCGGGCGGTTGGCTTCCATCCACGCATTGCGCATCATGTGGTAGTCCTTGTCGTCGAAGGAATAGAAAATCTCTATCGCATCCAGGCGGCGCACGGCCTTAATCCAGATGGCATCAACGGGACGGTCAAGGGCAAGGACGCTCCAGTCGGAGGTATGATGGGTCACAACAGTACTGAGATTATATTTGCCGTCCACGAACTCTATTCCGGTCTTTATATAGTTTTCATGGTCGATGCGGATCATCATTCCGGCCTGGTCGAACCTCACTTTATAATCTCCGGCAATCTTCAGCTTGGCCTCGAATTCACCGCCATATTCGCTGTAATAGAACGGAGCGTCGTCAACGGTAAAGCCGTAATGCGATATACGCCAGTAATCGCTTTTTGGGGTGACATCCATGGTGAGCCGGTCGCCGCTGATGCTCCAGGCCGCGGGCTCGTTAAACCAGTTCATTTTCTCGAGGGTCTGGGCTGTGCCCTGAAGTGCGCCTGCCGTCATGAGCAGCATGGCGATAACGGTTTTTATTCTTTTCATTTATCCTGATTTATTGATTTTATTACTCTGCAAGGATTTCCGGCCGCCATAGTGCCGGCGGGAATGTCTTTATTCACCACGCTGCCGGCTCCTATCACACAATTGTCGCCGATGGTGACCCCGGGAAGCACGGTGACGTTGGCACCGAACCACACATTGCTGCCAACCGTGATGGGGCGCGCGTATTCCAGCCCCCGGTTACGCTCGGTGGCGTCGAGAGGATGACCGGCGGTATAAAAGCCACAGAAGGGAGCTATGAACACATTGTCGCCGAACGTAACAGGCGCCTCGTCCAGAATAACGAGATTGTAGTTGGCATAGAAATTCTCGCCTACATGCACATTATAGCCATAGTCGCAGTAAAAGGGCTGCTCTATGAGCAACTCCCCTTTCACACTTCCGAGAATCCTGCGCAGTAATGAGGTGCGGGCATCCGTCTGCGACGGGCGCAGGTCATTGTAATCACGACACAGCTCCTTGCATCTCATTCTTTCCTCGAGAAGCTGGGCGTCGGCGGCAGCGTCGTAAATGAGGCCTTTGAGCATTTTTTCTTTCTCTGTCATTGGTTTATTTATTACTTTCGCAAAGTTAGAGCCTTCGCGGCGTGACGGCAATAACTATAAATAACCATTTTTCAGCCCATGAGTGAATTCAGAAAAATAAACCGGTTACTGCAGACGGAAAGCTCCGTGAGCCCGGGGGCCGACGACGAGGATATTGCAATCTTCGCCAGCTATCTGAGCAAGGTCGAGAATCTTGTGGTTGTGGTCAGCGACATGGCCCGCAACACAAGCCGGATTTACTGTGGTAAGTTCGCCGACAGCCTCGGGCTGAAAGACTACACTACCGAAAACTCAATCTGGGAAAAGGCTATCCTCGACCTTATGCCTGAGGAAGAGCGCGACGAAAAATACCGTGCAGAACTCCGGTTTTTCCATTATCTGCGCCATCTTCCACGGGAGGGCAGGCCAAATTACTATCTGGCATCCCGACTGCGTTTCACTACCGGGAAAGGCATAATGACCGATGTGCTGCACAGAATGCACTATGTTTATGCCGACAACGGTGAGAGCATACGCTATGCCATCTGCACTTACGGACCTCTCACGGCCGGTTTTTCAGGCCGTAGCGTGGTGGTGAGCTCACTGACGGGCGTTTCCGAGGAACTCACCTCGACCACGGAGATACTCAGCAGCAGGGAAATCCAGATTCTGCGCCTGATTGATTCGGGAAAGAAAACGGCTGAGATAGCCGGGATGCTGTCAGTGAGTCCTCACACCGTGAACCGGCACCGGCAGAATATCATAGGAAAGCTGCAGGCAAAGAATTCTGTGGAGGCATGCTCTCTGGCGAAGGCGTTGCAGCTGATGTGACTGGGCGCCGTCGATAAGGATATCGACGGTCCATGGGACTGGGAGGGACGGCGAGACGCCGACCTTCCCAGTGGTTGATGGTCTACGGAGGCGGGCCTTCCCAGGGGGGCTGCGCCGTGGGGTTAGCGGGCGCGGTGGCGGTTGTAGAGGTAGTAGGCGATTATGGAGAGAGAGGCGAGGATTTCGGAGACGCCAAGGGCGAGCCAGATGCCGGTTTGGCCCAGTCCCATAGGAAGGAGGATGAATGCGGGGACGAGGAATATCAGACCTCTGAGCAATGCGAAGACTATGGATGGAATGACTTTTTCCACGCTCTGAAAATATCCGATGGCAGTAAGATTGAAGATAAAAGGAATGAATGCCACAGAAAAGACGGGGAAACCGGCGACCGCGATCCGGGCGGCATTCAAATCCGCGTCAAGGAAGAGATGGACCATGGCCGAGGGAGCGAATATGAAGGTGAGAGTCACAGCGAGTCCGCAAACCAAAGCCGCCAGTATGGCAAGTTTTTCCGTAGCCACAACCCTTGATTTGCTCCCCTGCCCGTAGTTGTAGCTGATTATAGGCTGGGCCGACTGTGCAATTGCGTTGCCTATCATAAAGACAAAAGGACAGTAGTAGCAGGCAATGCTGAAGGCTCCTACGCCGTCGTTGCCCACATAGTGCATGAACATGAGGTTGCCCATTAGCATCAGCACGCCCATTGTTGCCTCACCAAGCAACGCCGAAATTCCTATCTTGCACTGATAGCCGATGTTACGCAAAGAAAGCATGAGGCTCTTGCGGCTCATCTTGATTTTTATCAGCCGCAGTGTGCGGGCAAAAAAACAGAGATAGCCCATAACCATCAGGCCGCCGGCACCACAACTGATGAAGGTGGCTATGGCGGCTCCTCTCACGCCCATGTGCAGGGGGAAGATGAAGATGTAGTCAAGGAGAACATTGAGCAGGCCGGGAAGCACATTGCACCACATGGCATATTTTGGAGAACCGTCGAGCCTGACCACGAACAGACCGATACCGCACCACGACTGAAACAAGCAGCAACCGAATATCCATGGCATATAATCACGCACCAGAGGCATGAGGCTGTCGGAACTGCCGAGCAGGTGACCGGTGGCGGTGACTGAAGAGAGCGTCACAGCCAGGAAAACAGCCACTACAACGGTAGCGACAACCAGGGCCTGGGTAACATTGAGACGGGCGGCCTTGACGTTATTCGCCGCAAGATGAATCGAGGAAACCACTGAGGCTCCCACTCCCAGCATAAGGCTGATACCCATCATCACCATGGTGGGCGCAATACAGATATTGACGGCGGCAAGCGCATCGCTTCCTACTCCACGGCCCACAAAAATGCCGTCGGTCGCCGTCACCGCGCAAAGCGACAGCATGCCCAGAAGGGTGGGAATAAGATAAAGCCGGAACAACCGGGGAATCCTCACGGTTCCCAAATCAATAGAATCACGTTGCATCAAGAATCTTCGTTAAGGTTTTTACATAAAAATTGCCGTATAAGAATCATGGTTTTACCCGGTCATCTTATCCGGCATTATATCATGCCCTCCGATGAGGATTACAAAACGCAGTCTTGAATCGGCACTGCAAAATTAGGATATTTCTTCAGTATATACAAATCCGGCAGCTTATTATCAACTGAGCTGGGATTCACAAAGCTGCTGAAGGACCGTGGCTTCGTTATGGACTTCGTCGCGCGAGCCATAAACGAATGTAACCACCGGATGGGAACTGACAGTTTTTAGAAACGAAGGGAAAGCGGGATTATTCTGCAGCTCGAGAGTGTAACGCGTGCGGAATTCATTCCAGCGTGAGAGGATGTCGGCATGAAACCACTGGCGCAGCTCGGTGGATGGCGCGAGTTCTTTTTCCCACAACTGGCAATCGACCCGTTCATGTGTAAGACCACGTGGCCATAGACGGTCCACGAGTATCCGGTAGCCGTCACTTTCGGCGGGAGCCTCATAGGCTCTTTTGGTTTTGATTACAGTCATATCTGAATTTAATTAAGGGGGTAATAATTGTGTAGTTACGTTAATAACATTCGGTATACTGATAAGTTTCATCGTGATTTCAATTCCACGACCAATAATTCAATATCGGCACCATAATCATCTCCCAGGAATATCTACAGCATATCCAGCTCGATTTCATATTCCGTGCCCAGAACTTCCTGAGCCTCCGCGACAACGGCCCGGTTCCGATTCCGTATGATGAGCTCACTTACCTCAAGCCATCTTACACGCTGCTGAAAAAGAACATGGAGGAAGACAACGCCGAGGTGATAAAAGGTCTGGCAATAGCGTTGTCATCCACCATCACGTCGCTGCTCCATAAGTATCAGCAGACGCGCATGCCTGAATCGGAAAAGGACGAGCCCCGCGCCAAGCAGCTCTTCAACAAATTCATGAAGCTGCTCAGCGCCTATCACACCAATGAACGAAGTCTTCAGTTCTATGCCGACAAAATGTGGCTGACCCCCAAATATGTGTCAGGCTCCATAGAATCATTCAGCGGCAAAGGCGCCTTGGACTGGATCAACGAATACGTGGTTCTGGAAGCGGAAATGATGCTGCGCTATACCAAGATGTCAGTTCAGGAAATAGCCTATGCCCTGAACTTCTCCACCCAGTCGGCGTTCGGAAAATACTTCAAACAGCAAACAGGCATGAGCCCCAGAGAATACCGGTATAAAATATAAAAGTGAAAACGCCTGAAAGGGGGGGGGGAGGAATCAGAGGCTGACAGAGAAGCGCTCAGAGGGGACTAAATTGCAAGATATTACGTTTGGAATGCACTATTTTACGCATTGGGCCATCCGAGGTAAAAAAAGCATAAATTTGTGTATCACGAAAACTCGGATTAATTAATTACAGGAAAGCCATGAGAAATATTTTCATCTTCGTTTCAATTCTATTTATGTGGAGCAACGCATGTATGGCCCGTGATTATCACGTGTCGGTCAACGGCAACGATGCCGCCGACGGCACTGCGACAGCTCCTTTCCGGACAATAAACCACGCGGCACAGAAAGCATTGCCCGGCGACACCGTGACCGTGCACGAGGGCACATATCGCGAATGGGTGAATCCGCTCAGCGGAGGCGAACGCGACGACAAGCGCATTCTCTACCGCGCCGCTCCCGGGGAGAAAGCCGAGATAAAAGGTTCGGAGATAGTAACGGGGTGGAAAAAGGTGAAGAATGCCAAGGGAGTGTGGAATGTGGTGTTGCCGAACTCGTTTTTCGGCAGCTACAACCCATTCAACGACCGGCTTTACGGCGACTGGCTGTGGTCGGACAAGATACATCATACTGCCGATGTGTATCTCAACGACGTATCGCTCTACGAGGCATACAGCCTTGACAAAGTGATTAATCCCGACACCATACGCACCATACGCGACCCGCAGGGAACCACCGCCGTATGGTTTGCCGAAGTGGGCCCGGAAAGCACAACTGTCTATGCAAATTTCGGCGACATAAATCCAAATAAAGAGATGGTGGAAGTGGTTGTAAGGCCCACATGCTTCTACCCTACCCGTCAGGGACTGAATTACATTACCATCCGCGGATTCCACATAAGCCAGGCGGCAACGCAGTGGGCGGCGCCGACGGCCGAGCAGGTGGGCATGGTGGCCACCAACTGGTGCAAAGGCTGGATTATCGAGGACAATGTGATTAAAAACTCACGCGCCAACGGCATAACACTGGGCAAGGAACGGAGCAGCGGCCACAATCTCGACTGCTTCGACAAGCGCCTTGACGGCACGGCCCATTATATCGAGGTGATTTTCAATGTGCTCCGACGCGGATGTAGCAAAGACAACATAGGCTCGCACATAGTGCGCAACAACACCATATCCGATTGCGAGCAGACCGGAATATGCGGCAGCATGGGAGCGGTGTTCAGCGAAATCTACGGCAACCACATCTACAATATTCTGGTGAAACAGCAATTCGGAGGTGCCGAAATGGCTGGCATAAAACTGCATGGAGCCATCGACACCTACATACACGACAACCGCATACACCACAACGGCCATTACGGCATATGGCTCGACTGGATGACGCAGGGCACCCGCGTGTCGTCGAATCTGCTGTACGAAAACCTTATCTACGACCTGTTCATAGAAGTGTCGCACGGCCCGTACAAAGTCGACAACAACATCATGCTGTCGGAATTCTCCCTGCAGGAAAACACCGACGGCGGCGTCTACGCCAACAATCTTTTCTCAGGCTACATCAACCGCCTCGACGACCAGCGGTATACACCCTATCATCTCAACCATTCCACGGAGGTGAAAGGAATCTGCACTATAACCGAAGGCGACCATCGGTTGCTGAACAACATCTTCATAGGAGGCAGCAATCCCGAAATGAAATACGGAACGGTTGTATTCGACGCCTCGAAACGTCCTATCATCGCCGAGGACAATCTGTTTTTTAACGGCGCAGCCCCGATGACCGATAAAAACAACGGCCCGGTGTATGAAACCATAAATCCCAAGCTTATGGTGGAAGAGACGGCTGACGGAGAAGTGTATATCAACACCTCTGTGGGATTCAAAGGAGTTGCGCCTTTCAAAGGCAGGAAAGTCGATGCCGGACGACTCGGCACCGCACAGCTCTCAGGCATTCCGTTTGAAAACCCCGACGGCAGCCCCTACTCAGTCGATAAAGATTATTTCGGAAACAGCCGCGGTGCCTCCACCACCGTAGGCCCGATAGAGAAATTCGACTCCGACCGCCGCATAAAAGTGTGGCCGAAAGCGAAATGACCCTGTAGCCAACCGTTATTATGAAACGAGCTCTTATCCTTTCCTGCTGTCTGTCGGTAGCCATTTGGTTGAGCGCGGCCGACAAAGAGCCGGTGGACTATGTGGACTGCTTCACAGGCACATCCAATTCACGATGGATGCTGGGGCCCTATGCCCAAGTGCCGTTCGGGATGGTGCAGATAGGCCCCGACAATCAGGGAAACCGCTGGATGGGCGGATATGAATATGCCATAAGCAGCGTGTCGGCATTCAGCCATCTTCAGCGTGGACCATGGGCGGACTATCCATGATGCCCGCGACGGCCGATTTCACCATTGACAATCCGGGGCCCGACGCCCCCTACAAAGGAGCGAGAAGGGTATGCCGAGTGCGTGTCGGGGCCATGGAGCAGCTGGAATAACTGGACGCTCTACTTTTCCATGCGGTTCAACAAACCGTTTCAGCAGTTCAGCGGCTGATTACGGCTACGACGGACTCATACCCAACATCTATCTTCAGGACGAAATTGCTAAGATCTACGCTGAAATTGCCGCCATAAACGGCATCAGGTATTACGATTTCGACGGTTTCGAATTCCTGTGGAACAGCAGCCACGGATATTACTCGACAAAACGCTTCCTGAGAAAGATGTTTGAACACGCCAAAGAACTCGGGGTAGACAAAATCATATCAGCTGAAACCGGCAGTATGACTTTCCTACAATGACAGATGAAGAATGGGATAAGGCATCCCTGCGGCATCCCTTTCGTCTCTGGCAACCACACGGAATCCTTTTGCCTTGTAGAAATTCAAAGCAGAAGGATTCTGTTCGTTTACATCGACCTTTGTCGCGCCTTGTCGCATGGCAAAATCCATTAGGGCCGAACCATAACCTCGCCCCCGGATATCGCTATCGATAAAAAGCATTTCTATCATCTTTTCGTGCAGTCCGATGAAACCGGCATATCTTTCTTGGTCCACAACAGCGTAAAGCTCTACAGACGGAAAATAAAGCGGAACCAGAGCACCTTTTATCCCCTCGAAGTGTTCCTCTCTCAGAAAACCGTGCGTAGCCCGTACCGACCGCTCCCATATCCCGGCAAGCGTCGCATAATCCCCTTCATTGCATCTCACTATTTTCATCCCGCAAAGCTACTCATTTCCTACCAAAGACAACACAATGTGAAAAAGGACAGTTAAAATCTAAAGAAGTGCGACAAGGCGCCAACGTGGAGTGGCGATATACTTATCGCTACCTTTTTCGCCGTCGATAAGGATATCAACGGTCCATGCGGACTGGGAGCGTCGGCCTCCGGCCGTCGGACCTAAAATGGGTTCCTTACAAACAAATAAGTTGCAAGTTGATGATTTGCAGCCTATTGTTTGCGGAAAGACAGGGATTCTTTCGGGTCAGTGTAAAAACCTGGTTGTTAAAATATGCGCAAAGATATGTAACTTTGG
>OLWA01002693.1_pt1 | contig 15119 bp, 8 predicted proteins | sample 1673251 | NCBI WGS metagenome assembly OLWA01 (sample SAMEA3178937, study PRJEB25190) | human gut metagenome | biome: human gut; feature: human-associated habitat; material: faeces | place: Austria | collected 2013
GGCTTGTGATGTTGAACATTACAGCTGTTTCAGAGTTAAGACCGAGTTCCTTGTAGTTTTCAACCTTAGCCTTTGAAGCATTGTAAACGATGAAGTCTGGTTCAAAGTTTTCAAGTTCTTCAGCTGTTGGCTTGATAAACATATTTGTTACAAAGTGAGCCTGCCAAGCAACCTCAACGATGAAACGGATAGCCATACGAGTATCCTTGTTAGCACCGCAGAATGCGTCAACAACGAAAAGTCTCTTGTTTGAAAGTTCTTTCAGTGCAAGATCCTTAACTGATTTCCATGCTTCCTGTGAAGCAGGGTGGTTATCGTTCTTGTATTCATCAGATGTCCACCAAACAGTGTCCTTTGAGTTTTCGTCCATAACGATAAACTTGTCTTTAGGAGAACGTCCTGTGTATACGCCTGTCATAACATTAACAGCGCCAAGTTCGCTTTCCTGACCTTTTTCATAACCTTCAAGTTCAGGCTTTGTTTCTTCTTTGAATAATACTTCATAAGAAGGATTGTGTACAATTTCAGTTGTACCGGTAATACCGTATTTGCTTAAATCGATATTTGCCATTGGAAATAACCTCTTTTCTTTCTTTATATGGTGTGTTGAAATAATCTGCTTTAACCTTGGGATTAAGTTATCCGTAGATTACAGCAAAAGAATTTCCACCTGTATTTTATTATAGTGGTTTTGCGGAAAAAAATCAATAGCTTTGGTGCAATTTTCTTTAAATATCGACTTTTTCTTTTTTTAAAACTTATTATTAAAGTGTAAAGCAATACTATTGACGGCTTTAAAACTCTGTGGTATAATATTTTTTAAAGTTTTAAAGTCGAATTGTGGAGGCAGAAAGAAAAAATGAACGAAAAAAAGGGGAGTAAAAAGGAGCTGGTTGTTCTTACCAGCGTTCTGGTTGTCATAATTATATTTATTATTGCGGCAGGGGTTAAAATATTTTCCAGAGATGATAATAAAAAAACAGCAGCCGGAAACAAAGCTGCGGCTAATATTGCGGTGGATTCACAGCCGCTTGAATCTCTTGACAGTGAACAGCAGAAAGAGAAAACCGAAAATATAAACGTTACCATTTCTGATGCTGATGTATACAGCAAAGCCGCATTTTTATCCGATATGGACGGCAACATGATATACGGAAAAAATGAAGATGAAAGAATATATCCGGCATCTCTTACCAAGATAATGACAGCTATAATCGCAATTGAAAATATATCAGATCTTGAACAGAAGGTTACAATTCCTGATGATATATATGATTATATACAGCGTGAACAGGCGTCAACTGCCGGTTTTGCGGCATATGAAAGCGTTACATACAAGGATCTGCTTTACGGAACGCTACTTTCATCAGGTGCGGAATGCTGTCTTACACTTTCCAAATATGTGGGCGGTTCGGAAGAAGCCTTTGTTGCCATGATGAACGAAAAGGCACAGGAGCTTGGAATGGAGAATACTCATTTTACAAATTCCATCGGACTGCACAGCTATGAGCATTACTCAACTGCACACGACATTGCAAAACTTCTTCTGTATGCTCTTGACAATAAAGTATTCTATCAGGTGTACACAAGTCCTGAATATTATACAGAAACAGATTCCAATCCTTCCGGAGTTACACTCAGAAGCACTATGTTTTCAGAACTTGATTCAGATGAATTTCTTGGTGGAAAGTTTCTCGGCGGAAAAACGGGATTTACCGATGAAGCGGGACTCTGTCTTGCATCATTCTGCTCAATAGGCAGTGACAAGTACATTCTTGTGACAACAGGTGCTGAGGGAACACACTACACAGAACCTCTGCACATCTATGATGCACTTTACATTTACCAGATGCTTTCAAAGGCAATTAACCCTGATCTTTATGAAAATGTTCAGATAACAGAGCCGACGCAGCCTACTGAACCGACATATTCAGACAGTTCGTCAACGCAGGAAACACAGAACAGTTATGACGGATATTATTATGATGGATATAATTATAATGATTACAGTGATGATTATTCTTCATACGACGATTACAGCAGTTATGACGATTACAATTACGATGATTCATATTATGATTCGTATGATGACAGCAGCAGTGAGGAAAGTTCTGATTCATCCGCTGACAGCAGCAGTGAAAGCAGTTCACAGCCGGAGAGCAGTTCTCAGCCTGATTCACAGCCGGACGAAAGTTCAGCTCCTGTTATAGTTGACTGATATTGTAAATACCGTACATATTATGTGCGGTATTTTTGATTTTATAAAAATTTCGGAGGTATGGTATGAACAAGTCAGAAAAAGCTAAGGATTTATTTATGAAAGGGTATAGTTGTTCACAGTCTGTTCTGGGGGCATTTGCTGAAGATCTCGGAATAGATTTCGATACAGCCATGATGCTTTCATCTTCTTTCGGTGCAGGAATGGGAAGAATGAGAGAGGTATGTGGTGCTGTAAGCGGAATGTTTATGGTAGCAGGTCTGAAATACGGATACAGCGATCCAAAGGATAAAACCGCAAAGGCAGAGCATTATAAAAGAATACAGGAACTTGCGGTAATGTTTAAGGAAAAGAACAGATATATAGTCTGTCGTCAGCTTCTCGGCCTTGAAGGGAATGATACAAATTACGTTCCGGCGGAAAGGACAAAAGAGTATTATAAGAAAAGACCATGCGCTGAACTTGTCGGCGATGCGGCAGAAATAATGGAAGAATATATTAAAACGCATGAATGATTTGTTTTTTATTCAAATTTATTGGCATAATGCTCTAAATCGGGACGGAAAACCTTGTCGATTTCGGCAGAAAATACAAGCTATAAAAGGTTGACAAAAAAATATCAACATGGTATAATGAGATTGTTAAGAAATTAACAATTCATAATGAAATTAAAAATAATTTAATATTTTCAGGAGGATTACATTATGGCTAAGAAAGAAGAAGTGCAGAAAACTGCAGAACAGCCTCAGATTGATCCGAAGGTAATGATCGACGGTCTGGTTCAGAAAGCTAAGGTTGCTCTTGATGAGTACATGAAGCTTGATCAGGCTCAGATTGATGCTATTACCAAGGCAGCAGCTCTTGCAGGTCTTTCCGCACAGATGGAACTTGCTAAGATGGCTGTTGAAGAAACAGGAAGAGGTATCTTCGAAGACAAGGTTACAAAGAATATTTTCTCAACAGAATATATCTGGCATGCAATCAAGTATGAGAAGACAGTTGGTATTATCAACGACAATGTTGATGAAAGCTACCTCGAAGTTGGTGAGCCTGTTGGTATCGTTGCCGGTGTTACACCTGTTACAAACCCAACATCTACAACAATGTTCAAGTCTATCAGCTGTCTGAAGACAAGAAATCCTATCATCTTCGGTTTCCACCCAAATGCTCAGAAATGTTCTATCAGAGCTGCTGAAATAATCAGAGATGCTGCTGTTGCTGCCGGTGCTCCGGAAAACTGCATTCAGTGGATTGAACATCCTTCAATCGAAGCAACAGGTCTTCTTATGAATCACCCTGACGTTGCTACAATCCTTGCAACAGGTGGTCCTGGAATGGTTAAGGCTGCTTACTCAGCTGGTAAGCCTGCACTCGGTGTTGGTCCTGGTAACACACCTTGCTACATTCAGAAAACAGCTAAGCTGAAGCAGGCTGTTAACGATCTCGTTCTTTCAAAGTCATTTGATAACGGTATGATCTGTGCTTCAGAACAGGCAGCTATCGTTGATACAGAAGTATATGACGAAGTTGTAAACCTCCTGAAGGCTAACGGATGCTATTTTGCAAAGCCTGAAGAAGTTAAGAAGATTCAGGACGTTGTAATCAACGTTGAAAAGATGGCAGTTCAGCCTTGGGTTGTTGGACAGTATCCATGGCAGATTGCTGAAAAGGCTGGTATCACAATTCCTAAGGAAACTAAGGTTCTCTGCGTAGAACTCGGTGGTACAAAGGCTGAAGAATATCCGCTCGCACTTGAAAAGCTTTCTCCTGTACTTGCAGTTGTTAAGGCTGACACAACAGAACACGCATTTGAAATGTGTGAAGAAATGCTCAAGCACGGTGCTGGTCATACAGCTGTTATTCACTCTTCTGATGATGAACTCGTTGAAAAGTATGGCGAAACAATGAAAGCAAGCCGTATTGTTGTTAATTCTCCTGCATCATTCGGTGCTATCGGTGACGTTTACAATTCAATGGCACCTTCACTTACACTCGGCTGCGGTTCTTACGGCAAAAACTCTATATCTGAAAACGTTACAGTTAAAAACCTGATCAACAGAAAGAAAGTTGCTAAGAGGAGATTGAATATGCAGTGGTTTAAGGTTCCTGAAAAGATTTATTTTGAACCGGGTGCGGTTCAGTATCTTGCTAAGATGCCTGATATTCACAGAGTTATGATCGTTGCTGACCCTGGTATGGTTCAGTTCGGTTACATCGACAGACTCACATATCAGCTCGACAAGAATGCTAACAAGCCAATCGTTGAAATCTTCAGCGAAGTTGAACCAGACCCAGACCTTACAACAGTTCGTAAGGGTGTTACAGTTATGAACTCATTCCAGCCTGACACAATCGTTGCTCTCGGCGGTGGTTCTGCAATGGACGCTGCTAAGGCTATGTGGCTGTTCTATGAGAATCCGGACGCTGACTTCGTAGGTATGGCTCAGAAGTTCATGGATATCCGTAAGAGAGTTTATAAGTTCCCTAAGATGGGTAAGAAGGCTAAGATGGTTTCTATCCCTACAACTTCAGGTACAGGTTCAGAAGTTACTTCATTTGCCGTTATTTCTGATAAGAGCAAGAACATGAAGTACCCACTGGCTGACTATGAGCTCACACCAGATATCGCTATCATCGACCCAGAATTCGTTTACACAGTTCCTAAGGCTTCTACAGCTTTCACAGGTCTTGACGTTCTGACACACGCAATTGAAGCTTACGTTTCAATCCTTGCTAACGATTATACTGACGCTCTGGCACTTCACGCTATCAAGCTCGTATTTAAATATCTCCCAAGCTCATATAAGAATGCTGATGAGCTTTCAAGAGAAAAGATGCACAACGCTTCATGTATCGCAGGTATGGCATTCTCAAATGCATTCCTCGGTGTTAACCACTCACTCGCTCACAAGCTCGGCGGTGAATTCCATATTCCGCACGGTCTTGCAAATGCTTATCTGCTTCCACACGTTATCGAATATAACGGTGAATCAACACCTACAAAGTTCCAGGCATGGCCAAAATATGACCATTACATGGCTCCTGAACGTTACGCTGAAATTGCAAAGCTTATGGGCTTTGTTCCTCAGAATGCAACTGATCAGGAAGGTGTAAAGGCTCTTGCAGACGCTGTAAGAAAGCTTATGGCTGAAGTTAACGTTCCTCTTACAATCAAGGAAGCTGGCGAACAGGATAAGAGATCTTATATTGATCCTACTGTATATGAAAACGCTCTTGATGACCTTGCTTACAAGGCATTCAATGACCAGTGTACAACAGCTAACCCACGTCTTCCAAGAATTGACGAACTCAAGAAGCTTTACAGACTTGCATACTACGGCAAGGAATAATAATAGAAATTATTATAAAATACAATTTAAGGCACTTTGCATTTGCAAAGTGCCTTATTTGTTAATATTTGCATTCTGAAATATAATACAAAAGTTATTAAATTGATGAAATTCCATTTTGATTTTTGTGCTATTCATAGATTTTTAAAAATTGCAAAAAAATACGATAAAAAGTATAGACAAAATTTAAAAAATGGTGTATATTAATAATAAGAATTACTTTTGTTGTAGCTATGTAAAATTGATAATTTTTAGTGCAATGTGCAGTAAAAATATGGTGCGTAAAAGCTGAATATATTAAATATAGATAAAAGCTTTCAGAACTGAAGGGGAGAAAAACTTTATGACAGACAGAGAACTTCAGAAGCTCAAAAGACCTGAACTTCTTGAAATTATGCTTAATTTAAAATCAGATTTGGATAAAGAAAAGGAAGAAAATTCCAAGCTTAAAGCGAAGCTTGATGAAAAGAATATTTCACTTGAAAAATCCGGAAGTATTGCTGAAGCGGCTATGGAACTCAGCGGGGTTTGTAAGGCGGCGCAGGAAGCAGCAGATATTTACCTTGACAATATAAAAAAGATGCATTCCGAACAGGAAACTTTTTATAATGATGCTATTGCAAAAGCAAAACAGGAGGCGGCAGACATTATAGCTCAGGCACAGAAAGAAGCATATGAGCTGAAAAACAAGACCGAAATAGAGTGTCGCGGGAAACGTGCCATGACCGATGACGAATGCAACAGGAAAATCAACGAAACAAATATTCAGTGTCAGAATAAAATAAATGAAATAAAGGAAAAATGTACAGCAATTTCATCTCTTGACAGCCATATCGCTTCATTCTTTAATGACAGTATCATAAAAGAAATATCATCACAGCAGGAGAAAAATCCGGTCTGATATTTCCGGAAATGAGGCGTTTGTATGTCAGAAAACTTTAATAATAACAGTACACCTTCTGCAAGCCAGATACAGGCGGAACTGAAAAGAATACGCAGCAAAAGAGAGTATGGAAAAATGCTCCGGGGAACGATATTTACCCTTGTTGCAGTTGCGGCAGCTGCGGTTTTGATATCTGTTCTGTTTCTTCCGGTTCTCAGAGTAACCGGTTCGAGTATGGAATCAACACTTTATGGTGATGATCTGGTTGTATGCAGAAAAGGTTCGGATTTTGAAACAGGCGATATAGTAGCTTTTTACTTTAATAATAAAATACTTTTGAAACGTGTTATCGGTGTATCCGGAGATGTAATAAATATTACCGAGGACGGAACGGTAAGTGTTAACGGAAAGGAACTTGATGAACCTTACCTGAAAGAGAAGGCATTCGGCGAATGTGATATAGAAATGCCTTATCAGGTACCGGAAAACAGAATATTTGTAATGGGCGATAATCGTTCCACTTCCATTGACAGTCGTTCATCTGTTGTAGGCTGTATTGCAGATGAATATATTGTAGGAAAAGTTATCTTTCGTGCATGGCCGTTTGAAAGGCTCGGCTTTATAAAGTAAGAAAGGGGGAATGAGTTATGCAAAATATCAATAATGATGTACAAGAATTTCTGAAAAAGCATAAAAATAATCAGAGGTATATATTTGTGCTTATATTGCTTTCTGTAATGGTTATTGCAATTGTTTGCTCAAGTCTTATTACCCCGGCGGTCAGCATGACCGGAAAGCTTGTATGTCAGAAAGAAGAACATACTCATACAGACGAATGTTATTCCGACACTCTTATTTGTACAGAAGATACCGAAGGTCACCATCATACAGAAGATTGTTACAAGACAACAACAGTTTTGACCTGCGGACTTGAAGAAGACGAAAATCATACACATTCAGATGAATGTTATACTACTGAAAAAATACTGGATTGTGATATTCCGGAGTCAGACGGTCATGTGCATACAGATGAATGCTATGAAAGAACGCTGATCTGCGGCAGGGAGGAGCATGAACACACTGACGAATGTTATGAAAATCCTCCGGCTGAAACCGAAAATATAAATGAAACTGAAGTTGAAACAGAACCGACAACAGAGGAAGTCAAAGAACCTGATTCTGTAACGATTGACCCGATTGATGCTGAACAGGACGCTCTTCTGAATGCATTCAAAGCAAAAAAAATGAAGGTGAACAGTTACAATACATATTCAACTAACGGAAATGTAACTGTTATCAGCTCAACAAGTGTAAACTTCGGCGAATTTATAAAGGGAATCACACAGCAGGACGTTGCAGGTTCTTCCACAGCAACAGATGAAAAGACAGTTAAGTTTACAATTAACTATAATCTTCCGGCGAATACTCTTTTAAACGGTAGCGATAACCGCCAGATACACTGTCTGCTTCCTGACAATGTAACAATTCCTGAACTCAGAGAAGGCATTGTAAGAAAAGAAGGTCAGGAAATAGGTACATATAAAATAACCAATGACGGCTATATCATAATTGAATTTGACCAGAACTTTGTCAAGGACGGCGGAACGGTTATAAACGGTGATATTTCATTTAATGCTGTTGTTCATAAAACAGATGCAGAAAGCAAGTATGAAACCGTTACGATAGGCAAGATTTCCGTTAATATACCTTTCCTTAGTGAAACAACAAAGCAAAATGACCTTTCAGTTGATAAATCTTATGTCGGATATGATAAGGATACAAAAAAAGTTACATACAAACTTGATATAAAAAGCTATAACGGCAGCGGTGACGGCGATATCAATGTAACAGATATGCTTTATTATACTGACAGTAGTCTTATAAACCTTGACTGGAAAACCGGAGATACTGCATCATTTACCAAAAAGTCGGCTGATGGTTCAACCTCAGAAGTTACAGCCACTGTAAGCGTTGCTGATGACGGAACAGTTTCTATTAACGGACTTCCGCCGCTTGGTGAAAATGAATCATATACTATTGAATATACAGCAACACTTACACCAGATGATAAAACACAGATAATCAAAACAAATAATAAAGCAGTTGTTTCAAACGGAACACTGACTGATGAATCAATATATTACGGACAGACAGCTGTAAGCTGCGGCATTTCCAAAAAGGGTCAGTATAATGACAAGACTGACCGTGTTGAATGGACTATAAGTGTTACGAATCCGTTTGAAACGGTTCTTGACGGTTATACAGTTTCCGACCTTATGCTGGGGCAGGCTGTAAGCGGTCTTGTTATAAAGGATTCCAACGGACAGGTAATAGAAACGCTTACTTCTGATAATCCTTCCGGAGCAACAGGAAAGCTTGATTTCAACACAAATACATTTTCATTTAACAGCGATGTGAACGGAAAGGCTTATACACTTTATTATGAAACACCGATTCCTGACCGTTCAAGTATATCAAACAGTACAATAAGCAACAAGGCTGTACTGAAAAACAATGATAAAGAACTGAATACGCCGAGTGCAGATGCATATATCGGTGCTGACAGACGTGGTGTTAATAAATACTGTCGAAAAGCAGCATACGATGAAAACAGTAATCTTAAGCTTGACTGGTATGTTGCTCTTGATTTTCAGACAGGTGATTTTAAGGGTCAGACGTATAAGGATACTATGACATCAACAACTGATGAAAACTATCATTATATGACAAGTGACCTGATATCCTCTCTGAAACTTATAGGTTACAAGCCGGATAATTCTGAAGTTCAGCTGGAAAGCGGAACGGATTATACTATTAAATGGTATGATTCAGACGGAAACGCAATAGACAGCGTGACTTCGGAAAGCAAGATTTATTCATTTGAAGTTGTATTTGCAGATAATGATAAAATAGGTGAATTAAGCGATATTGATATTTATTATACCTGCCTTGGTGATACAAGCGGTATGGCTGAAGGCTCATCAAGAGTTTTCACTAATCAGTCCCAGTTTATGGAAATAACCAAAACAGCAAGTTATGTGGAAACCAAAAAGAAACCTTTTGAAAAGTATGACAGTCTGAAAACCGGTGTATCTGAAACGGAGCACAGCAGTAATGAACTTGAAGTTAATTCAGACGGGAAATATGTTCTTAAATGGTATATTGATGCAAATGAGAACGGTCACTATAAACCGACTCAGGATATAACATTTACAGATGTTCTTCCTGCCGGACTTTCATTCGATTCTTCATATCTCTATTATGGGGACTGGAGAAATGGAGGCTATACCAGAATTTCTGAAAGTTCCATGACTTACGATGTTTCAGAAGATGCAAACGGTCAGCAGACGGTAACATTCAGCATTCCTGCATCACTGCATGACGGACAGAAATTCCGTATTGAATATGCGGCGGCACTTGATAAAGATTATCTTATGAAGTATAAAGATACTCAGGAAAAAGTTAAATTTAAAAATATTGTGTCTGAGGGTGATTTTACTTCTGAACAGACTCAGACGATTGAAAGATCGCTTATTTCAAAAACAGGTTCTGATCCGGAAAGCAGTTATGACGGATATATTGATTATTCAATAGATGTAAACCCGACAGCCGAAACGCTTTCCAACAACGGAAAAATAACGGTTATTGATACTGTAAACTATGAGTACAAAGCATTTGTTCCTACATTAAAAGACATAAACGTATATGTTGTGGAAACAGATGAAAGCGGAAATGAAGTTCTGACAGAGCTTGATCCTGCAAAATATGAACTCAGTTATACAAATGATAACAAAGATGCAAAGTTTACAGCAGTACTTCCGGATAAAACACATCTTAAAATAAAATACAGATATTTCTGTATTTATAAAAATCCGGAATGGTTTGAGCCTATTGACAGTGGAATTGAAATTTATAATTCTGTTAATCTGGAATTTGATAATGGTTTGCAGAAAACAGATTATAAAGACAGGTATTATCTGAACAAGGAAAGTGATGCTCATGCGGCAACCGATGATTATCTCCAGATAAGAAAAGTTGATGCTGATAACTATGCAGTAAGATTAAAGGGTGCGGAATTCAGCCTTTACAAGTGGGACGGTTCTTTATGGCTTCCTGTTACAGCAACGGATGAATCAACAGCCGGTAAAATTATACCGACATGGGGAACAGCAGAAGATGATGAACCATATCTGTTTGTGACAGATGACAAGGGTAAAGCACTTCTTCCTGAACTTGAAAGCGGAGTTGTTTACAAGCTTGTTGAAAAAACAGCACCTACAGATTATATAAAAGCAACAGTGCCTTATTATTTTGCAGAGGAATCTACTCCGGCTACGCTTCCGGCTGACGTCAAATCAGCTGATGTTATGGTACTTCTCAAGGGCGGAGTTATAACGATGCCGAATAATAAAATGGTAAAAACTCAGGTTGATGTTCAGAAGTACTGGCATGACGCACCGGGATTTTCCGGAATTCATGACGGAGTTGAAGTTCAGCTTTATCAGTCCAAGACTGACCCTTCGGGTAAAACAGACGAACCAACAATTACTATTGGATATATAGATGGTAATGGAAAAAATGATAAGCAGTCATTTACTGTACAGCCTGGTGCTGATGCTGTAATGAGGATGAAAACTTATGGTGCGTGGCTTACAAATGGTACAGAAGGATTTGGAATTAACGGACAGGGAATTAACTGGTATAATATTCCTGAACAGCATCAGGGAAAATTGATTATAGCAGGCAATGACCCTCAGATCAAATTGCAGACGCAATGGGAAACAAATAATATACCTGCTGACTGGTATGACCAGGAAGGCTGGTATAATGAATTTGAGATAACGTATAAAAATGTAACAGAAGATATGGAATTTATATTTTACTTTACAGGAGCCGGCAAATATAATGATTACAGCCAGTATAAACTGTTAGTTGATATTTCAGAACCTGATGCTGTTAAGGGACTGCCTGATGACGCAGTTGCTATCGGAAATCCTGTTACACTCAATAATGATAACAACTGGTATTACAAGTGGGACAATATCCCGAAAACTGACGAATACGGATATAACTATTATTATTACGTACAGGAAGTAACAACAGTAACGGATTATACTCCAGGTTATGACAATAACGGTGCAAATGAAGGCACGATAAATATAACCAATAAAGGAAAGGGTTATACAAATGAAATGCCTAAAACAGGAGGAATCGGAAATAAGCCGATGATTATAACAGGAATTATTCTTATTTCTGGATCATCTGCTCTTTACATCCTCAGCAAGCGGCGTCGCAAACGCTGTTGAAATAAAAATATAAACGAAAGGAAATGATTTTATGAAAAACACTAAGAAATTTTTAAGCATTATGATAGTTGCTATCATGACATTCTGCCTTAATATGTTTTCTGTATCTGCTGATGATACATATACAATTACGGTAACTAATTCAAGTACAACTGTTTCCATTAATGGAAAGACCTATACAGCATATAAAGTTTTCAGTGTGACTTACGATGCTGATGAAGGTGCATATACTTACAGTACCGATAGTACTTGTGTTGATCTGGCATACAGCGGATATGATTCAAGCCTTAATACTGTAAATAAGGTTATCAATTCTCTTAACAATGATACTAATGCAAGAAAATTCGGTGATTATGTATATAAGAATTTTATACAGAATGGTTCAGTAGCTTCATCTGTTAACCAGGGAAGCGCAACAGCAAGCGGTGAACAGGCTGTTATTACTGTTCCGTCAGCAGGTTACTATCTTGTATTTGGTGAAGGTGATAACAACAATGGCGCTGACGGTGAAAAAACTGTTACATCACTGGTAATGCTCGATACAGCATCACCAAGCGCTACTGTTAAGCCGAAATTTGACGCACCGTCACTCACAAAGGAAATCCAGCATAATGATGACAATTCATGGGGCGTTGTCGGCGATAATCAGGTCGGAGATACAGTAAACTTCCGACTGACTTCAACAGTTCCGGATATTACAGGATACAGTAACTATTCATACATTATCCACGATACTCTCGGAAATGGGCTTTCATTTACTACAGGCTCACTGGAAGTTAAGGTAAATGATTCGACAGCTCTTGATGCATCATATTATAATGTGTCTGCAATTGATCAGAATCTGACTGTTACATTTGATGTAAAAGCGGCTATTGATGCGGGTGTAGTAAGTAAATCAGATAAGCTGTATACATATTACAAAGCAACATTAAACAGCGATGCACTTATTGCAGGACCGGCTGTTGATACCACAAACTACAATGAGAATACAGCATATCTTGAATATTCAAATAACCCTTATTCGACAACAACAGGTAAAACACCTGAGGCTAAGGTTTACGACTGGACATTCAAATATACATTTGACAAGGTTAACCAGAAGGGCAATAAAGTTGCTAATGCAGGATTTACAGTTAAGAACGCAAGTGGTGATGTCATTAAGTTTACATCCAAAGGAAATAACCAGTATATAGCTGATCCGAATGGTAATGTAACAGAAATCATGACAACAGCAGACGGCACATTTACACTTTTAGGTCTTGACGACAATGTCAAGTATACACTTGAGGAAACAACAGTTCCTAAGGGCTACAGCAAATGTGAAAATGTTGACCTGACATTTGCATCATCATATAATGCAGCAGGAAGCGAACTTTCAACACTTACAGCAACCGTAAATGGTGCTAAATCTCATAATGATGAAAAGGCTACTATTGAAAACCAGTCAGGTTCAAAACTTGTTGGTACAGGCGGCATCGGTACAACTGTATTCTATGTCGGCGGCGGTGCGATAATGGCAGTTGCGGCAGTTCTGCTCGTAACAAAACTTCGTATGAAAAATAAAAATATCTGAAACTGAATTAGCAAAATCTTGTTCATAAATATCGTTTGTCCGCAGAGTTTTCTCTGCGGACAGCGTTAGGGAGCGTCTCATGAAAAGTAAGAAGAAAAATTTTCTATCCACTTTAATTTTAATAATATTTTTTTTCGTGGGACTCTCCGTAATGCTTTACCCGACTGTCAGCGATTATTTCAATTCCAGAGCACAGAATCATGCGATTGCAAATTATGATAAGGTTCTTAATTCCATGAGCAAAAGTGAATATAACAAAATGCTTCAGGAGGCAAAAAATTATAATAAGGAACTGAAAGAAATTCATAATCCGCTTGAAAATTATGACCTGGCTGATAATTATGAAAATATTCTTGATGTTACAGGAACAGGAATAATGGCATATATAAGTATTCCGAAAATAAAGGTTGAACTACCTATATATCACGGAACAAGTGATGAGGTACTGAATGTTGCTGTCGGTCATATACAGGGTTCGACACTTCCTATAGGCGGTTCGGGAACTCATGCCGTCATTTCCGCACACAGGGGACTTCCTTCTGCAAAACTTTTCAGTGATCTTGACCAGCTTAATGTCGGAGATACTTTTACAATAACTGTTCTTGATGAAATTCTTACTTATTCGGTTGACAAAATATCTGTTGTGGAACCGGATGAATTTGAAAATCTTCAGATTGAAAAAGGCAAAGATTATGTTACACTTGTAACCTGCACACCTTATGGCGTTAATACCCACAGACTTCTTATAAGAGGAACGAGAATTGAAACAGCGGCAAATACTTCTGTACGAGTTTCAGCAGATGCTGTTCAGATTGAACCTGTACTGGTTGCACCTGTGATTGCGGCACCGTTTCTGATTATACTGCTGGGATTTTTAGTGTTCGGTGCATTCAGAAGAAAAGGAAAACCGAAAGGGGCTGAAAGTATTGAAAAAGAAGATTTTTAAATACCTGACATTGTGTATGGTTATTGTCATTTTCAGCTGCTTTTCTGTTTGTGCTGAGGAAAACAAGTCGGATACGCTGACGATAACCTGTCAGAAGGATGATATTATACTCAGCAATATGGAATGGAAAATTTATAAAGTTGCTGAAATACAAAACAATAGCTACGAGCTTACAGGGGATTTTCAGAACTATTCCGTAAATCTTAACGGTCTTTCAACGTCTCAGCTTCAGGCGGCGGCAGTTACCCTTGAAACGTATGCGGCAGTTGACAAAATATCTCCGCTGAATACCGGACTGACAAATAACGAAGGACAGATTGCTTTTGGAGGGCTGGATTTCGGATTGTATCTGGTGGCTGGGGAATCTGTAATTGCTTCCGGAAAATGCTATGTGCCATCGCCGTCGCTTATTGTGCTTGATGACAGCGATGATAAGGGTCTGAACTGGAAGTATGATGTTAATGCTACACCGAAACTCAGAGTCCTGCCGGAATCCATGAGAATATACAGCTTTGACTGTACTGTAAAAAAGACATGGACAGATGACAGTGAAAGCATACGTCCGAAGTCTGTGACAGCAGTTCTTACCAAAAATGGCGAGGAGTTCAGAACAGTTGAATTGAATGAGGAAAATAACTGGCAGTATAAATGGGAAAACCTTTCATCTGAGTATAAGTGGAAGGTAATCGAAAAGGACGTTCCCGAAAATTATACTGTGACATATACGGAAAATGATATAAAAACAGGTGTCAATTCAGATCCGGATAAGGAATTTATCATAAATAATACTTATTCTGAACCACCGACGACAATACAGACTCAGCAGGTGTCAGCCTCGACTCA
>OLWA01002696.1_pt1 | contig 15117 bp, 15 predicted proteins | sample 1673251 | NCBI WGS metagenome assembly OLWA01 (sample SAMEA3178937, study PRJEB25190) | human gut metagenome | biome: human gut; feature: human-associated habitat; material: faeces | place: Austria | collected 2013
ACTGGCTCAGATATATCTCCACCTGGAGGAGAAACGGCACCGATAGCTGTAACAGCTCCTTCTCTACCATCTTTACCTAAACAGATAACTCTACCAGCTCTTTCATAGTATTCAGCAAGTCTTGATCCTAAATATGCTGGATATCCTTCATCACCTGGCATTTCTTCAAGTCTACCAGACATTTCTCTAAGTGCTTCTGCCCATCTTGAAGTTGAGTCAGCCATGATTGATACTGAGTAACCCATATCTCTGAAGTATTCAGCAATTGTTATACCAGTGTAAATTGATGCTTCTCTGGCAGCAACTGGCATGTTAGATGTATTTGCTATAAGAACTGTTCTCTTCATCAAACTTTGACCAGTTTTAGGGTCAATTAGTTCAGGGAATTCATTAAGAACGTCTGTCATTTCGTTTCCACGTTCTCCACATCCAACGTAAACAACTATTTCAGCATCTCCCCATTTAGCAATTTGGTGCTGAGTTACTGTTTTACCAGCTCCGAAAGGTCCTGGTACTGCAGCTGCTCCCCCTTTAGTTACAGGGAAGAATGTATCGATAACTCTTTGACCTGTAGTCATTGGAGCATCTGGTTTTAATTTACTTGCAAAAGGTCTACCTTTTCTTGCAGGCCATTTTTGCATTAACGATAACTCTCTATCACCTTTAGCAGTTTCAACAACACATACAGTACTGTCTACTGTGAAGTCTCCGCCTTTTATTGATTTAACTTTACCACTTACTCCGTAAGGAACCATTATTTTATGTAATACTACAGCAGTTTCTTGAACTGTACCTATTACATCACCTGCTTCTACTTCATCGCCTTCTTTTACAGTTGGAACAAATGTCCAAACTTTTTCTCTATTTAATGCATTAACAGCTATCCCTCTAACTAGGAAAGGAGAATTAGCTGCTTTTTCAAAAGCATCTAATGGTCTTTGTATTCCATCGAACATTGATTCTATTAATCCAGGTCCAAGCTCTAAGCTTAATGGTTCTCCTGTTGTTATAACTGGATCTCCTGTTCCGATACCTGTTGTTTCTTCGTAAACTTGGATAGATGCCTTATCTCCTCTCATTTCGATGATTTCACCGATAAGCTTCTTTTCTCCAACCTTAACTACGTCATATATATTAGCTTCTTCCATTCCTTCAGCTACAACTAAAGGTCCAGAAACTTTAATAATTCTTCCGGTCTTCAATTCTCTAACCTGCCTTCCTATAAAATATTCATACCTACAGCTTTTTCCACACTCTCACTAATTCTCTTAGAACCTATATTTAAAGTTCCTTGATTACTTGGAATTAATATTACAGCAGGAAGCAATTGATTATTATAACGTTCAATAGTTTCTTCTATTGTTACAGCAACTTGTTCTGTAACAAATATAACTGCATAATCATTCATAGCCATCTTATCTACTGCTCTTCTTGCTTCGTCTGCTCCAACTACTGGTGCAACATCTACGCCAAGTGCTTTGAAAGCTAAAACTGAGTCTTTATCACCAACAACTCCAATCTTCTTATACATAACTATCACGCAGCCTTTCTCTAATTACTTCCTCAGCAACATTATTAAGCTTACCAACCATTATAATTCTAATTAATTTAATTTCTGTTTCCTTTGCATATATATAAGAAAGAATTCTTTCTGGTCCAAAGGTAACAAATTTTGAATCCTTCATTAGCGCCATTATATAATTATCGCTTAATTTTTCTAATAGGTTTGCTGAATTTGTAGCTATATACCCTTCTAATCCTTCTCTTACTATCTCTGAGTAAACAGAAAAACTTAACTTAGAAATAATATTCTCTGGTGATTCATTGATTATTGATACTAATGTATCTTTATCTATGTATCCACCTGGAACAATAACTTCTTGAGCAAATTCACGACCCTTACCTTGTTTCTTAATTCTTAGTAAAGTCTTGATATTTGTTGAATCAATCATTGCATTTATTATTTTATCAGTAAAACTGTAGTTTAATGATTTTCTTATTTGAACTAATTCTTCAAACATAAACTTATCTACAATTATATCGATTCTTTGTGGATCTTTTGTTGCCTCAAAATCTTCAACTGCTGCCATAACAGCCTTACCTATATTTCCTCTTAAATCACCAAAGCTATCTGAGTCAATTTTTCTTTTTATTTCATTAACATCATCTTTTCCTAAGTGAATTAGAAGATTAGAAAAATCTTTTCCTAAGAATTTACCTTTTAAAAGAACTTTTACATTATGGTAAATATATTTTGTGCTGAATAAATTTACAATATCTTTTACTGGACATAATTCATATACCAGACTATAAACTCTTTGTAATTCAGCACTTAACATTTCCTCATAATCACTTGCTCTTTTTACATTCCCCATAACATTTGCATACTCAGTTTCACCAAGTATTTTTATAACATCATCTGCATTTGGAGCTTCTATCATTCTTTGGATTTTGGCCTTATCAAGGAGTCTTGTTTCTAATACCCATATTCTTGAAAGAGCTTGGGTAAATTGCATTAAATCCATAGCTTACCTCCTTAATTAAATAACACCTTTGCAACTTCAAATTCTAATTGATCTTTTAATGAATCAACAAGAGATTCAAAGGTATTATTAATTTCTACGCCACCTTTTTCTAATATGAAACCACCTCTAAATGAACCAATAGTTTCACTTATTTTAATTTCACCTTTAAGTCCTTTTGCTTTTAATTCTGTATTAATTTCTGCAACAACTTCTTTTGACACTATTTTGTTACCATCTTCATTTAAGATAAGTGTTTCATCACCATCTATATTTAATGATAAAATAGAATCTTTAATAAATTTAACAAATTCTCTATCATTTAATTTACATAACGTTTCTACACTCTTAGAGAATACTTCTTCAATTACTTCTTGCTTAGCAGCTAATTTTTCATTTCTTGCTTTAAGCTTAGCACCTGAAATTACTCTTTCTTTTTTAGATTTAGCTTCAATTTCAGCTTTTTCTAAAATTTCTTTTTCAAGTTCTTTTGCAGAAGCAACTTTTTTAGAAAGAATCTTATTTTTTTCTTCTTCAGCAGTAGCTAAAATACTTTCCTTTCTTCCTTCAGCATCTCTTAAGATTTTTGAAGTAATATTATTTACTGACATATCCTATATCTCCAATCTTATATCATGTTAACTAACATGAATGATATAACGAATCCTAATAATGCATATGTTTCAACCATTGCTGAAAGTATGATACCTTTTGTGTTGTGTTCTGGCTTCTTAGCTAATATTTGGATACCTGCAGCAGCAACTCTACCTTGAGCGATACCTGAGAATAAACCTGCTATAGCAACTGGTAAACATGCACCGATTAATACTAATCCAGTAGATAAATCCATTCCTGGAGCAAGCTTAGTGTAAGCAACGAAACCAATAACGAAACCATATAAACCTTGAGTACCTGGTAATAATTCTAATACTAACGCCTTACCGAACTTTTCTGGTTCTTCTGTAACTAATCCTGAAGCGGCTTCCCCAACTAAACCAACACCTTTAGCTGAACCTATACCTGCTAAACCAACTGCTAAAGCAACACCAATTGCTCCAAATATCATTCCACCGTTATTATTCATAAAAAATTCTATCCAAGTTTGTACAAATTCCATTTTAATTTCCTCCTAATTTTCCTTTAAATTCATATATTTTTCTGATACTGTAAATGGCTCAAATTGTTTTCCGCCACCTTCGTAGAATTTACCAAAGTATTCTACATATTGTAATCTTGCTGTATGAACATAAGCTCCAAGTAAACTTAATCCTAAGTTAAATATGTGTATTAAAACAAATAATAATGGTATAACTATTATAGCGTACCATCCACTCATTTGAGTAATAAGCATATTGAAAGCTGATGCTATACATCCACCTGATAATCCAAGTGCCATAAGTCTTGAATAAGAAACTAAGTCTCCTACATATCCTGTAATGTTATATAAGTTATATAACCCTTGACCTATTTGCGCACCTTTACTCTTTTCATTTCTACCACCAGAGTAAATTATTAAAAGTGCACCAATAACCATACCAGCTATTGCAATGTATTTAACTACTGTTGGCCACCCTAAAAGTATACAACCAGCAAAAATACCTATTGAAACAAGCTCTATTATCCAAGAACCTACATCAACAATGGCATCAAATGATTTACCCATTTTGCAAAGGTATGAGAACTTAATTATAAGTCCAGCAAATATTTGAACAACACCAAATACAATTGATATTGCTAATATTGTAACAACATCTCTTGTTGGAACTAAAAGTCCTGGTATTGGTAAAATATCACCAAAATATGAACCATAAATCATACCAAATATAATTGTAGGTATACTTACAAATAAACCAAATCTTAAGAAATCTTCTGTTTCTTTTTTTAGTTTTAATGATTTAAGTGCTAATAAACATATTAATAACATTGTTAATCCATATCCTGCATCAGCAACCATCATACCAAAGAATACAAGGTAGAATGGTGTTAAAAACGGAGTTGGATCCCACTCATCATATCTAGGTGTACTATACATTGATGTAACAGATTCAAAAGCAGATACTAGTTTACTATTTCTAAGCTTTACTGGTACCTCTTCAACTTCATCTTCCTTAACATCTTCAAATGTCATATAGTAATCTTCACCTGTAACTTCTTTACAAATTGCACTTAAGGCATTATTGTCTTCAACAGCGCACCATCCTTGAATAGTAACAGTGTTGTTTGTTCTTAAGAAGTTTGTTGATGCTTTTTCTCTAGATACCTTATTGAAGTAATAATCATAAACTAGTTGCATTACCTTAATATCTTCTTCATAAGAAGCTAGTTCTTCCTTCATTAAAAATATCTTTGTCTTTCTGTCCTCAATCTTGGCAGATAAATCCATTATTGTTTTTTGAGGAACATCTTTGTAGTCAGTCTTAAATGCACTGAAACCATAATTTCTAATTAAACTTAAAGTTTCATCTGCTTTAGAGCCATCAACTAATATAAGTACATTAGTATCATTACTGTTTCTTGAAACAACTTCTACATAAGCATCTTTTAAAGCAGAGCTTAGCTCTTCTTCATATTGTTTTGCAATACTACCTATGAAATAAGCTGTTTTGTTTAACTCATCTAGATTTTCAAAGGAACAGTCTAGCAATTCCCAAGGTTTTAATATGTCAATTTCACCTTGAAGTTTAACTATTGAATTTTCAAAATCATGTAATTGTTCTTCTTTTTCTTTTACTTTTTCGTAAATAGCAGGCCAATTTGATTTTTCAACCAATTCTTCTAATTCCTCTACAGATAAGCTTTGCCTATCATCTTGTATTGATTGTAATAAAGACTTTTTAGGCATATAGCTATTCAGAAAATCTAGAGATGATTTAGCTTTTGATAAATTTTCTTCATACTCTGAACTATTTGAATCCACTTCATCTTTTGAAAGTTCTTTTAAAACTTCATTTTTTTCAAGTTTTTCTTCATCTTGAAGATTGATAAACTCAACCTTAGAAAATCCTTGTAACTTACGAAGAAGCTCTTTCTTGTGAGATTCAAAAGTAACCAAAGTGAATTTGTTCATCTTAACTATTGCCATGAATCTTCACTATCCTCTCAACAACTATATTAATAGCATTTTCTTTTAATGTAGGTGATAAATTTCTTATACTTTCTTTTTCTTTCTCACCATTTTCTAAAATAGGCTTTGCTTCAACATTTCCAGCTTCTACAGCTTCTTGTATTAACTTATCAGCCTTTGCTCTAGCATCTTTCACAATACTGTCATATTGTTTTTCAGCTTCACTATGAGCATTCAAAATTAACTCCTTAGACGCCTTATTAGCCTCTGATATCATGTCTTCAGCTTGTAACTCTGCTTTCTTTATCTCGTTAATTGCATCTAATGCCAAAATCTCACCACCTTTTCTCGTATTATATAATCAATATTAATACCTTATATAGTATTGATTACTGTTTTAATTATACACAATTTCATGCTTTTATCAACTTATTTTTATGATTTTTCTTTAAAAAGTTGAATTTATCACTTTAATTTTTGTAAATTAAAACTTAAATTAAGTCATTTCCCATCAATAACCAATGCATATTTATTCCCTCTACTTCTATATTATAATATTTATCGAACATATACTTAACTTTCTTAAGTAAATTTAATTTATTATTGAAAATATACTTTTTATATGTATTAGAAAAAGCCACAACTTGAAGCTTTTTCTTAATTATTTTTTATAATACCCTCTTATATCTATAATTAATAGAAAATACTTTAATTATACATTAATAATCTAATATTTCCATATTGCAATTAATTGTTATAAGTAAAATCTTCATTTTTTCTTGCTTTAATGTAATAAATATCTTCCCATACCTTTTCTTCTTCAATATCAAACTGTCCTGATAAAATCTTTCTAGTTTCTTCAATACTAGATGAACTCATAGGATTTAAATTTTTAAATTGAAACTCTTTAATTTTTTCTGACGGAAGAATAACTCTTATTTTATTATTAAATAACTTTCCTATTTCCTTATTAATATCCCATATATAAATGCTTCCTCCACTCTTTATGCTTCTAGTTATCTTTTGAAGCAACTTTTCTCTTTGATAATCTCCCCAAATATTGCTTAGAGCAAAGAAAATAGTACAATTATCATAACTTCTTTCTTTAAGCAATTCTGAATTTTCCTCTTCGATATAATCAACTGAAACTTCATCATCGATATCTTTGGCTATATTGTATATAACTCCAAAGCTTTCACCTACATCTAGAACATCCCCCTTTATATTAATATGATTTAAATTTAATACTATAGTTTTTCCCATATTATCCCCTTTATTACACTTAACATTTTACTATTGATTTTTACTATTATTCTGCTCTTTTATAAATATATTATGTTTACCTACTATTAACTTTTTTGTCCTATCTTTTTCCCCTTGAATTTTATCATCACAATTAAAACTATAGCTATGATAAATATTATCAGAAATACCCATATAATCTTTGGTAGATTAAAAACTGATAGATTATTTCCGTTTCTCAACTTATATATGCACCCTATACCGCTATCTAAAATATACATGCTGTCTTTATGATATCTTATACTTTTAACCTCACTTCCTTCCGAAAGTCTTATTATTGATTTTGCTACACCTTCACCATTCATGGCATACAATACCTTTTCTTTGTTATCTGCAAATACTATAGTATCTTTACTTAAGCACTTGCCATCTATATCAATAGCCAATCCTTCTAATGCATCAATGGATTTATGTTGATAAATAGGACCATACACCACTTCTGTAGGATGGTTTTTTATTATAAACGTATTAGCTTCCTTTCCTTTTATAAATCTTGGTGAAGTAACAGGATCGCCTCCACTGAAATCTGGCCACCCATACCAGCTCTTTTCTTTTATACTATAGATATAATCTTTATCACCTTCTAAAGGTCTATCTCCTGAATTTTCAATACCTCCTACTATAGCAATTATTTTACCATCACTGGTAACACTATACCCTTTAACATTCCTTATACCTGTAGCATATGTAGCTATTTCATCATCCATAAGGTTACATGATATTATACTTGCATTGCTAAATTTCCCCTCATTTATGGTTGAATCCTCCTGCACCGACTCTGAATAGTTACAGAATCCTGAAGTTCCACTGTTACCATATTTCCTACCTGATAGAGTCCAATGAAATGATGGTATATCCACTTTCCCTTCTGGACTATCTACTACTCCACTATTGGTGTTGCTACCTATAGATGCGTATAAAACATCTCCTTTAACTAAAAGCTTAATTTCTTTATTAATTCCGTTATTAGGAATATTATTAACTATATCACTAAAAGTTCCATTATCTAAATCATATTTTATAATAGAATTTCCACTAGATATTATTAGATAATTTTTATATACAACAATATCATATATTTTTAATGCATCATTAATAAATAATCTTTCTACTTTATTATCCTCATTTATTCTTTCCACTGAATTATCATAGGCAACATATATATTTCCATCATTATCAAAATCAAAGGAAACGGCATTTAAACAATCTTTATTATTAATTGTCCACTGGATATCATCATATACTATATTAAGTTTGTATTTATCATCTAAATTATATATACCAAAGGATATGGCTACAATGACTACACTAACTATGAAAAAACTTATAATCTTCTTCATTTCACCCCTCCCATTACTAAATTTATATTTTGTAATTTATAAAATATTCCCATTTAAAGTATACAAAAATGATTAGTACATGCTCTATATTATATATAAAGAAGTTTTTTTATATTTATCATAATCTTTTTAGATAAATATATATTTAACTTATAATATATCTATATATTAGGAGGTTTTTTTATGTATTATATTGAAATACTTAAAGCTATATTTCTTGGGATAATCCAAGGAATAACAGAATGGCTACCTATTAGTAGTACAGGTCATATGATTTTAGTAGATCAATTTATCAAACTTAATTTTTCAACTGAATATATTAATACATTTTTAGTAGTTGTGCAGCTAGGCTCCATTTTAGCTGTGGTGATATTATATTTTAATAAGTTAAATCCTTTCTCCCATAGTAAAAATATGCAAGAAAAACAAGAAGCTTGGAATTTATGGATTAAAGTATTAATTGCCGTTATTCCCTCTGGTGTTGTAGGCATATTATTTGAAGATAAAATAGATGAGCTTTTTTTTAATCCTACTACTGTGTCTATAACTTTAATTATTTATGGAGTTATCTTTATTTTTCTTGAAAATAGAGATAAAAGACCTACTATCAGTGCTTTTTCTGACTTAAGCTACAAAACAGCCTTTGGCATTGGTATTTTCCAAATACTAGCTTTGATACCTGGAACATCTCGTTCAGGAGCTACTATTATAGGTGCTACCCTTATTGGTGCCTCTCGTTTCATAGCTGCTGAATTTTCCTTTTTCCTAGCAATTCCCACCATGTTTGGTGCAAGTGCTTTGAAACTTATAAAAACCGGCTTTCAATTCAATACTTTTCAGTGGCTAATTTTACTTATAGGCTCCTTTGTATCATTTATTGTTTCAATATTTGCCATAAAATTTCTTATGGACTATATTAAAAAACATAATTTTAAGTCATTTGGTTATTATAGAATAGTTTTAGGATTATTAGTTCTATTATACTTTTACGTAATAGTAATCTAATTTCTTTAAAAAGTGTAGTAAAACTGCACTTTTTTTATATAAATTCTTAAAAACAATATGTATTCATATTTCCTATATTTTTAGAATAGATATTATTAGTTACGTAAGCATTACTTAATTTTACAGTACTTTTACCATTAATTCTATCATTGTCATCTTTACTTAAAGGAGTGATAACATGGAAAAAGATAATTTTTTTAAAAATTCTTTCTTTTTAACTGCTTCAAATATAAGTACAGGTCTTCTTGGATTTATTTTTTCCATTTATCTTTCTAAGCTAATTGGTGCTGAAGGAATTGGTCTTTATGGAATAATAATGCCTATATATAATTTATTTATCTGTCTTATGACCGCTGGAATCATAGCTGCTATTTCAAAGCTTTCAGCCATATATACATCTAATGGAGAAACAAATAATCTTTTTAAAACTATTGATTCTGTTGCTATCTTTAATATCATATGGTCTTTATTCATTGGTGTCTTTGTATTTTTTCTGGCACCATACATAAGTAGATATGGAGTTAAAGATCTTAGAACACTTAACGCCATCAGAGTAACTTGCCCGGCTATGGTGTTTATATCTCTATCCAATATCCTAAAGGGCTATTTTTATGGGACTTCCAAAATAACTGCTCCTGCCCTTATAGATATTTTAGAAAAAGCTATGAGAATTATTACCATTTCTCTGTTAGTATATATGTTTAAGGCAAAAACATTATCTAGTTTAGTTACTTTAGCATTTGTTTCTTTAGCCATAGGAGAATTACAGAGCCTTATATTACTTTATGTTTATTATAGACATGTAATTAAATCTATTCCCATTTCCAATGCACCTACAGAAAGCAGAGGTCAATTATTATTTAATGTTTTTGTAATTTCTATTCCCTTATGTATTAATGGGTTTTTAACAAATATTTTCTCAACCATTGCAACCTTGATAATTCCTAGAAGACTGGTGGCTGCTGGATTTGAATACTCTATAGCCTTATCTATGCTAGGCCGCTTTGTTGGAATGTCACTGACAATTGTCACTTTTCCTATAATTGTGGTGAATTCAATAAATATGTTACTTGTACCAGATTTATCAGAAAGTCTTAGCAGAGGGGAATATTATAACGCCTCAATGCGAATCAAAAAAGTGCTGAAGATAGCCTTCCTCTTAGGAATGGCTACAATGATAATTTGTCAACTTATTCCTAATGATTTAGGAATATTATTTTATAACCGCAATGACTTAGGTCTGTACATTAAAGCTTGTTCAATTGCTGCACCTATTCTTTTTCCTGCTAATACTATGTTCGGTATTCTCAATGGTTTAAATAAACAAGGTATAATACTTAGGAATTCTCTTATAACTTCTTCATTTGAATTAGTAATGCTTTTTTGCCTAACTAGCATTCCTAATATTAACATATTTTCCTATGCAATCACTGTATTCTTTTCATCTATCCTCAGCTTCACTATAAACATCATGGAAATAAGAAAACATATAGATTTAAATTTATCTAAAATGAACATATTAATTTTTTCACTTTTAGGAATTTTAATATTTTTATTTTTTAGAATAATACTAAGTATTATTCAAACTTATTCAGCTTTAATAAAAGTCTTAGTTACAGTTATTGGAGTCTTTGTAATCTTTGCTTACTTAAGTACTTTCGGCTTAGAAGACGATTAAAGTAGGCTCTATTTTTTTCCTTTATTGGTTACTATTTTATAGGTTATTAAATATCACTTTGCATATAATAATACTGCAAAGCAAATTAATGCTTTGACAAAACTTCACTGATAGAGGAGGATCATTTATGACACAAAAATTAGTACCTGAAGCAAAAAACGGTTTAGCTAAATTTAGAAATCAAGTTGCAACTGAAATGGGAGTTCCATTTTCAGATTACAATGGAAATTTAAGTTCAAAACAATGCGGTAGTGTTGGCGGAGAAATGGTTAAGAGAATGGTCCAACAATATGAAGAAGGAATAAAATAAAAACTGAATATTACACAAATTAGAGATAGGATTTAATTCCTATCTCTATTGTTATTGCCTTTGAATTGAAGTTTCAACTTGTGATGTAGTGTCCTTTATAAAGGTTTCTATATCTGATATACCGCCATTTACATATGATTCATATTTTTCCTGAATTATATTTCTTGCAGATTGAGCATTATTAATTGCTGGAGTATAATAAGCATAATTTAATTCTTCTTTAGCCACTGGATATACCTTTCCATATATACTTTCAGTATTATTTAACACATTTTTCATTGTAATGGTTTCTTCAGCTGAATATCTTACTGGAAGATAGCCAGTAGCTACAGCAAACTGTGCTGTATTTTCTGTGTTTGTAGCATATTTAATAAATTCATATGCTGCATATTTTTGTTGCGCTGTGGTATCATTAGTTACAAATAAAGATGCACCTTGCTGAATAACTGCTTTAGATTTAGCTTCAAACTTTGGCACCTCACTAATACCTAAAACAAATGCACCATTAGTCTGTATATGTGATGCTCCTGCTGTTGAGGCTTGATACATAAGTAATTTTTCATTGGAAAATGGCCCTGATAAATAAGTGTCTTCACCTGGTGTTCTAAAATATCCCTTTTCAGTATTATCTTTATAATACTGCATAAATTCTTTAACCCATTCATTATCAACATTAATAGTTCCATCTAATTCAATAAAGTCTTTTCCATCCATTTTTAATGTTGAAATAAAAGCATTAGACCCTGAATCAAAACCAAAACCAGGAATATCTAATTCTTCTTTACTCTTCTTGCATATCTCTGTAAGTTTTTCCATGGTTAAATTATTCAAATCATTCATTGTGTATCCTAAAGTACCTAACAATGTTTCATTGACATAAAGAACTTCTGTTGATTTAGTTAGTGGTATACCATAAATGCTTCCATCATTCCACTGTGATACTTCATCAATAAAAGTTTTAATAAAATCATTATTAATTTCATCTTTCATACCAATTTTATCATTATTGATGTATGGAGTTAAATCAATTATTTTCCCATCTTGAATTAATCCTGTTGCTAAATCTGGATATATATTGATAATTGCTGGCAAGGAATTAGATTGAGCTGCTGCTACAACCTTTTTATTTAAATCTGTTATATTTCCTTGATTTACAGCAGTAACAGTAATTCCTTTACCATTAGTACTATTGAAATCGTCAATAATACTCTGTAGTACTTCCCCTTGACTTCCTGTTAGGTAATGCCACAGTTCAATAGAAACTGGTTCATTCACCTCTATAATAATTTCTTCTGTAGTACTGGTAGTATTTTTACAACCTACAAACAATGCCATTGTTGTCACCACTGTTAGCAATGACGCCAAAAATCTTTTTTTCATTTGCTTCACCTCTAATTTAATATATTTTCTCTATTTATTGTGTGTAACTTTAATTTAAAAATTCATCTAAATTATCCTTTTATTCCACCTATTGATATACCGCTCATAATTTTCTTATGTAAAAAAATATAAATAATCACTATTGGAAGAGTAATTATTGTGGATGCAGCCATTAATAACTCATAGTTATTTCCAGCATCAGATTGAAAAGCTGTAAGTCCATTGGCTACCAATCTCATATCAACACTATTTGTTACTAATAATGGCCATAAAAAAGCATTCCACGAATTTATTCCTACCAGTATACAAATGGTTATTATTGATGGCTTAGCAATTGGTACCAATATACTCCAAAGAAACTTCCAATCACTAGCACCATCAACCTTAGCTGCATAATATAGCTGCTTAGGTACTGTTAAGAAAAACTCTCTCAGCATATATATAAAACATTTGCCATGTAAGGTATAAATAAAGCCCTATATGTATCAATCCAACCTAATTTAGATATTGTTTTAAAATTAGTTACTATAAGAACTTCTCCTGGAATCATCATTGATGCTAAAAAAATTGCAAATATCAAATCTCTACCTTTAAACTCCAAATTAGCAAAAGCAAAAGCTGAAAGAATAGCTATTATTACTGTAAAAATAATACTTAATGCTGTGACAATGATAGTATTAATAAAATATCTCACAAATGGAGCCATTTTAAATGCTATAGTATAATTTTCAAATTTAGGAGATTTAGGTATCAAGCTTGGCGGTATCTGGATTACTTCAAAACTTGTCTTTAAAGAAGAAGCAATCATCCAATAAAAGGGAAATAAAGTGATTATAGCAAATAGCACTAATGCCATATATTTTAAAAAATTCAAAAAATACTTTCTATTCATAAAATAAATCACCTCTAGTAATGAATTTTATTTCTTTGAGCATATTTCTGTATTCCTGTCACCAAAAGAATAATTACAAGTAATACTACTGCTGCTGCATAAGCAAGTGGAAAGTCTTGATCGCCATAAAATCTGTCAATAATATATCTAACTACTGTGGATACTGATCCATCTAAAGTTCTTCCTCCAAATAATACGTACACTTCTGTGTATACTTTAAAGGCTGCAATAAGACTTATCATATATGTATAAGCTATCATAGGTGAAACTAGCTTTATGGTAATTTGAGTAAATATTGTCCTACTTGATGCCTGATCTATTTTGGCAGCTTGATAATACTGAGGATTAATAGAAGCTATGCCTGTAGTCAAAATAAGTGTATTGAAAGCTAGGCTTTTCCATACTGCAAAAATAATTAATGCCAACATTCCATATTTAGAATCATTAAGCCAATTAATACCTTTGAAACCTATAACTTTAAGAACATAATTAATAACACCATATTCACTATTAAAAAGCCATGACCATACTATGCCTATGGCAACTAAAGATGTTACATATGGTAAAAAATATATACTCTGAAACATACTTTGTAACTTTTTATTTTTTAAATGTACTAAAGCATTTGCTAAAAGCAAAGAAATACTTACTGATAAAAATGGAACTATGGCTGCATATATCAGTGTATTTACCAGGGATTGTCTAAATCTCTTATCACTAAAAAGATATTTATATGATCCTATACCAAATTTAAATCCGCTGGCTTTTGTTTCATCAAAGCTAAATATTACAGTATTTATTATGGGATAGAATACAAAAACTAAAAGCACTATTAATGCTGGAAGTAGATATAAATAACCTTTATATTTTTTCTTTAACATTTTTTAATAAATTCCTCCGTTTTTTCATCAAATATATAACATTTTCCTTCTTTAGGTCTTATATATATTCCTTTACCTTCTTCAATATGAAAAGTATTTTCAACTAAAACCTTGAATATCCTATTATTATGACTTAATGTAAGAAGCTTTTCCCTCCCTAATATTTCTACAGTATCCACTTTAGCACCAATTCCTGCATTTGCTATTTCCACATCTTCAGCACGGAAGCCTAAAATAACATTTTTATTTTCTTTTGTAATATTCTTTATGGTATAATTATCAATTACTCCTATGCCATCTTTAACTTTTAAATTTACAAAATTCATCTCTGGACTTCCTATAAAAGATGCTACAAATTTATTGATAGGATTTAAATACATATCAGTAGGTGTTGATACCTGCTCAATAGCTCCATCCTTCATAAGCACTATCTGATCTGAAATACTCATGGCTTCTTCTTGATCATGAGTAACAAATATGGCAGTAACTCCTGTTTCCTTTTGTATTCTTCTTATTTCCTGTCTTGTTTCTACTCTTAGCTTAGTATCCAAATTAGATAACGGTTCATCTAACAAAAGAATATCTGGTCTTTTAGCCAAAGCTCTTGCTATAGCCACTCTCTGTTGTTGCCCTCCTGAAAGCTGCGATGGTTTCCTGTCTAAAAGTCCATCTATCTTTACAGTTTTGGACTAAATAAAGAATAATAGTTAATGAAATTTTATTGCAAACCTACGTTAACCTTG
>OLWA01002703.1_pt1 | contig 15069 bp, 7 predicted proteins | sample 1673251 | NCBI WGS metagenome assembly OLWA01 (sample SAMEA3178937, study PRJEB25190) | human gut metagenome | biome: human gut; feature: human-associated habitat; material: faeces | place: Austria | collected 2013
TCATCTTTCCGTATTGCAGCTGGTTTCTGCTGCTGGCCGGGGTCACGGCGCTGCTGTGGTGGTGCGACACCCAAAGCTATGATAAGCTCTGCCTGACCATGTTCTCGGGCATGACCTTCTGCCTGATCTTCTATATGCTGCTGCCGAACGGTCTGGAACTGCGCCCCACGGCAGAGGCGGTAGGGCGCAGCAACATTGCCATGAGCATCCTGCAGCTGATCTGGAAGGCGGATGCATCGGTGAACGTGTGTCCGTCCATCCACTGCCAGAGCTCGGCCTGCATGGCGCTGGCCTTCACCAACAGCCGTCTGGCAAAGGACCGCCCGGCCCTGAAAGTGCTGGCATGGGTGTGGGCGGTGCTGATCTGCGCTTCCACGGTGTTCACCAAACAGCACTCCATCATAGATGTGGTGTGCGGTCTGGCCGTGGCCTTCGTGTGGGTGCCGGTGGTGTACCGCCCTGCAGGAAAATGACCAAAAGCCCCCGGCCGGGGGCTTTTCTTGCGCACGGGCGCGGACAAATGGACAAAACAGAGAAAAAAACGGGCGATTTTTAGTTGCCGTTACACTTGACAGCCGCCAGCAGGTTGGGTAATATGGTCTTACAACTTCAATACTAGTATATCAATTTTTCAACCTGAAGGGAGAGAGACCGTATGGCATCACTGAGTGCGCGCGAAATGGCCTACCAGACCCTCCGCAGCCGGATCATCACCATGGAGCTCAAGCCCGGCGATCCGCTGAATGACCGTGAACTGGCAGAGGAGCTTGGCATCAGCCGCACCCCCATGCGGGAGGCACTGCTGATGCTCAATCTGGCCCGCATGGTGGACATCAAGCCCCAGAGCGGCACCCATGTGGCACCCATCAATCTGCGGCTGATGGAAATGGAGCAGTTTGCCCGCTTTACGCTGGAAAAGGAGATCCTGAACCGGCTGCGCGGCCATGTGACGCCCCAGCAGGAAGCGGAATACCGCAGGAACATCGAGGACTACCGCGTGCTGGAAGCAGATCTGACCCAGCCTGACCGTCCCACCCGGCTGCTGGAGCTGGACAATGCGTTCCACCGCAGATCCTTTGAGCTGATCGGGATGGCGGCGCACTATGACTACATGCTTGCCAGTCTGCAGCATGTGGAGCGCATCCGCAAGTTCAGCCTGCAGACCGAGGAGAACAAGTCGGTGTGCGCCACCCATACAGCGATCCTGGAAGCACTGCTGCACGGCAGCCCGGACGATGTGAGTGAAGCACTGGAAAGCCACCTGAGCCGGTACAAGCAGTCGGTGGCGCAGGCACGCAGCATCCATCCGGAATACTTTATCGATGAATGACAAGCCGGGAGGGCCTGCTGCGAAGGCAGGCCCTCTTTTGTGCGAAAATATAAAACATTTGAATCACTTGAATCCAGTTATTGACCGAAACAGCGTTTTGCGGTAAAATCGGAGTACAACAGGGCATGGCATCATGCCGGTTCCCGATGCAGCGTGCCGGTGGGTACGGCTGCGTGATCCTTTGAAAGACAGGAGGTCTTATACGATGAAGGCCAAACGATTGATATCCTTTGTGCTGGCAGCGGCATTCATGCTCAGCGCAGCAGCAACACCGGTGTTCGCCGCCGCCGCACTGCCGCAGCAGACCGCAGCAGTGGAACAGGAAAACGGAATAGTGTCCATCCGGATCAAGGCTACGGGCAACCTTGTCTATGGTTCGGATTATAAGCTGGAAGTGCAGACCACCCCTGCCGATACCCAGTATATCGGTGTCGTTGTGGGTATTGGCGGCGAGGCAAACGGCTATGTGACGCTGATGCTCTCAGATAAGATCCGCACCCTGCTCAAAATGATCCCCCTGCCGCGGGTGATGTCCAAGACGCCGGATCAGGTGGAAGAGTTCAATGTGTACAATTACCTCAAGCAGCTGATCGACGGCAACGACGTCGGCGTGCTGCTGCGGGTGGCCGATGAGGCCGTCTCGGTGATGGATGTGCTGCACTTCTATGTGCCCACCATCGATCAGGTGTCCAACGGCCTGCGTCTTGCGCTGAACCTGATCCGCAAGTATCTGCCGGAGGGGGCATTCAGCCGCATTTATCTGGACGAGCAGCCGGTGGATTCCGGCAACTATGTGGCGGGTGCGCTGGCGCTGGAAAGCAGCGATATGAACACGGCAGGCTTTGCCATGTTCCGCATCAAGCCCAAGCGCGACGGTGTGCGCATGTACTGGGCCCAGCAGGCAGAACAGGCAATGACCGCCGAAGAGCTGGAAGCCTTCAACGAAGCAGCCGTGCTGGAGGTGGATGGTCAGGTGGTGCCCACCGATAAGATCCGCTATACCTATAAAAAACAGGGCTGGTTCACCGAGAGCACCAGCGAGCTGCCCACCAAGCCGGGCACCTATACGCAGACGGCAGAGATCGACGGCAACTACAACTGCAGCAAGATCAGCCGCGATATCATCGTAAAGTAACGCTGTAACAAAAACAAGGCCCCGCACCTAAAAGGTGCGGGGTCTTGCTGTATCCTGCGGAAAAAATGGATCACATGCGGAACCGGAAGGCCCAGCCGCCGCAGCAGCAGTTGCACAGCAGGTTCAGCAGGATCATGCTCCAGCACCAGCTTCCAAATCCGCCGGGCTGGGCGTAGGTGGTTTGGGTGCGGTAGGTCTGGCCGGGGTTCTGCATCCGACGCAGGTGCATCTGGTACTCGGTGTTGTTCGGGTCCAGCTGTACGGCGCGGCGGGCGTCCTGCAAAGCGTCCACGCTTTTGCCAAGACCCTGATTGGCCAGCGAGGAGAGATAGTACCACCGCGCGTTGCGGCCGGTCATGCCGTCCAGTACGCGGCGCGCTTCGGCGTAGCGGCCATTGGCCACAAAGTTGCGGGCGGCCTGCATCTCCGGGGTATCCGTGCCGGAAGCACTGGGCCCGGCCTGCTGGTAGCCGCCAAAGCCAAAACCAAAGCCAAAGGGGTCGAAGCCCTCAAACCCGTCAAAGCCATCAAAGCCGGTGTAACCGTAGTTTTGCTGACCATAGCCTTGCTGACCATAGCTCTGCCGGTTGTAGCCCTGCTGCTGGTAGCCGCCGTAGGGGTTGCCGCCCATCTGGGGGCCGGTATCGCCCTTGGTAATGGCGTCGTAGGCGGCCTGCACCTCCTTGAAGTGCTCCTCGGCCGTGGGGTCGTTGGGGTTCAAATCCGGGTGCCAGCGCTTGCACTTGGCGCGGTATGCTTTTTTGATCTCGTCGTCGCTTGCGCCGCGCTGAACGCCCAGCACCTCATAGGGATCTCTCATGCTCGGTATACTTCCTCACTCATTATACTGACGGTACAGCATCACTGCACCATATCCGTTTTATTTTACCGGAACATCGGCACAAAATCAAGACGCATCGGGCTTTCCGGTGCGTTTTGCGTTTTTGCAGTTGTATTTCAGCCACACGCCGGAATACAGGATGTTGCGCAGCAGATCTGCGTCCTCCACACAGGGCAGACGCTCGAAGTTCTGCGCGCAGCGTGCCAGCAGGAGCTCGAAGATGTCCAGCATCTCTTCCTCGTAGTCCGGGTGGGTGCTCAGCTCCCGCAAGGGATTGTACGCGCCCCGGCGCTTGTCGCGGGGCAGGTCGTCGTAGGCGTCCAGCAGGTAGATGAACTTGCCCAGATGGAAGCCGATGCTGCGCAGCTCCGGTGCCCAGCGATCCTGCCGGTAGTCGAAAAGCTCTGCCATCAGCGCACCAAAGCAGCCGGACACCGCGTCAAGGTCAGTGCTGCCGGCGGCCTCATACTCGGCAAGCTTGGCAAGACACGCACGGATCGCATTGCACTGCCGTGGCCAGCGCTGGGCAGCCTCGGCGGTGCTGTTGTCCAGCAAGGCGCTGTAGCCCAGCGCCAGCAGGTTATGGTCATCCTGCCATTTGTCCTGTGCGTTATAGTAGTGCAGCGCCACGCTCAGGTCGGCGCAGTAGTCGGTAGGGTCGGCGCTGCGCCAAAGTACACCGTGTACTGGGTGGATGGGGCAGCGGCTGATGCCGCTGTCCGCGGGGGTCTCGCCCTCGTACAGGCTGCACAGCAGGATATTTAAAAAGGTCAGGTCATAGCTCAGGCTGAACCGTCCCCGCAGCCCGTGCAAGGCGTCGATGCAGCGGCACAGCCCGCAGTAGGCCGAGCGGTAGCGGCTCTGCGCTTCCGGGCTGAGGCTGGCCCGATCCGGGATCACATATCCAAACATGGCGGCTCAGCTCTTTTTGATGAACTGGGTGCCGCAGCGCGGGCAGGAGATCTGGATGCGTCCGCGTCCCCGGGGCACCCGCAGCTTCTGGCGGCACTGGGGGCAGCGGTAGTAGTGGTACAGCTTGCGGTTGGCCCACTGCTCCTTCAGGCTGCGGAACTTGTTGTTGAACTGGTCCTTCAGGCTGTAAAAGCGGTAGTTCTCCTCGGTGCGCTTGGAGATATTGCGGCTCAGGCTGCGGTAGTAGCACAAAATCAGCAGTGCCGCGCCCAGCCATGTGAACAGGGAAACGCGGGTGAGCAGCGATACCAGCAGCATCACGATGGAGCTCATGCTCAGAAACTGGTTCAGGCCATCGGTGCCGTAGCGCCCGATCATGAATTGACGGAATTTTTCTCTCATAGGTTTTCGCATCCTCTTCTCTGGGGCTTTACACACGGAAACGCAGGGCAGCAGCGCCGCCCTGCGGAATACTTTGTACCTCTAGAATATCAGCCAACCATGATAAAATTTTGAACAGACTGCAAATCTATCATGAAAGGACGAAAATCAACCGGGATTCAGGAAAAAACAACCATTTGAAAATATAATACCACAAAGTTGTGAACGAAAAAAGCGCTTACAGAAGGGTTTGTACCATTTTTCCACAGAGAAAGCGGGCAACGGGGAACAAAAACGAATATGGCCGGGGAACTATGGCGTATTTGCACAAAAAAGACACTGAATTCTGTCAATGTGAACGAATTCTTCCGATGACTGGAAATTTGCCGGAGAAAGGGTTGCGGAAATGCGGCATGCGGGCGTAAAATGTAACAAAGCGGTTGGTGTGACCGCTCGGAAACAAAAAAGGAGGAACGTGTATGAAAAAACTTATGCGGCTGCTGGCAGCAGTGCTGGCACTGACGATGCTGTGCGAGATGCTGCCGCTGGCGGCGTTTGCCCAGTCCGACATCGGGCAGGCGGTAACGGCTGCGGTGCAGGGGATTGAGGAAGAAAACAGCCTTTCGGGTTCTTGCGGAGAAAATGCGACTTGGGAGTTTGACTATAGCACACTGACTATCAGCGGAACCGGTGCAATGGAAGACTATAGTTTTTACGATGAAGCACCCTGGTACGAATATATGTATTATATCAATAGAGTTGTAATCCAGAAAGGTATTACAAGTATCGGAAAAAATGCGTTTTGGGACTGCGAATATTTGACAGGTGTTACAATTCCGGAAGGTGTGGAATCCATTGGAGATTACGCGTTTTCGATTTGTAAAAGGCTGCGGCGTATTACAATTCCAGACGGCGTAACACATATTGGAAGGGGTGCATTCTGGAGTTGCGTAAGATTGGTAGATATCACCCTTCCGGAAAGTGCAACAAGCATTGGGGATGGTGCAACAAGCATTGGGGATGGTGCATTTGAAGACTGCGATGCAATAGAGAACATTGCGCTTCCATCTGGTATGACAAGTATCGCAGCTCGTACATTTTCTGGCTGCCGTGCATTGAAGAATATTGTGATTCCGGACGGAGTGACAAGTATTGGGGAACGCGCGTTTAGCTCTTGTGGCCTGACGGATATCATGATTCCGGAAAATGTAGAATATATTGGCGAGGGGGCCTTCCACGGTTGCGAAAAGCTGGAAAGCATTGTGATTCCTGACGGTATAACAAGCATTGGAGATTATACGTTCTGCGAGTGCAGCAGTTTGACAGATATTACGCTTCCCGAAAGTGTGGAGAGCATTGGCAAACATGCATTTGAAAAGAGCGCCATAACAAATATTACGTTTTCGGACAATGTGACAAGCATCGGAGAATCTGCGTTTGCTCAGTGCAATCGATTAACAGATGTTTACTACGGCGGCTCAGAAGAAAAATGGAAAGAAATCGACATCAGCATTTCTAACGGTCCGCTTATAAATGCGACCATTCATTATAATTATTCCGGCACAGAGGAAAAACCGAGCAAAGAGTTTACGTTTGGACGGGATAATTTTAGATTTGCGCATAGTACAACCTCTTTTTTTGCAGATGAATTGGATGCAGACAACCAAGCAACGGAAAGCGCAGTGGATTTGCTGACGGATGAACCAGACTATAATCATTATAATATTTCAAAAGGAAAATTTGATCAGCTGACAGCAGGCCTGTCGGCAAGCCAAAAAGAAAAAATACGTCAAAAAGCTTATGCACGATGGGGCGGCTCTTGTTATGGCCTTTCTCTTGTTGCAATGATGCATTATGCATCGCCGGTACGTGTGCCATTGGATGGGTTCGACTTTTATGATGAAGAAGCGCCGGAAAATATATATAATCTTGATTTTCCGTATGGCAGCACCAGCAATACAGATTTGATTAACTACTATTATCTGACACAAAATCTACCATCGGTCAGTCGCGCAAAATATTTGCGTGCATTTGCATGTGCGCTTTCAACGAAAGCATCTATTACCAACATTATAAATGCATTGCAGGAAAATATTCCGGTCATTGTTTCACTAAAAACGCACGCGGTGGTTCTGCTTACTATTCTGTCAGAAACGGACACTTATTATCTCCTGCGGGTCTATGACCCCAATATGCTGTCTAATGGTGAGAATCAGACACCATCTACAATGAAATTGTACAAAAATTCTATAGGAACTATCAAGGTGGACTATCCGGCAAATAATCCGCACTACAAAACGGTGCCGTATTACTATTTGGCCACCGAAACATATTTGTACGACCCGGTCAACTATTTTGGTGTTTCAACAACGGTTTACTCAGAAACGGCAGATGACGTTGAAGTCTCCACCATTACCGCACCGGCTGGAAGTTCTTTTGTTGTAACAATGGGAAAATCCAGTTTTACCGTTACGGAAGGCGAGATTACTGCATGTACAGATGATCTGAAAAATGTGCTGGTTGCAGATAATTCCGTAAATGATACGACGGATGGAACATCCGATGCAACAGTAGAATTTTTGTTTCCACAATACACAGGTGAACTGAAAATTGGCTTTACTTCGGATGCCGCAGGTTCTATGGATATTCTGTGGAATAACTCGTTTGTTTCCGTGTTGACAGATGGAGTGACTTCTCTGACCTACGATGAATCCGCCCGCACGGTGGATGTGAGTGCAGACGACCCCACTGCGGTGAGCCTGCTGATGACCCAGAACACGGTCAACGATTCGTGGCCTTGGCACAGCTGGGCAGTGGATACCACAGGCACCACTACCCTCCATGCCGAACTGGACAGCGAAGGATTGCACCTGACCGGTGACGGCCTGACAGATGCCAAGTATGCCACCGAGAATGCAGATACCGAGCAGACCAGCGAGGGCACCGTCAATGTCCAGCCGGATGAGACCGGCAAGACCAGTGTGACCATCATCAATAAAAACGATGGCGACACCGATGATACCGAAGTCAAGGGCGAGGACAAGGCGGAAGAAACCACCTATACCGTTACGGTGAGCGGTGGTACGGCATCCCCTGCCAAGGCAAAGGAAGGCGAGACCGTTACCATCACCGCAGAAAAGACGGATACCTTCCAGAACTGGACAGTCGTGGCAGGCGGCATCACGCTGGAAAACGAGAACCTTCCCACCACAACCTTCACGATGGGCAAAGAAAATATTGTTATAACAGCAAACTATTCGAGCGGCGGCAATATCACGCCGCCAAGCCCCGGTGAACCGGGACAGTCCCCCTCCGATGATGGCGGTGCAGGCATTGTGCTGGCCATCGGTGCTGCGGCAACCGTGGCGGCAGGCATTGGTGCTATTGCGTTGATGCCGGTCAAGGTGGAGGGCAAGGTAGAACTGGCCGACCATACCGCGCTGCCCGGTGCAAAGATCGCGCTGCTGCAAAACGGGAAGGTCGTGGCGCAGACCACCACCGATGCAGACGGTAAGTTTGCACTCAAGGTCAAGCGCGGCAGCTATGAATTGACGGCGGCTTATACGGATGCCAACGGGCAGCTGATGCACAAAACCGCTTCCTTCAAAGCGCCTGCAAAGAACCTGACTGTGACATTCTGACCCCGGCAATGAGAAACCGATAAAACATAAAAACCCGGAACCATCCTGCCCTTTTAAGGGGGGAATGGCTCCGGGTTTTGTGTTGCAAAAAATTACCGGCAGCGCACGGTAAGCACCGCTTCGGTGTCCAGCGCACCCTCCATGCGGCAGTGCAGCACGGCGCGTCCGGCCTCGCCGGTGGTGGCTAGGTAGGTGCCCGCCATGCCGCCCCGCAGGGGCACCACGCTGGGGCCCAGAATTTTCAGCGGCCCTTCCACAGACAGGCAGACGGCTTCGCCGCAGTAGGGCAACAGGTTGCCGTTCTGGTCGATGGCGCGCAGGCTGACGGCGGCACAGTCCCATGTGGGGCCGTCGGTCAGCAGGGGGTTGTGCACGGTGCATTCCAGCCGGACGCTCTGCACCGGCTCCCGCACCACAGTGCGCACGGCGCGGCCATGCCACACCGCCTCGAACCGGTACACCGGCGCGGAGCTGCCCAGCACACCGATGTACTTGTAGTACATCCGCAGCAGCTCGTTCCAGCTCAGCCGCAGCGAGAGCATCCGCGCCTTGGAAAGGGGTGAAAGCGTCATGGCGTCCCGCCGCAGCTCATTGAGGATGGCGGCGACTTGTGCGCCGGTGGCGTGATCCATGCCTTCGTACTTTTCCAGCAGCGAGCCCACAAAATCATTGATCTCAATGGGCGGGTGGGGCAGGGCGGCAAAGCGTCCCCGGCGGTCGGGGCCAAACTCGGCCACGAAATCATTGCCGCGGTACAGCCGCACGCTCTCGGCGTTGGTGAACACCCAGCAGGCGGCGGCTGCGCCGCCGGGCAGGTCGCCCAGCGTCATGGCAGAGGAAACCTCCAGCACGATGTCGGAGGGTGCACGGGGCGTTTTCTGGCTGGCGTAGACGGCGGCAGAGAGCTTCGGGTTGCGGAACAGATCCATCACACCATGGTAGCAGATGCGGTCGCCGCTGCCGAATTCCCGGTGGGTGTTGTAGTCGGTCATGCACCAGCCAAAGCTGCCCGCCACGCCCGGCTGGGCGATGCTGTCGTTCAGCACGGCGGCGTGGTGCAGCGCCTGCACCAGACGGTGAGGTTCATCGTCAAAGGGCTTGGCAGGGAAGTTCTGTCCGCCGAACTCGCTGATAAGGTAGCCCTTGCGGGTGTCGGGGGTCACGGCGGCGCGGTTCTCGCAGCCTGTACCGCGCCCGGCGTAGGAATAATCGTTGTAGGCGTACACGTCCTCCAGCAGCTGGCTCTTGCGGGTGCTGCGGGTGCCCGCCGTGGGGCGGGTGGGGTCCAGCCGGTGGATGGCTTCGTTGGTGCGCTTATAAAAGGCCTCGTTGTCGGGGCTGCCGCTGATGCGGGCACCCCACAAAAAGATGCTGGGATGGTTGCGGTACTGGCACACCATCTCCCGGCAGTTTTGCAGCGCCTGCGCCTGCCACACTTCGTCACCGATGTGCTGCCAGCCGGGCATCTCGGGGAACACCAGCAGACCCAGCTCGTCGCAGGCGTCCAGAAACGCCGGGCTGGGGGGCGCATAGCAGGTGCGCACGGCGTTGCAGCCCAGTTCCTTTTTCAGCAGCTGGGCGTCCAGCCGCTGGATGCTGTCCGGCATGGCGTAGCCCTGATACGGGTAGCTCTGGTGTCGGTCAAGGCCGCGCAGCTCCACCCGCTGACCGTTCAGGTACAGCCCGCCTGCCACGAACTGCACGGTGCGGAAACCGAACCGCACCGTTTTTTCGTCCAGCACCCGGTCGGGCAGACCGCCGGTGCCGGGGCGGATGAGCCGCACGGTCAGGGTGTACAGGGTAGGGTGCTCTAAGCTCCACGGGTGCACGTTGTTCAGCGTGCCGGTGATGGGCAGGGAAAGCTCGCCGCTGTACACCGCCCGGCTCCCGGCGGGGCTGCGGATCTCGGCCTGCAGGGTGCAGCCGACCGTCTCGCCCACGGTGGCGGTGTAGATGCGGAAATCGCCCTCCGCCTTTGCTTCAATGAACACGTCCCGCAGATAGGCAGGCTCCTTGATATCCAGACTGACGGCGCGGTAGATGCCGCCGTAGGTCAGCGCATCCAGCTGCCCGCCGAAGGGCGGGATGTTCAGATCCTCCCGGCTGTCGCAGCGCACAGCCACCACGTTTTTTTGTCCCAGACGCAGCGCGCCGGTCAGGTCCACCGTAAAGGCGGTATAGCCGCAGCCGTGGTGGAACACCCGCCGCCCGTTGCAGAACACAGTGGCATCGTGTGCCACCGCCCCGAAGGTAAGCAGCACGGTGCGGCCCAGCCACTCTTTGGGCGCAAAAAACTCCCGCCGGTAGCCGCACAGGCGCTGGTAGTCGTTCTCATTGCAGTAATTATAAGGCAGGGGCTTGACCGTGTGGGGCAGCCGCACCGGGGTAAGGGAAAGCTCCGGGCATTCCGGGCGCACCAGCGCCGGGTCGAATGTGGGGGTGAACAGCCAGCCCTCGTTCCAATCGTAGTGTTCCATAGCAGGATCTCCGTTTGAGTGATAAGCTTATAGAGGTATGGTATCACAAAGTTATGAACGAAAAAAGCATTCGCGGGGCTGTTTTACAGCTTTTTGCGCAAAAAAGTGGAGCGAGCGCAAGGAATGCGTCCTGCAAAAAGGCAAACTGCACAGAAGCAAAATCGAAACTTTGGTGGTTTGGCTGAAATGTGAAAATAGAAGCTAAAACTGCCAGAAACTGGTTGCGAAACGGTGAAAAAAAGGTATAGAATAAGCACAGAAGTGCGCAAAAACACTTCAATATTTAACAGAAAGGAATCATGAGCGATGAAACGAATCCTTGCGGTGTTTCTGACATTGGCAATGGCGCTGAACATTGCGCCCATGGCTGCTTTTGCGGCTGCGGACAGCGATGCGGCATCCATTGTTGCAGTGGAAGAAACAGATGAAAATGCCTCGTCCCAGATGGACGAGCAAACGGCGAGAGCCATCGCGTCTGACCCGTTTTTGCAGGTAGGCTCTGCCCAGCCGGAGCAGAAACAGACCCAGCAGGCGGAGGTAGATACCTCCAATGTGTCGATGAAAGCAACGAACAGCTTTGGTCAGCTGCTGGTGAATGGCATTGAGGGACAAAGTACAGATGCCGACGGCTCCACAAATCGGATCACCAATGTAACGATGAATGGGCGCACGGCGAATGTACAGTTTGTGCTGGACGGCACAGCAGACCTTATGGTGGCTATTTATACGGATGGCACCGAGGAAGAAATGGTGGCCAGCGGTACAACGGAAGTGTCCGGCAGCGCCGACAACGGCGCGGCACAGGTGTCTATTGTAGGCGATATCCCCGAAACCTACACCATCAAGGCATTTCTGCTGGACAAAACTGACCATTCGCCGCTGAGCAGCGCCTACACGGATGTGTCGCATACGCAGGAAATCATTGATCTGGACAATGCAACCGTCAACGACTTCCCGGAAGACCGTGTCATCAATCTGGACGATCAGGATAATACGAACTTTGCTGTTGTCAACAAAGAAACGACTTTGCTGACATACGAGGACAACACAGCGGGCGAAAACCAGCTGCTCAGCGAGGATGATACCAGCCTTGTGTACACGTTTGGCAACGCCGGTGCTGAAATCAGAAATTTGCAGCCGGGTGATATTCTGACGTATGAATATGCGCCGGGTGAGCTGCTCATCGCACGGGTACAGGACATCACGGTCAATGGGGATATTGTGACCATTCAGGGTGACGATACGCTGGAACCTACCGATGTGTTCGATATTCTTAAAATTGAAGAATTTGCGGATTCTGGAGAACTGGTCCATAGTGATGAAGGGATGGACCCGGCTGTGACCTATCTGGGAATGTCAACCGGAGTGGATGCCGAAAACAAGTTTGAAATAAAGGATGGAGCGATTAGTGATAACGTTCCAATTGTAGATAATGTTACACATGAATTTGCATTAAATGGAACGCTTAAAGACATAAAAGATGGCATGCTTTCTGTAACGGTGAATGGCGAAGCTTCGTTATTTGCAAATATTGATTTTGCTTATTATATAGCGTGGAATAAGCAGTGGATCGCATTGTCCAGTCAGGTCAGCATTTCGGGTAAAATTTCTGTCGGTGGGGCTATTTCGGCAAAGGTCCCATTGGGACCGCTCCATACACCAAAGATGTTGAAAAAAATTGGCATAGAAGCAGAAATTACACCGAATATTGTTCTTGAGCTTTCTGGGCAGATTACCTTTAAATTCAGCTATGAACAGCGCATGCTTCTGGGTTATTCCACGATGGGTGGATTTCAGAATCTAAGCGAACCGGCAAAAGGAAAAGTTGAGCCGGTTATGGATGATGATAAGAGCACATCGAAAACGATCAGCATATTTGCGGGCTTGGAGATTGGACCCAAAGTTCAATTGGGCGATGAACTGCTGTGGGTAGAGTTTAAGCTGAAAGGCGGTGTAAAGGCTTCTGCAGAGCCACTTGGAACGGGTGAAGGAGTAAGACATGAATGTGCACAATGTCTGGATTTTACGGAAAAGTTGACGGGAAAGCTTACAATAAAACTGATCCTGCTAAAAAAGGACTTGGTAAATGTCGGAGTTCCGGAAGAAATAAATCTTCTTGATATCCCGATTGGAAATTGGTATTGGTCACTTACCTTCGGAGAGGTAGGCGAAGGTACTTGTCCACATTTGACCTATCATGTACAGATCTCGGTAAAGAATCATCGAGAATCCGGCATTACGATTTATGAAAAATTGACGTCCGGAACGCAGATGAAATTTGTTGAACTTGGCAAAACGGATGAAAATGGAACACTGCAAGTATACCTTCCGACGGGAAATCATGATTTAATGGCAAGTATAGGAAAGCAAAATTATAGCGGAATGGCGATGATAACAGGCTCTCCGACAGAGATTGAATTGAGCCAGGAACGCACAGAACAGCCGGATAAGCCTGAAACACCGGATTACACGCTTGTAAATGGCCGCCTTACGATCAATAAGGAAAGCGTCATGCTGGACTATGAGAGTGCAGAGGATACTCCTTGGTACAATTCTCGTAATGAAATCGACCGTATCCTTACCCAGTACATGGTGAAAAAAATCAGCAGCTATGCCTTCGCAGACTGCGATAAGGTGACAGAGGTTTATATTGGTGATGAGATAACCGAAATTGGCGATTATGCATTTTCCGGGTGCTCTTCTCTGGAAAAAATCACCTTTGTTGGCACGATAGCAAAGTGGAAGGAAATTCAAATTGGAATCGGAAATGATGTGCTGAACGAAGTGACAATTATTTGTTCGGACGGTGTGATTAACAAAGATAATTTGGATAAACCAGATGAATTGATTGTTGCATCTGGAGAATGTGGAGAGAGCCTGACATGGAAACTGAACGAAACGGGAACGTTGACGGTTTCTGGAATAGGTGTGATGTGGGACTATACATTTGAGGATTATAAATCATCTGCACCATGGAACATTAAAAATATTAAGAAAGTTGTTATAAAAGAGGGCACTACTAGAATAGGTAGTAATGCATTCCATGGATGCAGCTCTCTAGCAAATGTAGAGTTACCAAATACGCTAATAGAAATTGGAAAATATGCATTCGCCGGAAGCATGGTATATGAAATGGATATTCCCGAGAGTGTGACGGTGATCGAGGAAGGCGCGTTTTCATCAATATGGGAGCTCAGAAAAGTTGTGTTACCAAGTAGGATATCAGATATTGAAAGTATGGCGTTTTACGATAGTGGATTAGAGAATATTTCAATTCCTGATAGCGTGAAAAGAATTGGGAGAGGTTCTTTTGCTAGCTGCAGAAATCTGACTGAGGTCACTATACCTAACAGTGTGACGGAAATTGAAACGGAAGCATTTTATGGGTGTACGCAGCTAACAAAAGTGGAAATATCTTCTAATATAGAAAAGTTGGATGGTGCGGTATTTAAAAGCTGTACAAAGTTAAATGAAATTCAAATCCCAAGTAGTGTTTCAAGAATTGAACAAGATGCCTTTGCTAATTGTACGAGCTTGAAAAAAATTGAAATCCCGGATAACGTTACGTTTGTTGGAAATAGTGCGTTTTATAATTGCAGTAGTTTGGAAGAATTGAAAATTTCCTCAAACGTGACAGAAATAGAACAGTTTGCATTTGAAAAGTGTAAAAAATTGAAAAGCGTGAAACTTCCGAGTAGTTTGGATGTTATTACAGGGGGAATGTTTCTGTGGTGCGATGAGCTGGAAAACGTTACAATTCCTAAGAGCATAATTGCAATCGGGATGTATGCGTTTAGGGAATGCTATAAATTAAAGGATGTTTGTTATGATGGAACAGTAGAGATGTGGAAGGAAATTTGGATAGATGAAGATAATGCGCCTCTGCTTTCAGCAACTATCCACTGCACCGATGGCGACATTGTCCCCAATACGGAAAACTCCATCACCACCGGTGTGGCTTCCACCTCGGACAGCAAGCTCCAAGCCACCTTTGCTGATGCCAAGGCGGGCAAGGAGTATGTGGTCATCGTCAGTAAATCGAAGGGTCTCCCGCTGAGTGCGGACAACCTGATCTACATCAACCAGATCACGGCAGATGCCGATGGCGAGCTGACTGTGCCGTTTATTACGGCAGCAGATGCAGCAGAAATGACCTATGTGGTCGCCTGCGCACAGGATGATGCAACCGACCCGACCCCTGCAGACCCGGATACCCCTTCCTCCGGCGGTGACGGCGGCGGGGCTATTATCCTGATCGGCGGCGTGGCAGCCGTGGCGGCAATAGCCGGTGTGGTGATGCTGATGCCGGTCAAGGTGGAAGGCACTGTGAAGCTGGCCGACCAGCCGGTGGC
>OLWA01002709.1_pt1 | contig 15054 bp, 16 predicted proteins | sample 1673251 | NCBI WGS metagenome assembly OLWA01 (sample SAMEA3178937, study PRJEB25190) | human gut metagenome | biome: human gut; feature: human-associated habitat; material: faeces | place: Austria | collected 2013
CTTACACTGGCTTTTGAAACTCCAACACGCCGTGCAACATCAATAGAGCGGACAGCACCGTGATTCTTTTGAAGAACCAGCACAGCCTCCAGATAATCCTCTCCGGACGCATGAAGTTTCATTAAGACCTCCCTTATGCAGATAATTTCTGTTCGGCGTTCCACATGGCCGCATACTTTCCGCCTTTAGCCAGCAATTCATCGTGAGTACCGGCTTCAGCAATCTTTCCGCCAGATACCACAAGGATTTGATCTGCATTTTTGACAATGGAAAGGGTATGAGCAATCATTACCACTGTCTTTTTTTCTTTCAGCAGATTGGCGATGGCCCGCTTTACGGCAAGCTCATTTTCAATATCAAGAGATGCTGTTGCTTCATCCAAAAGTAGGATGGGGCTATTTTTCAGGATAGCGCGGGCTATTGAAATTCGCTGACGCTCACCGCCAGAGAGAAGATTTCCATTCTCGCCAGTCGGCGTATCGTATCCCTTTTCCATCTTGCGGATGAAGCCGTCACAGTTGGCCTCCCGGCAGGCGGCTTCGATTTCCTCATCCGTGGCCTCGGGGCGGGCGTGCCGGATATTCTCACGAATGGTATCATCAAAGAGAAATACATCCTGATCTACCATAGAGATTTGTTCCAGTACACGCTCTGCGGCCACATAGTTGATAGGTTTGCCGCCGATTGAAATGGTTCCTCCATCCGCCTCGTAGTATTTTGCAATCAGGTTCAGAATGGTGGATTTGCCGGAACCGGAGTCCCCGACAATGGCAGTGAGCTTCTGGTCTGGCACCGTAAAGGTGGCGTGTTTCAGCACCGGCTCTCCGGGTACATACGAGAAGTCCACATTGTCGAAGTTGATTTCATGGGTGGCTGTTTGAAACGGCTCCATACTGCCGGTCTCCTCTGGTTCATTGACTACTGCTTGAATTTTTCGTTTTGAGATCATCATATTTTTGTAGCCAAACAAATCAACCGAGATTGTCATATATAATTTTGCAAGCATCATAGGCATCATGGCAACCATCAAATAATCTACGCCTGATACTATTCCCGACATCCACGGTTTTGAGGTCACGAGCATAACAGCAGGAAGCGAAAGCCATGTTAGCATGTTAAAAAAGAAAGATACAGGAATGCCAGTGGCCTCATATTTATAACTCACTTGGCTGTACTCCCTCAAAATATCTGTTATCGTTTTATTCCTTGTTCCACCCATACCGTAGGCTCTGAGCGTTTGAATACCGTTTACATATTCTACAATGCTACTGACAGCCTCCGCACAAACACTATTGCGTGCATTTCCATATTTTTTTACAATTCGGAAAGAAAGCCACATATTGGGAATAAACAGCAGGCTTATTGCAATTAAAATCAAGCCGGCAGGCAAATAAAGAAAACACACGAAAAGTATCAGCATTACGGACAGTGAAATGTTTTTCACAAGATTTCCTGTCCTATGTGTCAATATTTGCTCATAATTGGAAACATCACTTGTCATTGTGTTGACATACTGTCCAATCTGGCCTTGATGAAAGCGCGACAATGGAATTCGTTTGAATTTATCCCCTAAATAGAGACGGATTTGCCTGGATACAGCTCCACCTCCAATTTGCCCTTGTGTATATCCAAATCCGTAGGCAATCAGCCGAACGGTAAAAAATCCAATGATTAAAAAAGTCAGGTTATTCAGATGTTCTATTGTGACAGTATTGTTTAGGAGCATGTTCAAAAGCAAATAAATTGCCATATAAACACAAGCTGAAAGAAGTCCCTCCAGCACAGTAAAGAACACCCCGATACCAAAGCGAACATTCTTTCTGAACGGATCATTTGCTTTCATACGAAATCACTCCTTTCATGGAATAGCTGACCTCTCTTGCCGCATGATACCTTTCCCAAGCCTTCTGATAGTAACGGTTCTCCTCTAACACTTCTTCATGTGTTCCAAAGGCCGTAATCGTATGATTTTCAACAACCGCCACTTTATCGCACATCTTAATAGCACCCAAACGATGAGCTACGATTAATACGGTTTTCCCTTTACAGAGGTTGGAAATTGCCATGTCAATCTCTACCTGATTTTCGGGGTCGGCAGCACTTGTTGCCTCGTCCAGAATTAGAATAGGTGCATTTTTTAGAATTGCGCGGGCAATGGCAATCCTCTGCTTTTCTCCGCCGGAAAAGCGAGAACCGAAGCTGCCCACTTTCGTATCGTATCCATCCGGCAAAGACATGATAAAATCGTCAATCTGAGCCTCTTTTGCTGCCGCCCGCACTTCTTCCAGTGTGGCATTACTACCCATACGAATATTTTCCAGTACACTGTCACGGGTTAAAAAGGTCTTTTGAAATACGATGGAAATATTATTTAGCAACTTTTCATAGGCAATATCTTTGATGTTTTGACCGCCAATCAGCACTTCACCATCTGTAACATCATAAAAACGAGAAATCAATTCAATAACAGTGGTTTTTCCTGCTCCAGACGCACCTACGATTGCTACTTTTTCCCCTTCTGCAACATGAAGATCACAATCTGTTAATACATCTGTTTTCCCGTCATAGGAAAAACGAACTGCTTTTAGAGTGACATCATGTGACTTTGGAAAATCGCCAACGCTATCAAAAATTGGCAAATCAAGAATTTGTTTCGCCTTTTTGACGCCGTTTAATGATTGTGCCAGTTCCATAGATAATTGCTGAAGAGGCAACAATTCCGATAAGTATAGAGAGCCAATATACGCAAACAACAGAAAAATGCTTGCTGTAATTGAACCATTCAAAAATAACCGCCCGCCAATGGGGATAATCAATGCCATTCCACATTCAAGAACAACAATAAATGCCGCATAGAATGGACCTGTCTTTCGTGATACTTTATTCCAGATACGATTTTCTTCTTCAATCGCACCGGAGAATTTTTGAAAAGAATGACGGCTCATGTTATAGGCTTTAATCAATTTCATGCCGTTGATATATTCGATGATTACAGAATTGAAGTTCGCCATTGCCTCCGTAACATGGGGCATCATTCCTGCCATAAAAGCAAAGCAGCCAACCATGATAATAAGTGTAATGCCCAGAGGTATTAAAGAAATCATTGCTAAAGGTACATTAATTGTCATGAGATAAATAAAAATCACAACCGGACCTGTCGCAAATCCGACCAATTCAGGAATATTATGAGCAAGGCAAAGTTCCAGTTTTTCTATATCTTCGTTCAGAACCGTTTTAATATCTCCAGTTCTGCGTTCATCCAAAGCTCCAAGCGGTACTTTTGATAAATGTTCTGTAATCATACACCGCACTCGGAATAAGGCTCCATAAGCGCCTTTATGAGAAAAAATGCCGGATAATCCTTGAAATACTTGCCGGATAATGACCGTCGCCGTAATTAGAACCGCGTTTTCGGAAATAACCTGAATAGAGCAGGTATCTGTCAAAAAGGCATCCATCAGTCTGTAAATGCCGATATAGGGGCCAATCGCCAATAAACCACCTAAAAAAGCACAGATAACAGACGCAATTAGAAATCCTCTGTCCTTTTCCGCCCATTTGAGCAGGAGCAGAACAGGATTTTCTTTTTTAGTTTTCATCTTTCATCCCTCCCTAATCCCATGAGCGACAAAATGGTTGCTTCATTTTCCTGAGAAAGCAAAATATCATTTGTCATTGTATGATGGTCAAATCTAATTAACCGGGTACAAGTCTGGCAGACAAATTCATAATCATGCGTAACAACAAAAATAACTTTGTCTTTGGAAAGTTCCCGGATCAACCCACTAACCTGTTCCATGCTGTCATAATCCAGGCCAGAGGTCGGTTCATCGAATACAAGCACTTCTTTTCCGCATATCATGCTAACTGCTACAGCTACACGCTGCTTTTGCCCTCCTGAGAGAGTATTTGGATGACGGTCACGGACTGTAAGAAGTCCCAGTTCATCCAGGGTTTTTTCTACCAGTTCAGGCGAAGATCCCTGAATACCAAAAGAACACTCTGCCTCTACACTATCTGCAAAAAGTTCATAGTTCACATCCTGCATTACCATATAGGAGCGTTTCATCCTCTCGGTTTCCTTTTGAGGTTGTTCCCGCCAATAAAAACAGCCCGTAAATTCTTTATGCAGCCCACATAAAGTACGGAGAAAGGTTGTTTTTCCTGCACCATTAGGGCCTACAACACCGATAATATCTCCTTTTGACGCCTGTAAGGAAATATGCTCCAGCACAGGGTGCTTTTTATAGAATAGAGACACATCTTTCACAGTCAATATAGGCCGTGAGAAAGTTCTTTGATAGCTAATAGGATGAACATCCTGAATATCCGTAGTCCGCAGACCCATATGCTTTCTTGTTGCACCTGAAAGTGACCTAAACTCCTGTGGTGTATAAATCTTCTCAATTTTTCCATCTGCCAGATACACGATACGATCTGCTATATCCAGAAGATAGTAAAGCCTGTGTTCTGCTATCAGAATTGTTTTTCCTTGTTGCTTCAAAATGCGAAGATAGTTTTTCAAATCTCTAATAGAATCCCCATCTAAATTTGAAGATGGCTCGTCTAATAAAAATATATCCGGGTTCATGGCGTAAACTGAAGCAAAAGCAATCTTCTGCTTTTCTCCGCCGGAAAGTTCAAAAATATTTTTGCCCTGTAATTTGCGAATTTTTAAGGAGTCAAGGGTATATTCTAATCGCTGATGTAATTCATCCGGTGGAACAGCGATGTTTTCAATTCCAAAAGCAATCTCACTGTCCACATCTACATTGAAAAATTGCGTTCGGGGATTTTGAAACACCGATCCCACTTTCGTTGCAAGATAATACATGGGCATTCCTAAAATGTTTTCGTCATCAATTTGTACATTACCGCTTAACTCACCCGGAAAATAATTAGGGATTAATCCGTTTATTAGCTTTGTAAGAGTTGTTTTTCCACAGCCAGAGCGCCCGCAAAGCAGAACACACTCCCCGGTATGAACAATAAGGTTTATGTCCTTGACTCCAATCTCAGAGGAAATTGTTCCTTCATATCTAAACTGAATATCTTGAAAATGGATCATATTGCACCCCCTCTCCCAATAAAATTCACTACCATCATTACAGCAAAACAGCAGATGATTAAGAAATCCTGTATACGAAAACGGATCTGAATCAAACAGGTTCTCGCATGAGGATTTTCAATACCTCGTGTAACAGAAGCAATGGCAAGTTCGTCTGCTGCTTTAGATGCCGCCATAAGAAGCGGCGAATACAAGCACTCTATGGTCATGCCAGGATGGGAGATAAGCCCTTTCAGAGACGGAGATACATCTCGTAAGCGCATAGCGTCTTTGATAAAATGCCAATCCTCTCTGATTGTTGGAAGGTAACGCAGCATAACCGCCAAAGGGATTACAACTTTTTTGGGAACATGAGCCTTGTTCATGGCGGATAGAAATTCATTTACTCTGGTCGTGGATACGGCAATTCCTGCCAACATTCCACAGGGATACACCTTGAAAACCAAGGACAGCCATGCTGTGAACATGGTATAAGCAGTTCCCGTTACATTCCCTAAATAGAGTGTAGTAAACAGATATAATACTAAAAAAACTATTGTTCCGATTATGGAATATCTAACTTTCCCGCAGAGTATCCCCATAACTGCAATCAGCAAGATCAAAGCACATTCGTATGAGAGAGATGGGGCTGTTGTTGCAATAATCATGCTGATAATTAGCAGAAGCACTTTTGTCCGGGGGTCAAAACATATACCCCATTTTCTCTTTCGTGTTTCCCCGGTCATGCTGTAATACCAGCCTTTTCAAATTGTTTTCTCAACAGTTTGCACCCAACAAGTCCACTCAACCATGCTATAAGTGCCGTCCCCACAATCATAATAACCAATACCCACCATGCGGCGGCATCGTTCATTGCATTGATATACTCTTGTGTTGTTCCATTCTGCAACATGGTACTTGCCCATCCTTCTGGATCAACAAAATAAGCAATATAGGTTCCCATTGGTCCAAAAGAATATACGATATAGGCCAGAATATTCAACTTTTTACTTCGATAGTTTTTGGTGCCTGCAATCATATCGGCAAGAAATGCACCAATTAAACCTCCAACACACATTCCCCAGTGCATCCCCATGATAAGACTAAGCAGAGAAATAATGACCCCAATAATTGTCAATCCCCAACGCTTTGGCACTTTTGCAAGAAGAAGTAAAAATACTGGCCCCGGAAGCAAAGCGGCTCCGATGGAGAAATAAAAAGTAAGAGTCGGAGTGACAGCAAATAATACGCCTCCTATCATAGAGCAGACCATCAATAGCGCACCGAAAACGCCCATGACAATCAAATCTTTTACCGTCAGTCCATTCTTTCTTGTTTTGTCCTGTTTTGCTGTTGGCATAACTTAAACCTCCGATTTCTGTATAGTCGTTCATACCAATTGACTTTTTAGAAGCATTCGTGGTATGATTTGATTAGTTGTTGCTAACCACGTTATCCATTATATAGAACAGGGATTATTTTTCCAATACCTTTGGAACATGAAAGCCCAAAGCGTATGAAAAAACGACCAAAGTGTATGAAATGAAGGTGGAAATATGTCTGATATTGAAAGTAGGTATCATACCAATTTGCTGGAATATGGCTTCAAAGAATTATCGACAACAAATGAACTGAGCGGAATTGGGAGATTATATTCAGTTCCAAAAGAATACGGTGAAGGCACATATTGGATATACAGCGAAAAAGATTTATACGACATCAAAATACATGATTTCTGTTTTCACAAAGACTCATTCTTTGATTTCGGTATTCCACAAGGCTGCTTGGGAATTTGTTACTATGAGTCCATATCTGGAGAAGAAATCTCTCCTTATCGCCGCTTAACTGCCGGTTGCGTAAAAAGTTTCATCGGAGGAATGGAGCCATGCAAGACACTAATACACAAAAATATCCCTGTGCGTTCTGTGGATATTGAGATTACACCAGCCTACTATGACCGCTATTTGAAAGAAAAATTTCCAAATGAATATATAGACCCACATGAAGCGTTCAGTAATATTGCATTAACTGACCGTTTCCCTGAGATGATACAAGTACTTCGCCAGATTGCAAATTACAAAGGGAATGGAATTGCGGCCAAACTGTTCTATGAAGGGAAAGTAATTGAAGCTATTTCACTCATTATGGAATACAATAGGCAGCAATCCAGCACACCCTCTGTCAAAATCTCTAACGCAGACCTTCGTGCTTTGGAAAATGGAGCTGCATATATCAACGATCATTTCAACTGTGATATTTCTGTCGATCAACTTTCCCATATTACTTGTATGGGACGAACAAAACTCAAACTCGCATTTAAGGAAGTTTATGGCGTTTCTATCACGGAATATATTCAGCAGAGACGGTTAAGCCATGCGGAAACCTTGTTGTCATTAACAGATTTTACGATTGAACAGGTGGCTGCTGCCGTTGGTTACAACAATGCAGGGCGCTTTGCCAGTATGTTCAAAAAGAGTACAGGTGTCTATCCAGCGGAGTATAGGAAAATGGCACAGAAAAAATAAATTGAGCGCCAGGGGGAACTCTGGCGCTCAATTGCTCTTACTGGAATACCAGCTCCATCAAAATCACTTCCTCCATCTGCGCTTTCAACGCATTCATCAACCCCACCCAGCGCATGGGGTCACGGGCTTTCAGTTCCTCGGTGACACCTGCCGCCTCCATTATGCGGGGCAACATGGCGTCCATACGCTTTAATTTCTAAAAACGGTTAAACCTTTTTGGAAAAAAACTTTGCTTTTCCACCTGTGGTGTGTAAGATATGACTCACAGGAGGCGCAAGCCCCAGCACAAAAAAAGAAAGGTGGAAAATAAAATGAAAACAGGAAAAATCACAGCGAAACTGAGAGACGCGGTTCCGGTTTGCCTTATGGTAAACGGCGAGGAAGTAAAACGGTATAAAAACATTGAGCTGCCGGACGAGCTGAAAGAGGTGGAAATGACCGACTTCCACTTCAACGTACACATGGACGGGAAGATCACCTTTGAAATCCACTATGAGGAAGGCGTACTGCCGGAGGTATTCCCGGAGGCCCGCACCAGAGTAAGCCGGGCGGCGAAGGCCGCAGCCAAAGCCGCCGCACAGGAAAGCACAGAGGTTATGGCCGTGGAGGTTGCCGAGCCGGAAGAAAGGTCACAAACCGAAGAAATCCCGGCGGAAGATTCCGGTGAACCTACCACGGAGGAAAGCGAGCAGGGAGGCATCGAAGCGGCCTATCATGTGACAGGTGTACGGCGCAAGGAGCTGGTGGCAGCAGTAGGCGACTTCATTGGAGCAAAGCCAGAATATCTGAGAGCGCCGACATACGCTTTCGCAGTAGGAAGCTACAATATCGACAGAGAAGGAACATTGACTGGCCCGGAAAATCCGGCGCTGATCGAAAGCCTGAAAGAACAAGGCTTCATTGCCGCAGAGTAAAACGAGAAGGCCCCGCTTTGCGGGGTCTTTCTTGGGTTATAACATACTTTCCTTTTGTAGCTCGATATGCTATAATCAGAAAAACAAATTAGAAGTTGTGGGGGGTTGTATAATGGAATATATTAAGGTTACGAGCGAAAATATTGAGAAAGAGCATATATGTTGTGCTATTTCTAATAACAATGATATTCAAGTATCTTCCAAAAAAGCATGGTTGTCAGAACGATTTGGGGATGGTTTAGTTTTTCTCAAAAGTACGGAAAGAGGAAAATGTTTTATTGAATATATCCCTGCTGAAAAGGCATGGAATCCGATTTCAGCAGATGGATATATGTATATTGATTGTCTATGGGTTGCGGGTTCGTTTAAAGGGCATGGTTATTCGTCAGATTTATTAAATGCTTGTATTGAAGATAGTAAAAACAAAGGGAAAAAGGGATTGTGTATTTTAGCAGCGGCAAAGAAAAAACCTTTTTTAGCAGATCCTAAATTTCTGAAGTATAAGGGATTTCGAGTATGTGATGAAGCTGATAATGGTATTCAATTATGGTATTTACCGTTTGTCGAAAATACAACATTGCCACAATTCAAAGAATGTGCGAAACATCCCCATACTGACGAAATGGGTTATGTTTTATATTATACAAGTCAATGCCCGTTTAATGCGAAGTATGTCCCTGTAATTGAGAGGATTGCAAAAGAAAAATCAATACAATTTAAAGCTGTTCACTTGCAGAGTAAAGAAGAAGCCCAAAATGCTCCGACACCAATCACAACATACGCATTGTTCTTCGATGGTAACTATATTACGAATGAGCAGATGAATGACAAGCGGTTTCTGAAATTATTGGAGAAGTAAAATTCTAATTTGCTGTTTTGATTAGCCCCGCTTCGGCGGGGCTTTTCCTGTCCTCAGTGAAAAAAGATATGTTTTAAGACCTTTAGAGCTTGCTTTTTGACCGGTGGTGTGTAAGCTGTCACTCACAGAAATAAAACATATCTTTAAGGAGGACGCAACCATGCTGCAAATATCTGAAATCGTAAGAAAAACCGAGGAAATGTTCGACTTGTTCAACGAGCATTTTTACGAGGGCGAGCTAAACCACCCGGCCATCACTGTATCACCAGACGGAGGGCGCGGGGCGTATGGCTGGTGCAGTATCAACGAGATATGGAACGCCAGCGGTGAGAAATATCGGGAAATCAATCTCTGCGCCGAGTACCTTGACCGGCCCATCTTCGAGCTGACTGCCACGCTCTGCATGAGCTGTCCCACCTCTCCAATCTGGTGTATGGCATTCAAATGTAACTACCAAACTAAGTATTTCCTTAATAAGTTCCCTTGACCATCATCTTTTATCTTCTTTATCACATAGCTCAACCATTCATCCGGTGTTGGTATCTCTCCAGCACAGGGAATTTTTCTCCATTGCTCCCGTTTGACCGGATCTTTATCATTCCACCCCTTTTCAATTCTATCGGAAATTATTGCCCGCATTTCCTCAACTGAAATGTTTCTCTCTCTCGCCATTCTTTCAAAAATATGCTCCTGCATTATCCTACCTCCAGTCTTTTGTGAATAGCATTTCCATCATCTACAATACTATAACTGTATAAGTCCCTTTTAGGAAATATCGAAGCTACCGATTGTGACTATTATACTACCATTCTGGGACTTAGAATAGATACAGATAGGTAGGTGATGATATGGATACGCAGAAGCGAATAAGAGAACTGATGGAGGAACGGAACTGGACAGATTACCGTCTGGCGAAGGAAGCCAATCTCTCCCATTCCACCGTTACAAATATGTTCAACAGAAATAACGCACCAACGCTGCCAACTCTGGAGGCAGTTTGCAGGGCATTTGGTATCACTCTGGCTCAGTTCTTTGCCGAGGGTGAAGAAGCGCAATTGACCGAAGAGCAACAGAAACTCTTTTCAAAATGGAGTACCCTGACAGATCGACAAAAGCAAATCCTTCTTGAACTGATGGATGCCATTTGAAGCACATCGCTCCCACAACGGGAAAGATGTGCTTTTCTTTTGCCATTAAAAAAGGCCCCTGCCAACCGCAGGAGCGAAAACAAGAACTTTATAGGTAAATTTGAAATGCACCCATTCACGCAATTTGGGTGCATTGTATCAATTTATGGTACGCAAGCCAGTTGGGATAACCGACAAAAATGTTTTCGTAGGTATCAAAGTTTTCAATCGTATCTTTGATTGCCGGTCTTGCATTATTGCTTTGTTCTTCACTCGCAAGGTCAACCAGTTCGTCGTGGTCGGTGGGATAGGGCGTTTCCGGCTCAATGCGGAAAATATCAGCACCGACGGTTTCCTGAATCACATACGCCATATACTGCGTATTACCCAGCGTTTCGCCGTCGATTACAACCGTACTGTCATCAACATTATCGGGCATCGAGAAGTACACCACAAGATTTTTTCCGTTTGTGTTACTCGGCGTAGGGGTGCTCTCGTTTGTCTGCGAACTGCTTTCTTCGGGTGTTGATTCGCTGGGGGATTGATTTGTCGAGCAGGCCGCCAGCGACAGCACCATAGTAAGCACCATAAAAAGCGAAATAATCTTTTTCATCGCTTTTCTTCCTTTCTGTTTTTAATAACATTCCTTGAAGATTCCAAGGATTTCTTCGTGGGTCATTTTTTTGTAACTGCCGGGCATAAGGGCACAGGAATCTGCAATTTCTTTCAAATCGGTATTTTCATTCACGCCCAAGTCCTGCAAAGATACAGGCAGTCCGATTTCGACAATGAAATCTTCCAAAGCCTCAATACCTGCAAGGGCGATTTCTTCGTCCGTTTTGGCCTCTGCCGAAACTCCCATAACCTCGGTTGCAAACCGTTTGAATTTCGGCAAGCCGTATTTGTAAATATGGCGGTAATAAACGGGGTGCAGAACGGCAAGCTCCTCGCCGTGGTTGCAGTTTGTGTACGCGCCGAGTTGGTGTTCCATTTGGTGGCACTCAAAATCCATTCGCTTGCCCAGTTTGATAACACGGTTTTCCGCCATTGTCGCCGCCCACATCAAATTGCTTCGTGCGGTGTAGTCCTGCGGATTCTGAATAGCAGCACGCAGGTTGCGGATTGCACTTCGCATAAGCGCCTCGGAAATATCGTCCGATACATTGTCCTCATTCGGCTCGCTGAAATAAATCTCCATAATGTGCGACAGAATATCAAAGCCGCCGGAAACCATTTGCTTTTTTGGAACGCTGTAAGTATAGGTGGGGTCAAGCAGGGCAAATTTAGGGTTGCATTGCGGATAATCTCTGCCCGTCTTGATTTTCAATTCCTCATTGGTAATAACTGCTCCGCCGTTGCACTCGCTGCCCGTACCTGCCACAGTAACGATCACGCCTAGAGGTAACGGCTCGAAGTCAAAAACACCCGGTCTTTTCCAGAAATCTTCCCATACATCGCCGTCATAACGGGCGGCAATCGAAATCGCCTTGCAGCAGTCCATAACCGAACCGCCGCCGATTCCCAAAAGCAGACTGACATCATTTTTCTTTGCCAGCTTCGCACCCTCCAATACCTTCGCATAGGTGGGATTCGCCATAATACCGCTAAACTCCACAACGGTTTTTCCTGCGGCTTCCAAGATGTTTGTTACCTCGTCATAGATACCGTTTTTCTTGATTGAGCCGCCGCCATAACATAGCATAACGGTATCGCCGTAGGCTTTCGTCAGGCAGCAAAGGTATTCCTTTACACAGCCTTTTCCGAAAAACACCTTTGTAGAATTTTCAAAAATAAAGTTATTCATTGTCATAGTCCTTTCTCTGATTTATTGATAATTTGAGCTAATCATTGCATTTGATTTTCCCAAAAATTCACAGCGTCGTTTATCCAACCCTCTGCAACCGTTCCCGTTCCGAGACCGAAGCCGTGGCTTATTCAGCAGACATTACATTCGCCTGAATCCAATTTTCAATGTGTTCCGCGATCACATCGTTGTTCATGTCCTGGAACATGAAGTGGTCGTTTCCAGTGATGCCCTCGTCAGGAAGATGGACAACAGTGCTGATGCCGCCTGCCGCTGTATAGCTTGTTGTAAAGGTATCGGCGGTGGAGGCCATAAAGCCCCACATGGCTGCTGCCGGGACATCGGTAAATTCCTCACCGATGTAGTCGCCGTAATAGAAGATGACAGGAATTTTCTTTTCCAGCAGTGCCTTGTAGTCATCGCTGTCCACCTGGGGAGCCATACCGGGCTCAATCGCTACGATGGCTGCGATGTGATCGGTATACCTGGCGGTCTCCCAACCAGGCATACCGCCCTGAGAATGGGTCACCAGAATGGAATCTTTTCCTGTACGTGCATAGACCTCGTCGATGGTTGCTGCGACGGCCTGGGCCACCACGGTGTTGTCGATGTTCTGGTCGCCGCCAGCATTGTCCATGCCGGTATCCGGCGTCATCTGGCGGAAGAATTGGTCAAGTGCTTCTTCTCCGGCAGGAAACTGGGAGCCTTCGTTGTAGGTAAATTCGTCATTCAGGTAAGTACCAATGCGGAACTGGGTGTACCAGGTCTGGTCGGAGGGTTCGGTGTTGATGGTACCGGCTACGGAGGTCTGCCCGGCTTCGCCCCGGCGGGGCTGGTCGATCAGGAATACACTATGTCCCATTTTCAGGAACATATCGGACCAGCCTTCCCGGCCATCCGGAGTGGTCATCCAACCCATACGGGACTGACCGTAGCCATGAAGAAATACCATGGGCAGGCCAGTCTCCTCTGCGGGAATTTGGTAAAGCACATTGGCATGATCCACATGGGCAGTGGAACCTTCTCTGGACGTATAGTAGTTGGAAACATCAAAGGTTCCATCTGATCGGTACGATCCAGGGCTTTTTGCAGAGCATCCACGCCAAAGAAAGCTGCGCTAGCGTGGCGTTTTTCTCCCTTGCCATATCTTGCGGCAGTGCCAGCAGTTTCTGATTCTGATCCATCGCCTCGGCTGTAAATTCCTCCAGTACAGGGAACAGTACCTCATGCCACCGGGCCATCATGGAATAACGGTTTTGAATTGCCATGACACCTGCCACTTCCTCTATGGGGACGTTCGGATCGGTTCGGGCTGTGTAGTCCTGGGGATTCTTGATCGACGTGCGCAGATCGCGGATCACGCCCCGCATCAGAGCCTCTGAAATATCATCGGATACGTTTTCCTCATTGTGAAACGGTTCTGATTTATCATCTACATTATAAAAAAATCGAGACTCCAACAGAAGTCTCGATTACTTATGCAGTATAAACCCAAAAGTTAATACTAAATATTTCGTTATAATTCCATGACAGCAGGAATCGCCTGTAAGAATCGCTGCACAGTTTTTGATGGTTCGGGGGCGTGCAGAATTCCAAAGGGAATTGTATAATTCCAATCTACAGGCAGAATTTTCAGCAACGGATGTACTGTTTTCCAGTTTTCTATGGCAATCAAAATGTCGTTGCTGTTTTCACACCGGTTGAATATTTCCAGACTATAAAAATCAAAGTCAACAATATGAATGTTGTAGTGATTGGTCCAAAGGTCATCCCTTAAAAGGTCAATGTAATGGCTCCAGCCACGGTGCATCAACAATAAGTTTTCCCCATACAAATCCTGTATCGTCAAACGCTTTTTCTTCGCTAACCGATGGTTGACCGATACAGCGCAGCACAGCGGCACCCTGCAAAGCTCAGTTCCGGAACACTGCCGGTAATTCAGCATGCTCTCGTCAAAGATACCAGCGATCACATCAATATTTTTTCCGAGATTTTTGAGAATCTCACGGGCATTTTCCGGTGTATTTTCAAACGGAATCATCTGAAACTTTATATCTGGACAATACTCCTGAAACTTTGGCCATAAGTCCACCATGTTTTGGACTGGGGTCATTGGGGAGGTGCCGATGCGGATCACATTTTCTTCCTTTTGCATCGCCGCTCTGGCACGTTCAACAGATTCCCTGCAATACCCAATGACATATTTCGCATCCTGATAGAGTGATTTTCCTGCTTCCGTCAATTTCAGGCCACGGTGGGTCCGAACAAATAAAGTCAAACCTAACTGTGCTTCTAACAGATTGATCTGCTTAATAACAGCGGGTGGGGAAATGAATAATTCTTCTGCCGCTTTATTAAAACTCCCTGCGTCCGCAACACGGATAAAAGTTTCAAGCTGGGGGTTGTACATGAGAATCACCGCCCTTTCTGCGTAAATCATTTGGTTTTGTTGCCGTTTTCGGAATCATCCACGAACGGCCAAACCGCTGCACACCTTCAATTCGGCCTTCTTCACATAACTTTTGCACCCAGTGCTCAGACAAATTCCACCGCTTCGCAGCTTCTTTTACTGACATTATATCCATCTTCCAACCTCCGTGAAGTTAATGCGTTTATCCGAAGTGTACAATCATATTATATTCATGCGCTTATAACGCATCAAGATATTTTTTCCGAAATTTTTGTGAACAGCTTTAGAAAAAGCAGGAAATATTTGTGGAGAGACAAATTGGCAAGCAGTGTAAACCTGTACAGGTTCACTCATTTTCTCGATTTTCC
>OLWA01002710.1_pt1 | contig 15049 bp, 12 predicted proteins | sample 1673251 | NCBI WGS metagenome assembly OLWA01 (sample SAMEA3178937, study PRJEB25190) | human gut metagenome | biome: human gut; feature: human-associated habitat; material: faeces | place: Austria | collected 2013
CAGGCGGCGGCTATGCACAGGTTGTTCCGATGGAGGATATTAACCTTCACTTTACAGGTGATTTCCATGCAATCGGCGCTGCAAACAACCTTCTTGCAGCAATGATCGACAACCACATTTTCCAGGGCAATGCACTGAACATTGACCCGCGTAAGGTTACATGGAGAAGATGTGTGGATATGAATGACCGTCAGCTTCGCAACGTAATCGATGGTCTTGGCGGAAGAACAAACGGTATGCCACGTGAGGATGGCTACGATATCACAGTAGCATCTGAGATCATGGCAGTTCTCTGTCTTGCAAGCGATATCACAGACCTGAAGAAGAGACTTGCAAGAATGATCGTTGGCTATACATATGGCAAACCATCAGAGCAGAAGCCTGTAACAGCTGGTGACCTTCACGCAGAGGGCGCTATGACTGCACTTTTAAAGGATGCCCTCAAACCAAACCTGGTTCAGACTCTTGAGCATGTACCGGCAATCGTTCACGGCGGACCATTCGCAAACATCGCTCATGGCTGCAACTCTGTAACAGCTACAAAGATGGCTATGAAGCTTGCTGATTATGCAATTACAGAGGCTGGCTTTGGTGCTGACCTTGGTGCTGAGAAATTCCTTGACATCAAATGCCGTATGGCTGGTCTTCATCCAAATGCAGTTGTTATCGTTGCTACTGTTCGTGCACTTAAATACAATGGCGGCGTTGCAAAAGCAGATCTGAATAATGAGAACCTTGAGGCTCTTCAGAAGGGTCTTCCGAACCTTCTGAAACATGTAAACAATATTAAGAATGTTTACAAGCTTCCATGTGTTGTTGCAATCAATGCATTCCCAACAGATACCAAGGCAGAGCTTGATCTTGTAGAAGCAAAATGTAAAGAGCTTGGTGTCAATGTTGCGCTCTCCGAAGTATGGGCAAAAGGCGGCGAAGGCGGTCTGAAGCTTGCTGAGGAAGTAATTCGTCTGTGCGAGGAGCCAAACGACTTTACTTATGCTTATGAGCTTGAAGGCTCTATCGAGGACAAGCTGAATCAGATCGTTCAGAAGGTTTACGGTGGAAAGAACGTAGTTCTTACAGCAAATGCTCAGAAACAGGCAAAACAGCTTGAGGCTCTTGGCTTTGGAAACTGCCCGATCTGTGTTGCAAAAACACAGTACAGCTTAACGGATGATCAGACTAAGCTTGGTGCTCCAACAGATTTCGAAGTAACCGTTCGCAACCTGAAAATTTCTGCCGGTGCAGGCTTCATTGTAGCTCTTACCGGTGAGATCATGACTATGCCAGGTCTTCCGAAGGTTCCGGCTGCTGAGAGAATCGATGTTGACGAGACTGGTAAGATCACAGGACTGTTCTAATAAGGAGATAAATGAAAATGGGATTTTCAACAAGCACATGTACAGAATTTGTAGAAGTTCTTGCTTCTAAAGCCCCGGTTCCGGGCGGCGGCGGCGCATCCGCACTGGTTGGTGCAGTAGGAACTGCTCTTGGCAACATGGTAGGAAGCCTTACTGTTGGCAAAAAGAAATATGCAGATGTTGAGGAAGAAATGTGGGAGCTGAAGGGTAAATGCGACCAGCTTCAGAAAGATTTCCTTCGTCTTATTGAGCGGGATGCAGAAGTTTTTGAGCCTCTTTCCAAGGCATACGGTATGCCAAAGGAGACAGAAGAAGAGAAAGCTGAGAAAGCAAGAGTTATGGCAATCGTATTAAAGGATGCCTGCTCCGTTCCGATGGAGATTATGGAGAAATGCTGTGAAGCACTTGACCTGATCAAGGAATTCGCTGCAAAGGGCTCCAAGCTTGCAATCAGCGATGCCGGTGTAGCGGCAACCTTCTGCAAGGCTGCATTAAAGGGTGCCAGCCTGAATGTTTACATTAACACCAAATCCATGGCAGACAGAGAATATGCAGAAGAGCTCAACGCGAAAGCAGATGCTATGCTTGAGAAATATTGTAAGCTTGCAGATGAGACATTTGACAGCGTTCTTGCAAGACTGAAATAATAGGATACCAGAAAGGGAGATCATTCAAAATGGCAAAACAGTTATTAGGTAAAGAAGTAACTGCTGCATTAAATGAGCGCATCAAAGGCAATGTGGCAGCACTTCAGGAAAAAGGCGTTAACCCGACACTTTGCATCATTCGTGTAGGCGAGAATCCAAGCGACATTTCCTATGAGAGAGGCGCAACAAAGCGCTGCGAGACTTTAGGAGTTGCCTGCGAGAAGATTCTTCTTCCGGAGGATGTAGCTCAGGAAGAGCTTCTTGCAGTAATCGACAAGGTAAACAAGGACGACCATATCCATGGCGTTCTTCTGTTCCGTCCGCTTCCGAAGCACTTAGACCAGGCAGTGATCGAGAATGCACTTGCTCCTGAAAAAGATGTTGACTGTATGACAGACCTTTCCATGTCCGGTGTTTTCACAGGTAAGAAGATCGGCTTCCCACCATGTACACCACAGGCATGTATGGAGATCCTGGATCATTACGGAATCGACTGCACAGGTAAAAAAGCAGTTGTAATCGGAAGAAGCCTTGTTGTTGGTAAGCCGGCGGCAATGATGCTTGTTAAGAAAAACGCAACTGTAACCATCTGCCATACAAGAACCGTTGATATGCCATCTGTAGCTCGTGAAGCAGACATCATCATCGTAGCAGCAGGCCGTGCAGGCGTTGTTGGCGCTGATTATGTTAAAGAGGGACAGATTGTGATCGACGTAGGAATCAACGTAAATGCAGAAGGCAAGCTTTGCGGAGATGTTGACTACGCAGCAGTAGAGCCGATCGTTGATGCAATCACACCGGTTCCTGGCGGAGTTGGAAGTGTAACAACTTCTGTTCTGGTAGGACATGTTGTGGAAGCAGCAATGCGTAAGGTAAACGCATAATTTGCATAAAGAAAGCTCTCCGGGAAAACCCGGGGAGCTTTTTATAGTATAGTTCAGAAGCTGATTTCGTTACTGTTCACTGGTAACATTCCGCGAGGTGTTTTTTGTGAACAAAGTTCACAGAAAACCCGAGAATTGCAGCGCGAAATCATGCGAATGCATGATTTCTGTGCATCGCGAAGCGTGTTACTGCTCACGAAGTGAACAGTAACCTGATTTCCATTAGAATATGTTTAATATTTACAAAAAAATTGCTTTTCTCTTAAAAATATTGTATCATAGAAAGTAACAGATATATGGAGGTCGTGGGATATGGGAAAAGTGATGGCAGTAAATATCAGCGAGAAACGAGGAACTCAGAAGGTCAATGTCCACACTGTGAAACTGATCAAGAATTATGGACTGGAGAATGACGCCCATGCAGGGAACTGGCACCGCCAGGTCAGCCTTCTTTCCTATGAGAAAATAGAAGAATTCAAGGCGAAGGGAGCCCCGGTGCAGGATGGCGCCTTTGGGGAAAATCTCATTGTGCAGGGGTTTGATTTCAGAACTTTGCCTGTTGGCACACGGCTGAAATGCAACGATGTGATCCTGGAAATCACCCAGATTGGCAAGCAGTGCCACAATGGCTGCGAGATTTTTAAGATCATGGGGGACTGCATCATGCCAAGAGAGGGCGTGTTTGCCAGGGTGATCCACGGCGGCGTGATCTCAGAGGGAGACGAGATGGATTATGCTTGATCAGTATGGAAGAATCATTGATTACATGCGGATTTCCCTTACAGACCGCTGTAATCTGCGGTGCATTTACTGCATGCCAGAGGAAGGAATCTGTCAGATTCCCCGCACGGAGGTTCTAAGTGAAGATGAAATCTTAAGAGTCTGCAGCCTGGCCAGTGAGCTTGGGATTTCCAGGATCAAGCTGACAGGAGGGGAGCCTTTGGTGCGCAGGATCTGTGTTCCCCTTGTGAAAGAGCTGAAAGCTCTTCCCGGAATCCAGCAGGTGACGTTGACTACCAACGGCATTTTGCTGAAAGAGCAGCTGCCGGGGCTGATGGAAGCGGGATTGGATGCAGTGAATATAAGCTTAGACACTTTGGATGCAGAGACTTTTCGAAAAATCACCAGAAGGGATGAGCTGAAAAAGGTGCTGGAAGGACTTGAGGCAGCACTTTCCTATCCGGAGCTTAAGGTGAAGGTAAACTGTGTTCCCACTTTTCAGAGCCAGCAGGATCTTTTGCAGGTGGCGGTCCTGGCAAAGGAGAATCCGCTCCATGTGCGGTTTATCGAGATGATGCCCATTGGTCTTGGAAAAGAGTTTACAGCGAGAGACGAGGAGACGGTAAAAGGGCTTCTGGAGCGTGCTTACGGTCCTATGACGCCTACGAAGGAAACCCTTGGAAATGGGCCCTGCCATTATTATACCCTTGAAAATTTCCAGGGCAGAATTGGATTTATCAGTGCTTTGTCCCACAAGTTCTGCAGTCAGTGCAACCGTGTGCGCCTTACTTCTACCGGATATCTGAAGGGCTGTCTTCAGTTTGAAAACGGAGCGGACTTAAAAGCATTGTTAAGAGGCGGCGTTTCCGATGCGCTTCTGAAGGAAACCATCCAGAAGACCATTTATGAGAAGCCAGCAGGCCATAATTTCCAGGAAAAAAAGAACGGGACAGAAGAGTCCCATATAATGGCGCAGATCGGCGGATGAGAACCTATAAAAAGCCGGATTTTGCAGATGTATTTTCCGTACATCCAGCAGAATCCGGCTTTTTGTGCGCTTTGGTATATTTTTCACTGAGTTAATTGTGCAAAAAAACATTGTTAATTAAAAGACTTATTAGGAAAAGCTTGCCAAATTGAACAAAAAAATATATAATTTTCTTACAAAAAATAGTGAAGTTTGTTAAAAAATACGCAATGCCGGAGACCTTATGGTGAAACATTCACAAAAGGGCCAGAGGTAGAACTGGCAGGTAAGGAGGATTAACAGTAATGTTAGATCAGTCATGTTACAAAAAGGCAGATGAGATTATTGAGCATTATGAAAAATGTGCGGCCTCATTAATTCCCATCATGCAGGACATTCAGGCAGAATACCGGTATCTGCCTGCAGAGCTTCTGACCTACGTTGCCGAGAAGATCGGCGTAACAGAAGCCAAGGCGTTCAGCGTAGCCACCTTCTATGAGAACTTTTCCTTTGAGCCCAAGGGGAAATACATTATCAAGGTGTGTGACGGAACAGCCTGTCATGTAAGGAAATCCATTCCCGTAAAAGAAGCTTTTATGAAAGAACTGGGACTTAGCAATAAGAAGCACACCACAGACGACATGATGTTCACTGTGGAGACCGTATCCTGTCTTGGAGCCTGCGGACTTGCTCCCACCTGTATGGTCAATGAAGAAGTACATGCCAAGATGACACCGGAGAAGGTAGTAGAGCTGATTAACAGATTGAGAGGTGAGAATGGATGAGAATAAACAGTAAAGAAGAACTGCTGAATAAGAAAGCTGAGGTCGAGCAGCTGATAAATGGTTTTACCTGCCGTGTTCTCGTCTGTTCCGGTACCGGATGTATGGCTTCCGGTGCACAGAAGATTTACGATGAGATGGTAAGGCTTTGTGAAGGAATCGATGGCGTACAGATCGAGATGGAGAAAGACATTCCTCATGTAGGCGTGATCAAGACCGGCTGCCAGGGACTTTGCGAGTTAGGACCTCTGATGCGCATTGAGCCTTACGGATATCAGTATGTACATGTTCAGGAAGAAGACTGTCTGGAGATCGTAGAGCGTACTGTACGCCTCGGACAGCCTGTAGACCGTCTGTTTTACCGCCATGGGGATGAGGTCTGTCCCAAGCCAGAGGATATTCCGTTCCTTAACCGTCAGACCAGGATCGTTCTTGAGAACTGCGGTAAGATTGACGCGGAATCCATTGATGAATATATTGCAGCAGGAGGTTTTGAAGCGCTGTCAAAAGCCATGTTTGAGATGTCCAGAGAGGATGTGATCAATGAAGTTGATCGTTCCGGACTTCGTGGACGTGGAGGCGGAGGATTCCCCTGTGGTAAGAAATGGAAACAGGTGGCACGTCAGGCTGAGAAGACCCGTTATGTTGTATGTAACGGTGACGAGGGTGACCCGGGAGCATTTATGGACGGCTCCGTTATGGAAGGCGACCCATATAAGATGATCGAGGGTATGATCATTGCCGCTTATGCAGTAGGTGCTGAGAACGGATACATATATGTGCGTGCAGAGTATCCTCTTTCTGTTGCAAGACTTCGCCTTGCCATTTCACAGGCTGAGAAATACGGTCTTCTTGGAGACAATATTCTTGGCAGCGGTGTAAACTTCCACCTTCACATCAATCGCGGCGCAGGAGCTTTTGTATGCGGTGAAGGCTCTGCCCTTACCTCATCCATTGAAGGAAACAGAGGTATGCCCCGTGTGAAGCCGCCTCGTACAGTTGAGAAGGGTCTGTGGGGCAAGCCAACCGTCCTGAATAACGTAGAGACCTATGCAAATGTTCCGAAGATCATTGTGCAGGGTGCCGACTGGTTCCGTACCATCGGAACAGAGGGAAGCCCGGGAACCAAGACATTCTCCCTTACCGGTGCGATCGAGAATACCGGTCTTATCGAAGTTCCTATGGGAACCAGCCTCCGTCATATCATTTACGACATCGGCGGCGGTCTCAAGAGCGGCGCTGCATTCAAGGGTGTACAGATCGGTGGACCATCCGGTGGATGTCTGATCGAAGATCAGATCGACCGTCCTCTGGACTTTGATTCTGTCAAATCTCTTGATGCGATCATGGGTTCCGGCGGTCTCGTAGTTATGGATGAGAATACCTGTATGGTTGAAGTTGCCAGATTCTTCATGAACTTTACACAGCGTGAGAGCTGCGGTAAATGCGTTCCGTGCCGTGAGGGTACCAAACGTATGCTCGAGATCCTCGAGAAGATCGTAGATGGCAAGGGCGAGATGTCCGATCTCGACGAACTGGAAGAACTTGCGACCATGGTTCAGAGCATGGCTCTGTGCGGTCTGGGCAAGAGTGCCCCGCTTCCTGTTATCAGTACACTGAAACGCTTCCGTGATGAATATGAGGAGCATATCCGCGACAAGAAATGCCGTGCAAAAGTCTGTACAGCACTTCGTAAATTCCACATTAATCCGGAATTCTGTATCGGCTGCGGCAAATGTGCAAAGAACTGCCCGGCAGGTGCGATCAGCGGAAAGATCAAATCCCCATATCACATCAACAATGACGTATGTATCAAGTGCGGTTCCTGTAAGGACAACTGTAACTTTGATGCGGTTTATGTGGAAGCATAGGAAGGAGGCTGACTTATGGGTACAATGACAATTGACGGTAGAAAAGTTGAATTTACCGATGAAAGAAATGTCCTGACCGTTATCCGTAACGCAGGCATCGATATTCCGACACTGTGCTATCATTCGGAGCTCTCTACATTTGGAGCATGCCGTTTATGTACAGTAGAGGACGACAGAGGCAAAACCTTTGCTTCCTGTTCAGAAGTACCGCGCGATGGTATGGTCATCCATACCAACACCAACAAATTAAGAAACTATCGTAAACTGATCGTGGAACTGCTCCTTGCAGCACATTGCCGTGACTGTACGACCTGTATCAAGAGCGGTGAGTGCGTTCTCCAGGAACTGGCGCATCGTCTCGGTGTAAGAACCGTCCGTTTCCAGAACACCAGAGAGCAGCATGAACTGGATTTCAGTTCTCCATCTATCGTTCGCGATCCGAATAAATGTATCCTCTGCGGAAACTGTGTACGTGCCTGCGAGGAAATCCAGGGAATCGGCGCACTCGGATTTGCATTCCGTGGAACAGAAGCCATGGTTATGCCGGCGTTCAACAAGAAGATTGCCGAGACACAGTGCGTAAACTGCGGACAGTGCCGCGCATTCTGTCCGACAGGAGCTATTTCCATCCATACCAACACAGACAAAGTCTTTAAGGCACTCGCAGATCCGGATATCCGTGTAGTTGCACAGATCGCACCTGCAGTACGTGTTGCAGTAGGTGATCATTACGGACTCCAGAAGGGCCGCAGTGTAATGGGCAAGATTGTCAATGCACTTCACCGTATGGGCTTTGACGAAGTTTATGACACTACTTTCAGTGCTGACCTTACTATCATGGAAGAAAGCGCAGAATTCCTTAACCGTATCGAGAAAGGTGAGAAACTTCCGCTTCTGACATCTTGCTGTCCGGCATGGGTTAAATTTATCACAGATCAGTACAAGGATTACATCCCGAATATTTCTACCTGCAGGTCCCCACAGGGAATGCTTTCCGCAGTTATCAAGGAATACTTCCGTGATCCGGAACATGCCCAGGGCAAGAAGACCGTTATGGTTTCCATCATGCCATGTACTGCTAAGAAAGCAGAGGCAGTTCGTCCGAACAGCTACACACATGGTGAGAAAGATACCGATATTGTTATTACAACCACAGAGCTTCTCCGCATGATCGACAACTTTGGCCTTGATTTTGCAGGACTTGAGCCAGAAGCATGTGATATGCCATTTGGATTCGGTTCCGGCGGTGGTGTTATCTTTGGTGTTACCGGTGGTGTTACAGAGGCAGTCCTCCGCCGTCTGACTCCGGATCACAGTAAAGAAACAATGCGAGAGATCGCTGAATGTGGTGTTCGTGGAGATGAGGGAATCAAGGAATTCTCCATCCCATACAAAGGAATGGAAGTCAAGATCTGCGTAGCCAGCGGACTTGCCAATGCAAGGATCGTTATGGACCGTGTAAAGAACGGCGAAGCAGAATACCATCTGATCGAAGTTATGGCATGCCGTCGTGGCTGTATCATGGGTGGCGGTCAGCCGACCAGATCCGGTGACAGGACCAAGGCAGCCAGAGCAAGAGGTCTGTACAATGCAGACAACACCACGATCATCAAGAAATCTGACGAGAACCCGATGGTACTCGAACTTTACCAGGGACTTCTCAAGGGTAAAGAGCACGAACTGCTCCATAACGAATTCTATTAATTCCGCGCGTATAACTTCCGAGGGGGAAGTTAGAAGAAAAAGATAAATAAAATCCATGCTTAGATTTTTTGCCATAGGAAATCTGACATAAAAGATAACCAGACTCCATGAAGAGAGATACTTCGACAGGGGTCTGGTTGTTTTATTGTTAAGAACTGCTTGTTTTTTTACAGATACTTGCAGATTTACACGAGATAGTCTAAAATAAAATCAAAAGTGCCAGAGACAGCAGAGAATCTGACATCCTGCGTCACTCACATTTCGCAGGATGATACAGCCCCCATGTTGTTGTCGGCACAAAAACGAAAGATAGGAGTAAATGCAAATGCGTGAAATTAATGCATCAGCTATCACAGACACCATCGAGCGTCTCTGCATCGAGGCAAATCAGGTCCTGCCATCTGATATTAAGGCCGCTATCCAGGCCTGTCGTTCCTGTGAGGACGGACAGATTGCCTGTGGTGTCCTTGACAACATCATCGAGAACTATCAGATCGCAGAGAATGAGCAGGTTCCGATCTGCCAGGATACCGGTATGGCATGTGTTTTTCTGGAAATCGGCCAGGACGTACATATCGCAGATGGAGATCTGACAGAAGCAGTCAACGAAGGCGTCCGCAGAGGTTACACCAATGGCTACCTCCGCAAATCCGTTGTCAAAGACCCTGTCCGCAGAGGAAACACAGGTGACAACACACCGGCAATGCTCTACACCGAGATCGTTCCGGGCGAGCACATCCGCATCACCGTCGGACCAAAAGGCTTCGGAAGTGAAAACATGAGCGCGATCCGCATGTTCAAGCCATCCGCAGGCATCGAAGGAATCAAAGACTTCATTCTGGAGACTGTAGAGACAGCAGGCCCGAACCCGTGCCCACCGATGGTAGTCGGTGTCGGAATCGGAGGAACTTTTGACAAGGCAGCCCTTCTTGCAAAGAAAGCCCTCATGCGTCCGGTAGACACCCAGAATCCGGATCCATATTATGCTGACCTGGAGAAAGAGATGCTGGAAAAGATCAACCAGCTCGGAATCGGACCACAGGGATTCGGCGGAAGGACCACAGCCATTGGCCTGAACATCGAGACCATGCCAACTCACATCGCCGGCATGCCATGTGCGATCAACATCAGCTGCCACGTAACACGTCACAAAACGGAGGTGCTTTAATATGGAACGTCACATCACACTGCCATTAACAGAAGAACTGGCAAGAACTCTTCACGCAGGCGACACCGTCTACCTGACCGGAACCATCTACACCTCCCGCGACGCCGGACACAAGAGAATGTGCGAAGCACTTGCACGCGGCGAGGAACTTCCTTTTGACCCGAAAGATGCAACCATCTACTATGTAGGCCCGACCCCTGCAAAACCAGGTCAGGTCATCGGTTCCGCAGGTCCGACCACCAGCGGAAGAATGGATGCCTACGCACCGACCATGATGTCCGTAGGCGCACGTGGAATGATCGGCAAGGGCGCCCGCCTTCCGGAAGTCGTAGAAGCCATGAAGAAATACAGCGGCGTTTACTTCGGAGCGATCGGCGGAGCCGGAGCCCTTCTCGCCAAATGCATCAAGAGTGCAGAACTGGTTGCCTACGAAGATCTCCAGTCCGAAGCACTCCGCAGACTTTATGTAGAAGAAATGCCCCTCGTCGTGATCATCGACAGCGAAGGCAACAACCTCTACGAAGAAGGCAGAGCAGAATACCTCAAAAACCGTAAATAAAATAGTTTCCTCCTGCATATATTGTAACGATACATGGGAATGTTACAATATATGCAGGGGGATTTTTTATGGAAAATTTTCAGATTTACCGGGATATTCAGGCACGGACCGGTGGTGATATATACATAGGCGTTGTCGGACCTGTACGGACAGGAAAATCAACTTTTATCCGAAGGTTCATGGAACTTCTGGCGCTTCCCGCCATGGAACCGGGGCAGCAGGCAGAAGTCCGTGACCAGCTTCCCTTGAGCGGCTCCGGGAAACTCATCACCACCGTAGAACCCAAATTTATCCCAAAAGAAGCGATTCCCGTACCACTCGGCGAAGACCAGAAAGTTCAGATCAAACTGATCGACTGCGTCGGTTTCCTGGTCAAAGACGCTTCCGGACATATCGAAGACGGAAGAGAGCGGATGGTCAAAACCCCATGGTTTGAAAAAGCCATCCCCTTCCACGAAGCCGCCCAGGTCGGCACCCGCAAAGTCATTCAGGAACACGCAACGATCGGTCTCGTAGTCACCACTGATGGCAGCTTCGGTGAGCTTCCAAGAGAAAATTTCATCGAAGCTGAAGAAATCACCATCAAAGAATTAAAAAAACAGGGCAAACCATTCCTGATCCTTATCAACTCCCAGACACCATACAAAGAAGAAACCCAGAAACTCTGCCGGGAATTGCGGGACAAATACGGCGTGACCACGATCTCCGCAAACTGCGAACAGCTCCGCAAAGAAGACATCACAAAGATACTGGAAAACGTCCTCTACGAATTCCCGGTCAGCGAGATTCAGTTCTACATTCCGAAATGGGTCGAGATGCTTTCGCCACAACACGAACTGAAAGCCCAGATCCTCACGCAGATCCGCGAGCGCATGCAGCAACTGACCCACATCCGGGACATCTCCAAAGACTCCGTCCAGCTTACCGGACCTTATATTCAGGAGACACTTCTCGACCAGGTTGACCTCTCGACCGGCATCGTCCGCATCCGTATCCAGGTCAAAGATGAATTTTATTACAAGATCTTAAGCGAAATGAGCGGCATCACTATGGAAAGCGAATACGACCTGATCCACACCATGAAAGAACTGGCAGCCATGAAAGAACAGTACGTCAAAGTCCAGGCAGCCCTCGAAGCCGTCCGCTCGACCGGTTACGGCGTCGTCGTTCCGGAACTTTCCGAGATTCAGATCGAAGACCCGACCGTCATCCGCCAGGGCAACAAATTCGGCGTAAAGATCCGCTCCAAGAGCCCGTCCATCCACATGATCAAGGCAAACATCGAAACCGAGATCGCCCCGATCGTAGGCACTGAGCAGCAGGCAAACGACCTCATCCAGTACATCGGCGAGAGCAGCCAGCGCGGCGAAAGCATCTGGGAAACCAACATCTTCGGCAAATCCATCGAACAGCTCGTCCAGGACGGCATCCGCACCAAAATCTCCGCCATCGGCGAAGAAAGCCAGACCAAACTCCAGGATACCATGCAAAAGATCGTCAATGACAGCAAGGGCGGGATGGTGTGTATTATTATCTAAGCGAAATGTAAAATTGTGTTGCTTTACGGACAAAAGGTTTCATGGTATCATGTCTCTATAGATAAAACTTATTATAGAGAATGGTATCGGAAACCTTTTTATGGTAATAGGATAATTCAGGAAGGGAATAAATCAATGGAATTTTCAGTCAGAGGAATTGGAATAATAAAAGAAGCGGATATTAAAATTGATGGTTTGACTGTGATCGCAGGAAGCAATAATTCTGGTAAGACAACAATCGGAAGAGCGTTGTATTCTATTGTCAATGCGGTAGAAAATTTGGAAGAAAAGCAGGATATGGATCAGGCAGTAGCAATTGTTGATAGAATTTTGAGAATATTAAATCTGTATCGGAGCCTGTTAAATGAATATGAATATGTAATGCGTGATTGTGGGGAAGAAAGAAATAGCTTTATAATTTCTATTTTGAATTTGAACCATATGCCTGTAAGAGAAAAACCTGATTATTACATTATGCTACTTCATCAGTTTTGTGAAGCGATCAGAGAGGATACTTTACTGGATTACCTGATTGGAGATATGAAAAAAGCTTCTTCAGAATTTTACGAAGAAGATGAGGCAGCATTTTGTGCTGAATGGGAAAAAATCAAACCAAAAGCATTAGCAGAATGTCAGAAAGCGCGCGATTTTGTAAACTCATTTCACGATCAAAAGAGAAAAGATTTTGCATGTAAAATAGCCGAAAGAACTTTACAGGTAGAATTTATGAACCAAGTACAGTCAATCGGCCAATCTGACAATAAACAGTATTCAATCATAAAACTCAAAGATCAGGAGGAAAATTTATTTGAACTTTATATTTCTGACGACAATATAGATATAGAAAAATCAGAATTTCAGGATGGATATTTTGACAGCGTGTATTTTATCGATGATCCTTATGTTATCGAAGATCCTCGTGTATATCAATTTATAGCCCCAAGAAAGAGAACCGACAGTTATGTACAATCAAGGATTGTTAATCATCGAGAAGATATGCGGCGCTTAATGAGAAAGCCCGAAGAGGATAAAAAAATCAGTGAAACTTTATACCAGGAAAAACAACTGGAAAATGTAATGAAACAAATCAATGAGATTGTACCGGGTATGGTTTCCGGAGGCACCTATTATACACCAGAAATGAAAATAAAAGTCGGAAATCTGGCAACAGGCTTTAAGATTTTTTCAATCATCAAGAAAATCCTCACAGAAAACGACCTCTCAGATAAAACACTCCTGATCCTGGACGAGCCAGAATCACATCTTCATCCAGAATGGATCAACCGCCTGGCAGAAGTTATCGTACTTTTGGTAAAAGAGTGCAATATCACAGTTCTTCTTACAACACACAGCCCAAATTTCCTGCTGGCAGTTGATGCCTTAATGCGAAAATATGACATTCGTAATAAATGTCACTTTTACCAGACAGAGCAGGAAGAAGATCATAGAGTAAAATACATCGAAAGAACAGACAGCCTAGATGATGTTTACGCTGACTTTGCCGCATCCTTTGCAAAAATGAGCGCAATAAGGAAAAAATACATGAATCTGGAGGAGTAGAATGGGAACATCAGAATTAAAATCAAATCTTTTCTAAAAAACAGCAGAAAGCAGATGGACACTGGAATATCATCTGCTGCCAGAAGCATATAAAAACACGACACACCCTGATTTACAGATCTTCTATATCATTGTCACCGACAAAGTAAAAGAAAATCCCATAGACGCCATGGGTCAGATTATGGACGATCTGGCAAATGTACATAACGAAGACAACTTCTACGAAAGAATGGAACAATCAGTAAAACACTTATACTGCGAAAGCCGATTCGGAAAAAGGGCTTTTTACGATAAAGTAGAAGTTTACTCGGTGCAGGATTTTGAAACATTCTTTTTGAACTAAATGAAGAAAAATTGTAATATAAGCAAAGGATACTCTTTCTAAAGCAGGAAAATACTTGCTTTAGGAAGAGTATTCTTTTATAATGATTAAGAACGATATGTTCTTAATGCAGCAAATAATATTACACAGCTAAAGGAGAGATTTTATGGACAGGCAATGGATTTGCATAAGAGGAAGAAAACTTTTAACAACAGAATTTATACATATCCTTGACAGCTATAGATGTAGCTTTGCATTGAGGATGCGGGATGATCAGGTTTGCAAACAGTACAATGCTATGATCTGTGTACTCCAGGAACTTACATCCGATTACATGGAGGGCAAAAATCATATCGGGGATCAACTATCGGACTTTTTTAAACGATGTCATATGGAACTTCCATCAGAAAGAAAACTACCGGAAGCTCTGGAAGAACTCTTTGAACAGATGGAATTTAAGCTAAATATCGATTTTACAGAAATACTGGATTGGTGTGTACTTTGCACAAATGAAGCATACACACATATGCAGAAAGCGCAGCAGCAGGAAGAACAAAGAATTTTACTGATAAAATCCTTGATAGAAGAGAACCAGCTTAACAAAAACAAAGACAAGAAACCAGAAAATCAGATCAGAAACTTACTTTTATTACAACAGGCAAAAATAAAGTCTGACCAATACAAAATGGATAAAAACGAAATAAACATAACCAGAGCCTGGTGCGACCTGCTTGTTTCATCTATTTTTTCAGAAGAGATTTCCTATGGACTGATGTTACGACTGGTCGAAAATGAGATACTGACAAAATCCGAGATAACTATAGCACTCCAAAAAATACTGCACACTCTTGACAACAGGACTATGATAGAGTCAAGAGGTGATTATTATGTTACATGATGAAACACGTAAACTACTTATTGAAGCTTGGAATAAAACGCACAATGCAAAAGAAATCGCAGAGTGTTTTT
>OLWA01002711.1_pt1 | contig 15046 bp, 8 predicted proteins | sample 1673251 | NCBI WGS metagenome assembly OLWA01 (sample SAMEA3178937, study PRJEB25190) | human gut metagenome | biome: human gut; feature: human-associated habitat; material: faeces | place: Austria | collected 2013
GTATGCGAAGCGCAAAGTGCTCTATATCAGAAAAATCAAATACTCTTTTTCTTGTCTTTACAGCCTCCATCGCATCATAAAACTCGAGTGAGAGTCTTATCAGCTCTTTAACAAATGGTCTTTGACGCTCCAGCTGCTCATACATAAGCTCAATTGACATGCCAAAGTATTTCTGCTTTATTCCGTCTACCTTCTTCTTGGCAGCATCGCGCATGCTTTTCACGCGCTCCTTTTTCTTCTCGTCTCCGTCAAATTTCCTGATGACAGCAATTCTGCCAAAGGATATTTTGTTTAAGAACTCCTGCATGCCGACATAGCCTGTCACATCCGTCATTCCATCAAACAATGCTATATCCTCTGAAAGTGTAAGCGCATACTTTTCAAGCCCGGGTGTAGCTGATGCCAGGTCTTTCGCCATTGTAAGCTCCTGAACATCCTCCTCCAAAAGCACCCTGCTGTAATCCACTATCTCCTTAATGATTTCTGAATCCTCAAGCTGTTTAGCTGACTTTATATCATAGAGCCTCAGGAGGCTGTTCATCCACTTTCTCGGCCATGATGAGCTGCCCGCCTTATAGTAGATATCCTCCACCATCTGCCTGACGGCAGAGTCATTTCTCCCCTTGCTGTAGGTATCTATAAGGTTGATAAATGCCTCGTTGTCTTCTCTTGCATAATTGTCCTCAAATACCTGTGCCAAAGCATCCTTTAGCATAAGCTTAAGCTCTGCCTGGTCACCGATTCTGAAATCAGGATCCAGATTAAGCTGTGCGAAATTATTCTGCACCACAAACAGACAAAACGAATCGATTGTAGTGATGAGCGCATTGTGAACCAGTGTCGACTGCCTCTGCAGGTTCTCATCGTCCGGCTTTTGCTCCTTCAAGCTGTCTATCGCACAGCTGACACGCTCCCTCATCTCAGCAGCTGCAGCCTTGGTAAACGTCACCACAAGCATCCTGTCGATATCCACCGGCGGATTATCCACACATATTCTGTTTACTATACGCTCAACGAGTACAGCTGTCTTTCCTGAGCCCGCTGCCGCCGATACAAGTATATCCCTGTCTCTTAAATCTATAACCTTTTTCTGTTCACTGGTCCATTTAACATCCATATTATATCTCCCGATTATGGCTTTATATTATTATCTCCATAGCATGCTTTATGCTCTGCCGCTGCAATCTGTGTACGCATTTTATCAAGTACATCTTCCTTATTGTCACCGTTAAAGCTTCTTTCGCTAAAGCCCGGTATCCTTGAATCATACCTGCATATGGCCTGAAAATCGCAATATGCGCAGCTGTCTATTTTCTTGTTCTTGATAGGATTGACGGCAACATTTCCATCGTATATTTCTCTTCCTATCTCGCGAAGCTTCTCCCGCGCAAACCTTGTTATCACATCAAACTCTTCGGCGTTTGCCACCTTTGAGCCTGCAGCCGGTGTCTGATCCTTTTTTAAGGTGACAGGGATTACGTCAGAGCTTTTCTCAAAGTCCCTGTCCATGCCTCTGTATGCCTTTTCGTCCGAGTTGATAAGCCCATCAGGCTTGAGCTTCTTTAATATCATCTGATTGATTTCTTCCTCAGACAGCTCAATGCCCGGTGTCACATCCTTTAAATCAATTACAGGATCGTCGATGTGATAGTACAGCATACCGCCCGGCTCCACACTTACCTGCTTTAGCGCCTCTTTCTTTTGTTCCATGACAGCGTCCATGTACACTGCAAGCTGAAGCTGCGTGCCATAGTACAGCTTCACCAGGTCAAAAACTGTATTTCCCGACTTGTAATCCAGTACCTTCACAAAAAGCCTGCCCTCATCCGTATATGTGTCAGTCCTGTCCACGCGTCCCTTTATATCAACCGTCACATCATTTGCCATATCAAGGCTCTCGTAAAAAGAAAACTCAAACCTCTCAGGCACAAAACTGCCTCTTCGTATCTGGGTTGTGAGTGCCCATACTGTCTGCTTAAAGACCGCCTTCATATGTGATATCGAATGTTGGCTTTCCGCTGTATCAAATATGCCAAAGCCTGCATACTCATCAATCACCTCATTTATTGCTTCCATCGCAAGCTCATCCCTTTTTGCATCTGTCACGCTAAACCAGTCAGTACTCTCCCTATCAAGCTTCTTACTGTATCTTTCCAGTGCTTCATGGTATATATTACCCATATCAAGGGATGTAAAGCCACTCTCCTCACGCTCTGTAAGCCTCAATCCATAATTTAAAAAATGCGCATATGCACACCTGGCAAACTGCTCAAAGCGCGTGATACTGCCCTCCATGTGTCTGCCGTATATGCTTCTTGCCACATTACGGCTTATCGGATCCTTGGAATAATGCTCAAACCTTGCATTGATGAGCCGCTCCACGGAATTTTTTTGAGTAAATTCTTTATCGTCTACTTCATTACCGTCCCCTGCATCACTGACTGATGCGTCATAGCGCATCACCGCTGCTGCAATCTCGCACCATCTGTCATCCACCTCATTTGACAGCAGATAATCCAGAGCACTCTGCCTGCTTGATATATCTAAAAGCTGTTCTACATCCTCTGTCTCAGTCACGACAAGCTCCGGAAACATCCCCTTTAATATACCTATGAGGTACGATGGCTGGGCAGCCTTTTTTTCACTGTCAAGTCTCGTATAGCTGATATAAAGCTCCTTGGATGGCTTTGTCATGTTCAGATACAGATAAAACCTCTGTATAAATGCCTGCTCCCTTGCCCCAGGCGCAAGCTCTATATCCAGCTCCTTAAGTGCCTCTCTCTCATACTGGGATATAATGCCTCCTCTTCCTGCCGCCTTTGGAACAATCCCATCGTTTACGCCTGCAAAAAACATGACCTTTATGTTGGTAAGACGAGTTCTCTCAATATCTCCGATGGTCACAGTGTCGTATCCCGGCGGTATGACTGCTACATCTGCCGCATCCAGTCCTGCATCCAGTATCTGTGTAAATTCCTCTGCATCCATGCATTCATCGCCCAGCACCGCCACATATTTTTCAAAGAGCTGCATGACTATTTTGTATATCTGTCCATATTCCTTTGATGCGGTCTGGTCCCCTGCATCAAGCAGTGCCTGCTCCTTTTTTGCAAGCTTATCAGGTATATCAAGCAAAACTATCAGCTTATATATAGCTAGCACATAGTCCTTTACCGTTGACTTTTTATCGGAAAACACCTGATATACCGGCTTTAGAAGCTCCATTATATACTCCCTGCTTTGGTTTAAAAGCTCAAGGTCATAGCCTGCCTTATGCTTTGGCAGCCTGACCCACTTTTTGTCCCATGCGCTTTTACCTCTTACTCCACAGGCGAGCACGTAGTTTTCAAGTACATCTATTTCACTGTCCAATAGCTCACTAAAGCCGCACCGCAAAAATCTGAACACCGCATCTGCCGAGAAATTTTGTGCCGCAATATCGGGTATTGACCTGATAAACTCAATAAACGGATGGAAAAGTATCTCCTGTGTGGCATCGATAAAGTAAGGAATATTGTATTTGTCAAATATTTCACGCACATAACCTGCATATATATTCACATCTCCTGTGACTATAGCAATATCTCGGTAACGTAGGTTTTCGTTCCTTACAAGCTCATTAATTCTTCTGGCTATCTTTGTCAGCTCCTGCTTCGGGTCACGCAGACAGTCTATATGAATGTGTTTTGGTTCTTTTTTAAAGGAGCATCTTCGTTTTCTGAAAAGCTGCTGTTCCATAAAGCTTAGCTCTTCGTTTTCTGCAAGCCTGTAGTTTTTATCAAGGATAATAGGTTCCTCGACTTCTATGCCATAAAACGCTGCCATTTCGGTGAGTGATTTCACTGTCCTTTTTGGCATGTCAAACAGCTCCTGCATGCCTCTGCTCTTAAAAATATCCTCACGACAGTCTATTGTGAGCGTTACATATATTTTCTTTGAAATGACAAAGAGCTTTTTGATGAGCTGGTTCTGTATAGGTGTAAATCCAGTAAATTCATCAAATGCAATGACTGAATTTCTAAGAATGGCAGACTCCTCCGCCACATTGCTAAGCACATTAAGTATTTCCTCTGCAGTGATATATTTGTCCTGCATAAACTTCTCAAATGCTTCGTAGAGTACGAGCACATCCTTGAGCTTATCTGAAAGTGTATCCGATAGCCTGCCTGAGGCAATATATCTTCCGAGCTCCTCAGGTGATATATTGTACTGCACAAGCTCCGAAAGCAGTGACTTTACCTCGCTTATATAGCCGATACGGTTTAAGTTTCTGCCTATTACGCCAAGCTTATCGGCCTCCTGTGCCGCAAGCTTTCTGAGTACAAGGTTCTTACCTGTCTCCTCAAGCACCGTGAGATTTGTGATTCCAAGCTCATCAAACACTCTGTAGGCTAAGCGCTTAAAGCTTAGCACATCTATATTCATGATAGCTTTATTCTCCGACAAATCTACAAGCTGTCTCTGCGTCTGCATTGTAAACTGCTCAGGCACTATTACAAGATAATTGTCCCTTGGGTTTGCCTTTGCCTCTTTCACTATCCTGTTAAAGAGATATTTTGTTTTTCCGTTTCCTGAATTACCTGTGATAAACTGTAATGACATAAAAAGACTCCATGATTAACTACTGTGTAAAATGTATACTGTAATTATATCATGAAGTCTCCTATTATTGAATTACTTATTGTGCTTCAATTCAGCTTAATAACCGCTATACCTTGTGATTAGTGATGGAAAAGTCTGATTCCTGTAAAGCTCATCACCATACCATACTTATTACATGTATCAATAACATGATCATCTCTCACAGATCCACCCGGCTGGGCTACATACTTCACGCCACTCTTGTGAGCACGCTCAATGTTGTCACCGAATGGGAAGAATGCATCAGATCCAAGTGCTACATCTGTATTCTTGTCAAGCCAAGCTCTCTTCTCCTCTGCTGTAAATACGTCCGGCTTTACCTTGAAGAACTTCTGCCACTCGCCCTCTGCAAGCACATCCATATAATCCTCACCGATATAAAGGTCAATAGTATTGTCGCGGTCTGCACGTCTGATACCATCCACGAACTGAAGTCCAAGCACCTGTGGGGACTGACGAAGCCACCAGTTGTCTGCCTTTGAGCCTGCAAGTCTGGTACAGTGGATACGAGACTGCTGACCTGCTCCGATACCGATTGCCTGGCCGCCCTTTACATAGCATACAGAGTTGGACTGTGTATACTTTAATGTAATCATAGATATTGCCAGATCGATCTTAGCCTGCTCTGTGAGCTCCTTGTTCTCTGTCACGATATTTGAGAAGAAATCATCATCAATATGAAGCTCGTTTCTGCCCTGCTCAAATGTGATGCCAAATACATCCTTTCTCTCGATAGGTGCCGGCTCATATGACGGGTCAATCTCGATAACACAGTAATTGCCTTTCTTCTTAGCTTTTAAAATCTCAAGAGCCTCGTCTGTGTAGCCCGGAGCGATAACACCGTCTGACACCTCTCTTTTGATTACAAGTGCAGTGCTCTTGTCACATACATCTGAAAGTGAAATAAAATCACCAAATGATGACATTCTGTCAGCTCCTCTTGCTCTGATGTATGCATTTGCAAGTGGTGTAAACTCGATATCCATATCATCAACCCAGTAAATCTTTTTCTCTACATCTGAAAGTGGCTGTCCTACTGCTGCACCTGCAGGTGAAACATGCTTGAAGGATGTTGCGGCTGGAAGACCTGTTGCCTTCTTAAGCTCTCTTACAAGCTGCCATCCGTTAAAGGCATCAAGGAAGTTGATATATCCGGCTCTGCCGTTAAGCACTTTTATAGGAAGCTCTCCCTCCTTCATAAATATTCTGGCTGGTTTCTGATTTGGATTACATCCGTATTTTAATTCGTATTCCTGCATTTTTCTGTTCTCCTGTTTTTTCTGCTTATCTTGTATATTTGACCGTTTATATAGTGTTTTATTTGTTTTTGTTTACGATTCTGCTCTCATACTCGCCTGTAGCGATATCAATATATCTGACAAAGAGTGATACCTTATTGTCTTCGTTTAAGTTCTCCCATACCATATCGGTAAACTCATCGATATCTCCCTCGATGTCTACCCATGTAGGTTCACCCTCAAAGCTTGGCAGTGGATTTCCGTCGCCCATATATGTATGGATAAAATGTCCCTCTCCTGCAACCGGTGCTGAGTATGCAAATGTATATCTGTTGCATGCATCAGGATTGCCGTTGTTGCTCTTTAAGATTGACATAGCGTAGTTGAACTCGCCATTGTCAATATGCATGATTCCTGAAATTCTTGGTGTATAATTAGGAGCGTCAGGCTCAAACTCTCTTGTCCTTAATGCCTGCTCAAATGTCTGCTGCTTGTCCATCAGCTCATAGATAGTATCTGTCTGGTCACCGTTTGTGACAATTGTCTTGTTGCCGAGCACTCTTACAGGTGCGTAAATGATAAGACTTGGATCCTCAAGCTTTGAAGGGTCAAATGCCTGTGTTCTGATGCCCTCGCCATCCTCTACAAATACTCTGTTGCGGCTGTTTTCGCTTCTGCCCATGATAAAGTATGCTGTTACAGCCTTCTTACCATCCTTTGTGCGGCCGATTACGATACCTCTGCCAGGGTATGTTGTGCTTGATAATTCCTTTGCTAATGATACTCTTTCCATGTCATCCTCCATGTTTTCTGATAATGTGGTCTGCATCCCCAAATTACTCGGGCCTGCCGGAATAAAAAAGACCGTCTGAACACACATAATAATATAAAGCTCTGCAGGAAACTTATATAAATGTGCGCCCAGACGGTCGGCAATCAACTGTTATACTCCATGTGGTTATCCACTTCCGTCAGTCATATAACTGTCTTTATTTAAGCATGTATTTTTGTCATTGTCAAGTACCACTTTAAAATAAGCATGTACTTATAAGTTGTTCTTATAAGTACATGCTTGTAAATAATGCCATTATTTATTAATTTTTAAAGCTGTGTATAGGTGCCGGGATTCTTCCTCCACGGTTTACAAATGCATCACAAGAGAATCTGTTTACCGGCATAACCGGTGCACTTCCGAGGAGTCCTCCGATTTCTACCACATCACCTACATCCTTTCCGATTGCTGGAAGCAGTCTGCAGGCTGTTGTCTTTTGGTTTATCATACCGATAGCCATCTCATCTGCGATAATTCCTGAAATTGTGGTGGCCTTTGTATCGCCCGGGATTGCAATCATGTCAAGTCCCACTGAGCACACACAGGTCATAGCCTCAAGCTTTTCGAGAGTGAGTGCACCATCGTTTACGGCATCTATCATTCCCTGATCCTCTGATACTGGAATAAAGGCACCTGAGAGGCCGCCGACATATGAGGATGCCATGATACCGCCCTTTTTCACCTGATCGTTTAAGAGTGCAAGTGCTGCTGTTGTTCCCGGAGCTCCGGCTCTCTCTAAGCCTATCTCACAGAGAATATCGGCTACAGAGTCTCCGATAGCCGGTGTAGGTGCAAGTGAGAGGTCTATGATTCCAAATGGCACTCCAAGCTTCTTTGAAGCCTCCTTTGCCACAAGCTGTCCTACTCGTGTAACCTTGAAGGCTGTCTTCTTTATTGTCTCACAGAGCACCTCAAAGTTCTCGCCTCTTACCTTTTCAAGAGCAGTCTTTACTACTCCAGGTCCGCTGACACCTACATTGATGATGGCATCTGCCTCTGTCACACCATGGAAGGCTCCTGCCATAAACGGATTGTCATCAGGAGCGTTGCAGAATACTACAAACTTGGCACAGCCTGATACAGGAAGGTGCTTTGTCACCTCTGCTGTCTCCTTTATCATCTCGCCAATCAGCTTTACTGCATCCATGTTGATTCCGGTTTTTGTAGAGCCAACATTTACAGAGCTGCATACCAGGTCTGTCTCAAGCATTGCCTCAGGGATGGATTTGATTAAAAGCTCATCCGCCTTTGTCATGCCCTTTGACACAAGTGCTGAGTATCCACCGATGAAGTTGACACCTACCTCTTTGGCTGCTCTGTCAAGAGTCTTTGCTATGGTAACAAAATCCTCTGAGCTCTTGCAGGCCGCACCGCCGACAAGGGCGATAGGTGTAACTGAAATACGTTTGTTTACAATAGGGATACAGTAGTTGTTCTCTATCTCTTTTCCTGTTGATACAAGATTCTTTGCAAGTGTTGTAATCTTGTTGTAGATATTCTCATTTACCTTTGCAAGGTCTGAGTCTATACAGTCGAGCAGGCTGATACCGAGTGTGATTGTACGCACGTCAAGATTTTCCTTCTCCACCATGTCATTGGTCTCAATTACTTCACCAATATTTATCATTTTGCTGTTCTCCTTTAACTGTGTATGACATTTTTATGCTAAACTAGATTCGATGCATCATCTCAAAGATTTCTTCCTTCTGACACTTTATTGTTACACCAATTTCTTCTCCAAGTGCATCAAGCTGGTCAGAAATCTCTGCAAATGAAGCTGTAGCATTTGCCATATCAACAATCATCATCATGTTGAAATAACCTGAAACGATAGTCTGTGAAATATCAAGCACGTTTACACTGCCCTCTGACAGATATGTACATACCTTTGCGATGATTCCTACTGTGTCTTTTCCGACAACTGTGATGATTACTTTGTTCTTTGTGTTATCCATAACAACTTATTCTCCTGTTCTCTTATTCTACGGCTATGCGGTCTGATGCCCTGTCTCTCTTAGCCACATACATAGGGAAATCACTTGCCTTATATGGATTGTCTCCCATTGTGACCTCAAGCCTGACAGCTTCATACGCCAGCTTTTCGTAGTTGTTTTCTTTACTAAGGTGTCCCAGTATTACTGAGCCAAATTTATCATGAAGAAGCTCGCATAACAACTGCCCGCTTCTCTCATTCGACAAATGTCCGCTGTCACCCATGATTCTGCGCTTGAGCGGATACGGATATGCCCCTGTCTGGAGCATATTTATATCATGATTGGCTTCAAGCAGCAGCCCATCCAGGTTCTGAAGCTTTGAAACCAGTGCGTCATCATACGTGCCAAGGTCTGTCACGACCGCCATCGCATGATTTTCGTTTTTAAATCTGTACGCGACAGGATCAGCCGCATCGTGTGATATGTGAAGCGGCTCAAACTCTATATCGCCTATTGTAAAATCGACGCCTGCCTCAACAGGATGAAACAGCTCATCATCTATATTTCCAACGGATTTGGTACATTTTATGGCCCCGATTGTGGCCTTTGTTGCATAAATCGGAATATGATAGCGTCTTGCCATGACACCAAGCCCTGCGATATGGTCTATATGCTCATGTGTCACAAGAATCCCCTGCATATCTGTGGCCGTCATATCAAATTCATTCAGTCCGTTTTCTATTTTCTTACCGCTGATGCCCGCGTCTATGAGCACATGACAATCATCCGTACCCACGCATATACAGTTTCCACTGCTGCCGCTGGCAATGCTGCACAATTCTAACATGTTAATTCTCTTTCCAGTATAATTCTATTTTGTCTCCCTCATGAAGCTCCTCGGAAAACTGGGCATCCCTGCCATTTATTACAGTGGCTATTGCCCTGCCCTTTCCTGCCTGTAAATCAAATGAGATATGGGTAAATATATCGACAAATATATATGTATCCTTGCCGGACAGCTCTACAGGCTCACCGTTTACAATTACTGTAACTGTATTTTCTGATGAGTCTTCTTCGTGTATTTCTTCCTGTATATCATTTTTTGGCAATTCGTTTTCCGGCACAGCAGATGCTTCAGCTTCTTTAGCAAACTCATCATGCAGCTCATCGAGCACCTGATTCATCATCTGCTCTGATGTTCTGGTCACTGTGTTGTCTGACTCTGAGCTGTTTGCGTCCTGCTCAGCTAAGACCGAAGCATCATCTGAATCAGACTCTTGTGTGTCATTATAATTGTTATTGTCGATTCTTGCAACACCATATTCATCTGTTTTCCACTCAACAGAGAAATTTTCATATACAAGAGTGTCGAGATCAGCCTCTTCATTGTTTACAAATATCATCTGGTCTGTGTCAATAACGAGGTCCATAAACTGCGCAATCTGACGCACTGTATAGTAATTTCTTGTCTCAATCACATCGTTTTCCCTGATGCTGTAATCCTCCGGCTCAAGCCTTCCGTTTACCTGGACAAACCTTGGACATGATACCTTTCTGCCGTTTATGATAAAAGTAATGACGGAATGATTGTACTCATCAAGCTGCGATATCTTATACTCTGCTGCCTCTCCTGCTGTGGACGGCTCGATGATTATCTCACTGTTTGGCTCAAGCGGTGTATTGATGCTTGCAGGCTTTCCGTTCATGGTCACCACTGCGCCCTCTCCGGCCTCGCCTCTTACAAGCCTTGCCACACCATTTACCGTAAAGTTTATCGGGGTGCCGCGCTTTGGAAACAGCTCATCGTTTGAAAATCCCGCCTGAAGCGCCGCATCGACTATTGTAAGCCTGTTATTGTCATAGAGCTTTATTCTCTCACCATTGAATCTGACCATGATAAAATTATTTCTCTGCTCATAATAATTCAGACATATACCAATTGGAGTGACAAGAAGCGGATCCTTCTTAATATCCTCCTGCTCAAAGGTCACATCGCCAAGCACTTCCTCACCTCTTAGAGCGACTCTTTCCTCCGGCAGGTCAAGGTCTTCCGCAAGCTTTTCCGTGAAGCCGTGTATCTTGCCTCCGCCTCCGACTACAAAGCAGGCACTCACTGTTTTGTCACCGTTTAGCTCTCTGATTTTAGCCGATACCTCTTGTGCAATATTATCAACAACAGGTGCTGCCACATCCCAGACATCCTGTGCAGGAATTGTGTGCTCGATGCTCATGATATCCTTGTATGTAACCGTATCACTTGTCGTAGACTGAAGCTTGATGCTCTCCGCCATATTGAAATCCACGAGGAAATGCTGCACAATAACTTCTGTCATCTCATCTCCTGCATGCGGTATCATGCCATAGGCTATGATACTTCCGTCTCTTGTGATTGAGATATCACTCGTTCCGGCTCCCACATCGACAAGTGCGATATTAAGCATACGATAGTTCTCCGGAATTGCCACATTGATAGCGGCGATAGGCTCCAATGTCATATTGGCAACACTAAGCCCTGCCTGTCCCACTGCCGCATAAAGTCCGTCCACCACATCCTCCGGCAGAAATGTAACTATGATATCCTCGCCTATTTTGTTTGCCTTATGACCCTCAAGGCTGATAAACACCTCATCATTCAAAAAGAATTTGACTGTAGAATATCCCACACAGTAAAACTTATAGCTTGTATCGTTAACCTCCTTAAGTGCCTCCTGTGCTTTTTCTATACCAAGCAGGTTAAGCGTATGGACATCCTCGCCTGTCACCACAGACTCCTGCGCATACTCATATTCCACATGCGTCGTGACAGTCTTTAATACTCGTCCTGCGGCTGCTATACACACCTCTTCAAGTGGCTGTCCTATCTGTTTTTCAAGCTCGTCCTTTACTTCTTTAATAGTTTTTGCCACCCTGCCTATATCATGTATCTGACCGTCAAGCATCGCTCTGGTCTCATGCTCCCTGACATACTGTGCTGTAACCACAAATTCCTTGTCATCAGTCTGATAGCCGACAGTTCCTACAACATTTCTTGTACCAATATCCAAACCGAATACATTGTTCATTCCCACTACTCCTTGTATTTGCTAAGCGCTTTATTTATTGAAGCTATCGTGTTTTCGATATCTCCATCATTATCAATAACCTCCTTGCAGTGCCTTCTGTACTCAGCTTCTTTAAGCTGGCTTGCAAAGATACTGTCAATCTTCTCATCTGAATAGCCTCTTGATGACTTAAGTCTTTTTCTTCTGACTTCTTCACTTGCATAAATATACCACAGCTCGTCGCAGATTTCACCATATCCCTCCTCTATAAGGAGTGCTGCTTCAAGCACAAGCATGAAAAGACCTTCTTTTTTTGCCTCTTTAACTGCATTAAGCACATATTCCTTTACTGCAGGATGCACTACTTCATTTAGAAGCTCTCTTTTTTTATCATTCGAAAAAATCACTCCGGCAAGTGCCGGTCTGTCAAAATGCCCGTCCTCAAGCCATATCGGTTCGCCCGCAAACAATTCCTTTAATCTGTTGTAGCAGTCGCTTCCCGGCTCCATCAGCTCATGTGCTATCTCATCGGAGAGCATGACCCTTACGCCATCAAGTTCCTTAAGATAGCTAAGCACTGCCGATTTTCCGGCACCTACACCACCTGTTATTCCTATAAAAATCATACTATTTCCTTTTCTGTCATCAATGCGCATCATACCAGTCATAGCCACACTCGGTGCCCACCTCCATGGATACCCTCATGTCCACCGCACCACGCATTTCTTTCTCCAGAAGCTTAATCACTTTATCCTTCTCAGCTTCCTTTGTCTCAATTAAAAGCTCATCATGCACCTGAAGGATAAGTCTTGACTCTAAGCCCTCGTCAAGAAGCCTGTCATGCACACGAATCATGGCAATCTTTATGATATCGGCTGCTGTACCCTGAATAGGTGAGTTCATTGCAACTCTCTCTCCAAACTGTCTTTGCATGAAATTGCTCGAGTTCAGCTCGGGAATCGGTCTGATACGTCCAAACATGGTCTTTGTATAGCCATTTTTCTTGGCATCCAAAACCGTCTGATCCAAAAACTCCTTAATCTTTGGATATTTGACAAAATAGCTGTCTATATAGCCCTGTGCCTCTTTCCTTGAAATCCCCAGGTCGTTAGACAGACCAAACGCGCTGATACCATATACGATACCAAAATTTACCGCCTTGGCATTTCGTCTTTGAAGGTCTGTGACCTCATCAAACGGTGTGTCAAACACAAGAGATGCTGTACTTCTGTGGATATCCTGACCATTCTTAAAGGCCTCTATCATCCTTTCATCCCCTGAAAGCGCCGCAAGCACCCGAAGCTCGATCTGCGAGTAGTCTGAGTCAACAAACAGATCTCCATCCTCAGGCAAAAATACCTTTCTGATAAGCTTGCCCAGCTCAATCCTTATCGGGATATTCTGCAAATTAGGCTCTGTGCTTGAAAGACGGCCTGTCGCAGTGATTGTCTGATTTAAGGTAGTATGGATTTTGCCATCGGATGCAATATATCCCGAAAGTCCGTCAGCATATGTGCTCTTTAGCTTTGTGAGCTGTCTGTATTCCAAAATATCCGCAACAATCGGATACTCCGGTGCCAGCTTTTCAAGCACATCTGCCGCAGTAGAATAACCGGTCTTTGTCTTCTTTTCATTTGGCAGTCCAAGCTTCTCAAATAAAATGACTCCAAGCTGCTTTGGCGAATTTATATTAAACTCTTCACCTGCTGCCTCATATATTTTCTTTTCAAGCTCAGTTATCGAAACAGCAAGCTTGTCTCCATACTCTTTTAGCTTTATTCCATCAGCCCTTATACCCTCATTTTCCATATCATACAGCACAAAAACGAGCGGGAGCTCGATATCTTTATAAAGCGTGAGCATATCCATTTCCTTTAGCTTCTGCAAAAGAACCGGCTTTGATTTCCAGGCAGTATACACCTCGTAGCAGGCACAGTCCACTGCCTTTTTCTCATCCTCCTTCATCATCCGGGTGAAATCAAGCTTTCCAAGATAATCCTTTTTAGATGAGAGCATAAGCCCCAGATAGTCCTTTGCAACCGCATCATAGGGATACTCCCCGACAAGCGGATTGATAAGGTATGCAGCCACCATCATGTCAAAATATCTGCCTCTGTCATCTGCCTTTATCTCTTTGCTCTTAAATCTGTGCAGATTGGTCTTTAAATCCGGTGATATCCATGACTTTACTTCCAGGGTATTTAATTTTTCATCTAGGAAGCTGCTTGAAATCTCATCACCTGTACAGATAAAATAAATGTCCTCCTCTGAAAAACAAATCGAAACAGCAAGATAATCGTTAGAAACCGGCTCCGAAAACAGACTTAGCTGTCCATCACTTTCGCTGTTTCCCAAAGACTCTCCCGGTACTACCGCAAAAGCGACCTCCTTGTCCTTTGCCTTCTCAAACACACTCTCTGCAGTCTTTAAGTCCCTTACTACCACAAAATGCTCCTCGGCATTGTTTTTAGGAGCCTCCACGTTAAACCGTGACAGCATGTTTTTGAATTCGTATCTTTTGCACAGTAAAAAGGCTTCCTCAGTGTAGAGTGACTCTACTCCGCCACTAAGCTTTGCATCAGAAAATTCATAGTCAACCGGCGCATCAAGTATGATTGTCGCAAGCTCCTTGCTCATAAGCGCCTGCTCCCAATACTCCACTATATTCTTTGAAGCCCTTGGCGGCTTTACATTCTCAGCGTCCTCATGTACTGCCTCTATACAGTGATATTTTGCTATAAGTGCGCCTGCTGTCTTTTCGCCGATACCGGGCACACCTGGGATATTATCAGACGTATCTCCCTGCAGAGCCTTTACATCGATAAATTCCTTTGGAGTGACGCCGTACTTTTCGATAACATCTGCTGTATTGTAGTTTTCTATCTCGGTTCCTGTTTTCTTTGTCTTTGGAATCCTTACCATGACATGGTCAGTCGCAAGCTGCAAAAGGTCTCTGTCCCCGGAAATGATGGCGACATCCATACCGGCCTTTTCTGCCCTGACAGATAAGGTTCCAAGTATATCGTCGGCCTCATAGCCTTCCTTTTCCACGATTTTAATGCCCATAGCGGTAAGCATTTCCTTTATCATAGGCACCTGCTGCCTAAGTTCCTCGTCCATAGGCTTTCTCGTGCCCTTGTACGCATCAAACATCCTGTGGCGAAACGTCGGCGCATGCACATCAAATGCCACCGTCAGATAGTCAGGCTTTTCCTCGTCAAGAATCTTGAACATGATATTTAAAAAACCATAGACTGCATTTGTGTGAAGTCCCTCTGAATTGGTCAGATCAGGCAGCCCGTGATATGCCCTGTTTAAAATACTGTGTCCGTCTATAAGTACAAGCTTTTCACTCATTTT
>OLWA01002713.1_pt1 | contig 15039 bp, 11 predicted proteins | sample 1673251 | NCBI WGS metagenome assembly OLWA01 (sample SAMEA3178937, study PRJEB25190) | human gut metagenome | biome: human gut; feature: human-associated habitat; material: faeces | place: Austria | collected 2013
CCTGTCAGCATAAAATCTCTATACGAAACAAAAAGCGGCAGCTACGTTGTATTTTCACAACATAGCTGCCGCATTTTTGCGTTTGGGGTTCGGTGTACCTACTACACCAATCCGTCTATTCGATTCTTACACCACACCGCTTTGTAAGGCTCCTTTTCGGGAAAACATCCCAAAATTGGTGTAGTTGTGGTGTAGTACCGCAGATGCCGTCTGAAATCCGATCAAAATTTCATCGTATCTGCGTTTTAATTTCGCGTTTTACTGTTCAATCGGCTTCATCGTGGGGAACAGCAGCACGTCGCGGATGGAGGCGCTATCCGTCAGCAGCATGACCAGACGGTCTACGCCGAAGCCCAGGCCGCCCGTGGGGGGCAGGCCGTACTCCAGCGCGTTGACGTAGTCGTAGTCCACCTGGGCCTTGCAGTCGGGCTCGATGGCCTTGCGCTCGGCCACCTGACGCTCGAAGCGGCCCTTCTGGTCGATGGGGTCGTTCAGCTCGCTGAAGGCGTTGCCGTACTCGGTGCAGTCGATGAAATACTCAAAGCGCTCGGTGAAGGCGGGGTCGTCCGGCTTGCGCTTGGCAAGGGGGCTGATCTCCACGGGATAGTCGTAGATGAAGGTGGGCTGGATGAGCTTGTCCTCCACGAAGGCATCAAAGAACTCGGCCAGGATGGCACCCTTGGTGGGCACCTCGGGCAGCTCCACGTTGTGGGCCTTGGCGGCGGCAATGGCGTCCTCGTCGGTGGCCCAGTCGTTGAAGTCCACGCCGGAGTACTTCTTCACGGCCTCGATCATGGTCAGGCGCTCCCAGTGGCCCATGTCGATCTGCTTGCCCTGATAGGGGATGACCATGCTGCCGCAAATTTTAACGGCCAGGCGCTTGTACAGCTCCTCGACAAGGTCCATCATGCCGTGGAAATCGGTGAAGGCCTGATACAGCTCAATGGAGGTGAACTCCGGGTTGTGCTTGGGGTCCATGCCCTCGTTGCGGAAGATGCGGCCCACTTCATATACGCGGTCCATGCCGCCCACGATCAGGCGCTTGAGGTACAGCTCGGTCTCAATGCGCAGCACCATGTCCATGTTCAGGCTGTTGTGATGGGTGTAGAAGGGGCGTGCCGATGCGCCGATCTCGAAGGGGGTCAGGATGGGGGTGTCCACTTCCAGGAAGCCCTTCTCGTCCAGATAAGCGCGGATCTCTTTCAGGATCTGGCTGCGCTTGACGAAGGTGTCCTTGACCTCGGGGTTGGCGATCAGGTCCACATAGCGCTGGCGATACCGCATCTCGGTGTCGGTCAGGCCGTGGAACTTCTCGGGCAGGGGACGCAGGCTCTTGGCCAGCAGCACCAGCTCGGTGGCGCGCACGCTCAGCTCGCCGGTCTTGGTGCGGAACACCTCGCCCTTGACGCCGATGATATCGCCCACGTCCAGCTTCTTGAAGGCGGCGTAGGGCTCATCGCCCAGCTCGTCGCGGCGGACATACAGCTGGATGTCGCCCTTGTCGTCGCGCAGGTGGGCAAAGCTGGCCTTGCCCATGACGCGCTTGGACATCATGCGGCCGGCCAGGGCAACCTGCTTGCCGCTGTCGGTCTCGTTGGGCAGGTCCTTGAATTCTTCCTTCAGGTCGGCCGAGTAGGCGTCCTGCGGGTACTTGGTCAGGGTAAAGGGGTCATGACCGGCGGCCTGCAGGTCTGCCAGCTTCTGGCGGCGCACCTGCACCTGCTCGCTCTCGGACAGGCCCTGTGCGGGGTTTCTCTTTTGATCTTCCATGGTTTCTCCTATTATATCCTATATCAGCCCTGGGAGTGGGTGATGGCCAGCACGGTGTACTCCACGGTGTGGCCGGTGGGCAGCAGCACTTCGGTCTTGTCGCCCACAGCCTTGTTCAGCAGGGCGTGGCCCACGGGGCTCTCGTCGCTGATCTTGCCGTTCAGGGGGTCGGCCTCGGTGCGGCCCACGATGTCGTATTCCTCGGTCTCGTCCTCGCCGGTCATCTGGATGGTGACGTGGGTGCCCACGGACACGCTCTCCACGCTCAGCTCGCTCTCGTCGATGACGACGGCGTTCTTGATCATCTGCTCCAGCTCGGTGATGCGGTTCTCCACCAGGCCCTGGGTGTTCTTGGCCTCGTCGTACTCGCTGTTCTCGGACAGGTCGCCGTGGCTGCGGGCTTCCTTGATCTCCTCGGCCAGCTCCTTGCGGCGGACGGTCTTGAGGTATTCCAGCTCCTCCTGCATCGCCTTCAGGCCAGCAGCGGACATCTTGATCTCTTGTGCCATTTGAGAATCTCTCCTTGTCTCTATTTGTTTCGCGCAGGTGCAAAGCCGCGCAATGATGCCATTTTGACTACATTATTATAATAGCAAGCAGGGGGTTTGTCAATAAAAAAGGCGGGGCTGCGGGGAAAAAGGGGAGAGAAGGGCGGTGCAGTGCAGCAAAAAGGCCAGCGCTTCTGCGCTGGCCTTTGATGAGGGGGCGTTATTTTGCAAAGGCGTGGTTCCACACCTCGATGACCCGCCACTTGGGCACCCGGCCGTCGGGGGCAAAGGTGCCGTCGCTGCGGGCGGTGAGCAGGCCCTGCTCGGTGCACCAGCGGGCCGCAGCCTGCTGGTCGGCGTCCGTGATGTCCGGGTACACGGTCACGACGGCACCGGCTTCCGGGCGGCCTGCGGCGTTCCACAGCAGCTGGGCCAGTTCGCCGCGGGTGGCGGGGATGGCGGTGCCTTCCGGCAGCAGGTCATGCAGGATGACCCGGGTCGCTACCTCGTAGCCGCCGTAGATGGCGGCCCCCGCGAGGGCCGTACCGGCAACCACGGCCACGACGGCCGAACCGTCACCGTCCGCTGCTTCGCCGGGGTCCACGGGCTTCAGGGTGGGCGTGATGACCAGTTCGCTTGCGCCGGTCAGGTCGTTGTTCCATTCTGGCGCATCCGGGGCATCCGGGTCGGTCACATCGGACGTGACCACGACCGTATTCCGGCCGCAGGTCAGCACCACGGCATCCGTGGCACCTTCCCGCTTGACCTCGCCGTCCACCGCGATGTCGTACACTTCCACGCTGGTGTCCGGCGTATAGGTGAGCTGGTTGGTGAACAGGTCACCGTCGCCCTCGTTGCGCAGGGTCACAGTGCCGGAGCAGCGGATGCTGTGTTCCTCATCCTCATCGTAGCCGATCAGCTCCTCGCGGTCCTTGTTGTTGGGGATGGTCACATTGCCGGTGATGGTCACATCCCGGGCACCTGCAATGGTCAGCAGGTAATCCACCGCCGCACCGCTGTCATTGGTCAGGGTCACGTCGCCGGTGCAGGTGATGTTCGCTGCGCCTTCCACGGCGTACCGCTCTCCCGAATTTGCATGCACGGTCACGTCCTGCGCGGCGTACACGGTCAGATATTCCCGCACACCGCCGCCGATGGGATTCGTGATCTTAACATCGCCGCTGGCGCTGATCATAACGTCATCGTCCACGAGATAACCATTATAATCTCCCTGCAGTGTTGCATTTTTTACGCCGTCCGCATACACACTGCCATTCACGATGCCGTCCAGCACCACGCTGGGCACCGTGCCGGTACTGGGGTCGGCCAGACCCTGTATCTTCAGATCTGTATAATCTTGCAAAAAATCGTGCCGGATGGTGAAGGTGTCGTTGGCAAAGGTCACATCCGCGTTCGAAACATTTTCCAGATGCTGCGGTGTAAAGACCTCGGTGTGATTGTTATAGGTGACGTGGAGTTCCATTTCCGTGTTCTCGGCCTTTTTCCAGCTGGCCCCCACGGTGATATCCTCGTCCGGCATGTGGAAAAGGCATTCCGGCGGGTCATCGTCCGCAAGTTCCAGCCCTTCCGGCAGGACCCAGTAGTCCAGTTCCAGCGCATCGGCGGGGCGTTCCACATGCACGTCCACCAACTCGCCACGATAGAAGCGGGTGCAGACCTGCCCGGTGCGGTCATTGACGGCGTAGCCGTTTTCCACGGTCAGGGTGTAGGTGGGTTCTGCGTTGATCGTAATGCTGCGGGTCAGAGTGGTTATGGGGCCGTCCGTCTTGCTGTAGCGGTACATCTCGCCCGGCGCAAGCACACCTTCAAGGTAGTCTGACAGGCGCAGCACCATCTCGCTGCTGGACTGGTTTATGAACACGACTTCCTGCGCCGCGTCGCCCTGCGCGGCGGTGTTTTTAACGGTCAGGCTGCCGGTGCAGCCGGCGTAAACAGTATTCACCGCCGGGCCGTCCGGCACATAGCCCGAGAGCTTCATGTTGTGGACGTTTGCCGTGTTCAGCACGGTTTTCACCGCCGGGCCGTTTTCCACCGTGATGTCGATGTCCACGGTCTTTTCAGGGTTCACATCGATGTAAAGGCCATCGATGGTCTTTGTGCTGCTCAGCACGCCGTCCTTGTAGGCAAGGGTGCCGTCGCCAAGGATGTCGTCGGTGTTCTCTTTCACCACGAAGGGATATTCCTTATCCTTGTACACCACGGCGATGCTGCCCTCGGGGTAGGTGCCGGGCTGCAGCGTTGCGGCGGGCTCGTCTGCCGCGGCCAGCGCAGGCGCACACAGGCTCAGGGCCATGGCACCGGACACCAGCGCCGCCGTCAGGCGTCGGATGAGGTTGCGTTGTTTCATGCTGCGTTCCTCCTTTGAATGAAAATGACAGGGGGGATATGCTTCTGCCCAAAGTATACCATACGGCGGTCCGCTGCGGGTGCAAACCTGCGCGAATCGCCCGGAAAACAGCGTGAAAAAAGCGGCAGCGGTACGGTGAGTGGTACGCTGTCGCTTTTTGTTGAGTTGTGCGGAAAGGTTTGTTATACTGGCGGTGCTGCCCTTCTCCATTCTGGCAACAGAAGGGAGGTGAGTCACAGGATGATTCAAGTCCTGATTGATTTTATCGTGGCCGTTGCAGCACAGATAACCGCCTGCTACCTGTGCAGCGACAGCCACGAAGAAGTTGGTTGGAACATTCCATTGTATCCACGCACAAAAAAGCGCCCCCTTGGAGTTGCAGCTCCGAGAGGGCGCTTTTGTATTTATTTGCGGGCGAAAGCCTTATTCCACACTTCGATGACCCGCCACTTGGGCACCCGGCCGTCGGGGGCGAAGGTGCCGTCGCTGCGGGCGGTGAGCAGGCCCTGCTCGGTGCACCAGCGGGCCGCAGCCTGCTGGTCGGCGTCCGTGATGTCCGGGTACACGGTCACGACGGCACCGGCTTCCGGGCGGCCTGCGGCGTTCCACAGCAGCTGGGCCAGTTCGCCGCGGGTGGCGGGGATGGCGGTGCCTTCCGGCAGCAGGTTTTTCAGCATGACGCGGGTCGTCACCTCATAGCCGCCCCACACGGCGGCCCCCGCGAGGGCTGCGCTGACCAGCACGCCGCTGGCGTCGGTGATGAACTGCCCGACTGCGTCCGAGTCCACATCACCCGGCAGCAACGACGCCGGAGTGATGAGCAGGTGCTGCACCGCGCGCAGGTCGTCCAGCGCGTCCAGTTGGTAAAGATCGCTCCGCACCTCGCCGGTCTCCCCGTTCAGGGTGACGACGTAGGGCTGCTCGGTCTCCGGGTAGTATTCCAGAAGATACCAGGCAGCGTCGGAATCCCCGATGGCACTGCCGTCGCGCTGGGTGATATCTACGATGCCGCTGCAGGTGAAAAAGGCGCGCTGGGGCAGTGCGTTCGCGTCCACGGTCACATTCTGGGCGCTGCTCACCCGCAAAGCGTACCACGGGGCACCGATGAGCCGGATGCTGCCGCCCGCCCGAAGATAACAGGCCACACCGAGGGTGTCGGCGGCGGTGGAAAGTGCAATGTCGCCGGTGCAGTCGATGTTGAGCCGGTCGCAGAGCGTGCCGTCGGTTTTGGCCGTCACGTTCCGCACACCGGAGATGTCGGAATAACGGCTGGATGTGTTTGCCAGCACCACGTCGCGGGCATTGGTGATCTGCAGCGAGTAGACGGTATCAAGGTGGTCGTGATTGTCCAGCTCCCCGATGCGGCAGGCGTCAAGGGTCACGTCCCGCACGCCGTCCACGATGAGCGTATCGACGGTCAGGTTCTTCAGCACCACGTCCGGGCGCTCGTCTTCGGTGGGGGCAAGGCCCAGAACGCGGAGGGTCCTGGCTGCTTTTATGTCGTCCACGATGAAGCCGTCCACGACAAAAGCACCGTCTTTATAGGTGATGCCGTTTATGGGGGCAGCTTCCAGCGAAGCCTTGCTGACGATGAACGAATCCTGTCCCGTGCTGAGCCACAGAGCCTGACCTGTGGCCTGCTCCCGGTCCCAGTTGGCGGCGGCCGTCACAGCGCAGGCAGGCATCTTGAAGCGGATGCCGTCGCTTGTGGGCTCAAAAGGCACATCGGTGCCATCCGCAGTGGTGACGGTCCAGCCCTTAAAGACGGTGCCGTCCAGTGGGCGCGTCCGCCTCAGATTGATATTCTCATCCTTGTAAAAGGTGCCGCTGTCGCGGGTGAACATGGTGCTGCAGTTGGTCAGGGTGAGCTGATAGTCTTGCTCGTGTTTTGCTGTGATCCAGCTGGGATTGCCAAACGTGCCGAACACGGTGCTGTCGCCCGGCTGGAACACATCGCAGGTGGCACCCATGGAAGATGCGCGGAATACGAGCTCGGTGGCACCGGTGTTATAGTAGTGCAGGTTGCCGGACTTGCCGTCGCTGGTCTTATCACACAGCACCAAACCGCCTGCAGGGTTGCGCAACTCGAACTCGCCGCCGCAGCGGACGGTCGCGTCGTTGACGGTGGGCTGGCTGGTCGTGCCGCCGGTAATGGTCACGTCGCCGCCCGCATTCACGGTGAGTTTTTCGCCGCCCACGGCACGGTCGGCGCCGGTGATGCTCACAGCGCCGTCGCTGGTGATGTCCGTGCTGCCGGTGACAGCCTGTGCTCCGGCGGCACTGCTGGTGACGGCGACGCTGGCGCTGGCCGTGATGGTCAAGTCGCCCTTCACAGCCGGGCCGGTGGTGCCGTTCAGCACCACGTTCACGCCGGGCGCGGAGATGGTGAGCGCCTGGGAGTAGGTTCCGGTGACGGTGAGGGTGCGGTTTGCGGCGGTGTATTGCAGCACAACGTCGCCGCTGGGGGCACCCACAATGGTCCAGTCCCAGTCCTCCTGCGTGCCAAAATAGAGCTGGTCAAAGACGATGGTGTCCGCGGTGCTGTTCTCGGCGGGGGCCGATGCCGCGGGTGCGGCGGGGTCCGCTGCGGTGCCGGGGGCTTCTGCCAGCGCCGGCGCGCAGAAGCTGAGAGCCATGGCCGCCGTCAGTACGGCCGCCGTGAAGCGCCGGGTGAGCGTGTACAGTTTCATGCAAAGTTCCTCCTTGTCCGGGCAGGAAGCGCACGCCGTGCCCTCCCGCAGTATTTCCGGCCCAAGTATACCATAAAGCGGCGAGCCATTTGTGCAAACCCGCGCGAATGGGGGCGAAATATGCGCGAATGGCGGGAAAAGGCAGAGCGGACAGCGGCTGCAGGAACTTCTCGCTTTTTTCCGCAACAAAAAACCCCCGCTGACAGAGGGAAAAGTGTCAACGGGGGCCGGGGTGATGTCTAAAATGATGTGCTTGCGCAATGAGGTTGTTCCTGCGGAACAAATGATGTGCCTGCGCAATGATGTGCCGCTGCGCGGCAATGGCGGAGGGGGCTGCCGCCGGTCAGGCGGCTGGGGGAGTTGGCGCGCTCAGTCGTCTGCGGCTTCGTCCAGGTTGCCCAGCTTCTTGGCCTGCTCCACCACGGCGGGCACCAGCATCTCGGGCAGAGTCTCGTAGCGGGCGAACTCGGTGGTGAACCAGCCGCGGCCCTGGGTGGTCTGCCGGATGAAGGTGGTAAAGTTGGCCAGCTCTGCCAGCGGCACTTCGGCGATGATGGTCTGCAGGCCGTCTTCGTCGGGCTCCATGCCCAGCACGCGGCCGCGGCGCTTGGTCACATCGCCCATGATGTCGCCGGTGTTGTCATTGGGCACGTGGGCCTTCAGAGTGTGGATGGGCTCCAGAATGACCGGGCCGGCTTCCGGCATGGCGGCCTTGTAAGCCAGCTTGGCGGCCATGATGAAGGCCATCTCCGAGCTGTCTACGGGGTGGTAGCTGCCGTCCAGCAGGGTGGCTTTCAGGCCCACCACGGGGTAACCGGCCAGCACGCCCTTTTCAGCGGCAAGGCGCACGCCCTTTTCCACGGCGGGGAAGAAGTTCTTGGGCACGCTGCCGCCGAACACCTTTTCCTCAAACACCACCTGCTCGCTGTCGCAGGGCTCAAAGTTGATGACGACGTCGCCGAACTGGCCGTGGCCGCCGGTCTGCTTTTTGTGGCGGCCCTGCTTCTGGCAGGCCTTGCGGATGGATTCGCGGTAGGCGATGCGGGGTGCTTCCAGCCCGATCTCCACGCCGAACTTGTTCTTGAGCTTGGCCTTCACCACGTCCAGATGCTGCTCGCCCAGGCCGCCGATGACCTGCTGATGGGTCTCGGCGTTGTTCTGGTAGCTCAGGGTGGGGTCTTCCTCCATCAGGCGGGCCAGCGCGCTGGAAATCTTGCCCTCGTCGCCCTTCTTGGCCACGGTGACGGCCATGAACAGGCTGGGCTGCGGGAACACGGGCGCGGGCAGCTTGACCACACGCTCGGCGTCGCACAGGGTGTCGCCGGTCTTGGCGCTCACCAGCTTTGCCACGGCGCCGATGTCACCGGCGATGATGCCGTCGGAGTCCACCTGCTTTTTGCCGATGACGGTGAGGGGCTTCGAAATTTTCTCCACGTCGCCGGTGCGGGCGTTGGTGAGGGGCTCACCGGCCGTCACCTTGCCGCTGACCACGCGCAGATAGCTCAGCTTGCCCACAAACGGGTCTGCCACGGTCTTGAAGACGTAGGCGGCGGTGGGTTCGTCCACGGTGCAGTGCAGCTCCACAGGCTCGCCGTTTGCATCCTCGGCCAGGGTGCTGGCTTCGTGCTCCGGGCTGGGCAAGAGCTTATGCATGTTGAACAGCAGCATATCCAGTGCCTGCTGGTTCACGGCGCTGCCGCAGAACACGGGGGTGATCAGGCCGTCCTTGACGCCCTTGCGCATACCCTCGACGATCTCCTCGGTGGTGAAGGGCTCGCCGCCGAAGAACTTTTCCATCAGCTCATCGTCGGTCTCGGCAATGGCCTCGCTCATGGCCTCGATCAGGCCCTGGAAGCGGTGGCCGATGTCCGGCAGGTCCACCTGGATCTGCTTGCCGCCCTCGTACTTGAAAGCCTTCTGGCTGAACAGGTTGATGTACACGGGGGTGCCGTCGTCGAGCTTTGCCGGCACGACGCAGGGGCAGACGGTGGAGCCGAACTTGATCTTCATGTCCTCGAGGATCTTGAAGTAGTTCGCGTTCTCCAGATCGCACTTGGAGACAAAGACCATCGTTGCTTTGTTGTTTTTGCGGGCCAGCTGGAAGGCCTTCTCGGCACCCACGGTGACGCCGCTGCGGCCGGACACTACCACCAGCACGCTCTCGGCGGCGCGGATGCCCTCGTATTCACCGGCCTCGAAGTCGAACAGGCCCGGGGCGTCGATCAGGTTGTACTTGATGCCCTCGTACTCCACGGGCACCACGGATGCCGACAGGCTGGCCTTGCGCTTTGCTTCCTCGGGGTCAAAGTCCGAAATCGTGGTGCCGTCCTCGACTCGGCCCATACGCTCGGCAGCGCCCGAAAAATAGACCAGCGCCTCGGTGAGCGTGGTCTTGCCGCTGCCGGCATGACCGGCAATCAGGATATTGCGGATGTTGTTGCTTGCGTATTTCATATCGGTTTTTCCCTCATTTCCGCCGCACGGAGCATTCTCTCCGCTTTTGTGGCATATTTTACAAAGATAATACCACACTTAAAATGATTTTTAAATATTTCGTTTGAAAATTCTGGCGAATCGGCCGCCAAACTTCGCGGCGTTGTTTTGTGCAAGTTGCACGGCAGTGCCAAAGTTTATTGTAAAATCCACAGCGATACGCTATAATAAAAGGCAGAATACAGGCACAAGGAGCATACCAAAATGAAACGCACGGATTACATCAACTGGGATGAATATTTCATGGGCATTGCCCTGCTCACGGCCATGCGCTCCAAGGACCCCAACAGCCAGGTGGGCGCGTGCATCGTCAGCCCGGAGAACAAGATCCTCTCCCTGGGCTACAACGGTATGCCCATCGGCTGCAACGACGACGAGATGCCCTGGGAGCGCGAGGGGGCCCCGCTGGACACCAAGTATATGTACGTCTGCCACGCGGAGCTGAACGCCATCCTCAACAGCGCCCACAACAACCTGAAAGGCGCCCGGGTGTATGTGACCCTGTTCCCCTGCAACGAGTGCACCAAGGCCATCATCCAAAGCGGCATCGCCGAGGTGGTGTACTACGGCGACAAGTACCACGACAGCGATTCCAGCGTGGCCGCGCGGTTCATGTTCAAGAAGGCGGGCGTGAAGCTGACCGCCTACCGGCCCACCGGACGCCGGGCAGAGCTGGAGCTGTAAGCTTCCTCTTGACCTTCCCGATGCAACGTACTATAATAGAATCATGATTCGAATAAATATTCAAGAATGTTTGCATAGAGAGGGAAATATACAATGGAACTGAAAAACCGCAGCTTTCTGAAGCTATTGGACTACACCCCTGCCGAGATCGAGCAGCTGCTGGACCTCGCCGCCGACCTCAAGGCCCAAAAAAAGGCCGGCATCCGCCACAACGACCAGCTGGCGGGCAAGAACATCGCCCTGATCTTTGAAAAGACCTCCACCCGCACCCGCTGCAGCTTCGAGGTGGCTGCCCACGATCTGGGCATGGAAGTGACCTACCTGGACCCCTCGGGCAGCCAGATCGGCAAGAAGGAGTCCATCGCCGACACCGCCCGGGTGCTGGGCCGCATGTTTGACGGCATCGAGTACCGCGGCTACGGCCAGCAGATCGTGGAAGACCTGGCCCACTACGCCGGGGTGCCCGTGTGGAACGGCCTGACCAACGAGTTCCACCCCACCCAGATTTTGGCCGACTTCCTCACCATCCGGGAGCACTTCGGCAAGCTGAAGGGCATCCACTTCGTCTACTTCGGCGACGCCCGCTACAACATGGGCAACAGCCTGATGGTGGGCTGTGCCAAGATGGGCCTGCACTTCACCGCCTGCGCCCCCAAGAAGTACCAGCCGGACCCGGCCCTCGTGGCCCAGTGCCAGGCCATCGCCGCCGAGACCGGCGCGACCATCTCCTTTGAGGAGGACCCCGCCAAGGCTGCCAAGGGTGCCGACGTGCTCTACACCGACGTGTGGGTGTCCATGGGCGAGCCGGTGGAGGTCTGGGCCGAGCGCATCCACGACCTCGCCGCCTACCAGATCAACCAGCAGCTGATGGACATCGCAGGCCCGCATGCCGTGTTCATGCACTGCCTGCCCGCCTTCCACGACCACAAGACCACTGTGGGCAAGGAGATGGGCGAGCGCTTTGGCCGCGACGCCATGGAAGTGACCGATGAGGTCTTCGAGGGCCCCCAGAGCATCGTGTTCGACGAAGCCGAGAACCGGATGCACACCATCAAGGCCGTCATGGCGGCCACGCTGGGGTACGAGAAATGATGCATCCCGCGTGCGCGGGACATGATGTTCTGCCAGCGCAGAAATGATGCTGCTCCTGCGGAGCAATGATGTGCCTGCTGCGCAGGCATGAACCAAACCGATAGAAACAGCAAAGCCCTGCATGGAAAAACTCCCATGCAGGGCTTGTTTTATAGCAGCAGCTGCCTGAACCGAACATTTGTGCGCAAAGCGCACAACATCATTGCGAAGCAGCATCATGCCGCAGGCACATCATGTTCCGCGAAGCAGGGAACACATCATGCCGCTGTCAGGCGGCTTCTTTCAGCTTCAGCACACCGGCCTGCTCCAGCCGCTTGCGCAGCAGGGTGCCCAGCAGGCAGGCGACCACGATCTTGGCCAGATCCCAGACGATGAACGGGTACACGCACACGGCCAGCGCATAGCCCAGCTCGCACTTCATCTGGAACACAAACCATGCCGTGCCCAGCACATAGCAGGCGGCGTCGCCCAGAATGAGGCCCACGGCAGAGACCACCGGCTGGCCTTTGCTCTTTTCAATGAACAGGCCGCCGATGAAGGCCATGAGCAGGTAGCCCACCAGATAGCCGCCGGTAGGGCCGGCCAGCTTGGCAATGCCCGCGCCGTAGCCGGAGAACACCGGCACGCCCACCAGACCGATGGCCAGATAGATGGCGACGCTCAGGGTGCCGAACCTGGCCCCCAGCAGCCATGCGGCAAGGCAGATGACGAAGTTGGACAGCGAGATGGGGATGGCCCCGATGGGCACGCTCAGCGGGCCCAGCACACACAGCACGGCGGCCATCAGTGCAGTGACGGCCATCTGGTAAGTGGTCAGTTTTTTGTTTTTCATAATCGTAATTCCCCTCTTAAAAAATGAAGCAAGGCATCTGTGCCCGAGTATAGCGCACCGGGCTGCAGCTGGTCAACAGGGAATTTGCAAAGGGGTTTACAATCGGAGAACCGGTTGTAATGCGGCGGGAACCATGATACAATAAAAAAACTTGAATGGACGTATAAACACAGACAAGGAGGGACCACCCCATGGGCGGAGGACACGTTTCCCGGCCGGACTTCGGCATGCCGCAGCCGGACCCGACTTACCCGCTGACCGAGTTCTATCTGCTGCTGCAGCGCGCGCTGGATGCGGCGGGCTGCTTTGCGCTGCCGGCCTTGTATGCGGCCCTGCAGGCCCCGGCCCGGCATATCTATCTGGATGAGGCGCGGGACTACCTCACTCTTTCGCCCACCGCAGCCGAGGGCAGCACCCGGCTGCTGGCCGAGGGCAGCCTGCAGCTTTTATACAGCACCCTGCATGTCCAGCCGGACGGCACGCCTGCGGCCCTGCTGCTCACCGAGGAGTGCACCCGCACCACCGTGGCGGTGCAGCTGCTGCCGCCCTTCGTGTGGGAGGACCCGCTGCCGCCTTTGCCGGACACCCCGGCGGCGCTGACGCTGCAGCTGACCGGGCAGGATGTGCTGCTGGCCGACACCGACCCGGCCGCCCTGGGCCGCAGGCTAGTGCACACCGCCGCGGGCAAGCGCTGGCTGCACCACCCCAGGGCCGACACCTTCCTTGCGGAGAAGGTGGCCGTGCTGCAGCGGGTCTACCGCCGGTGATTTTTCCATAAATTTTTCCAGCCGTGCAATCTTCGGGGCCGCTCAGCCGTGTATAGGGTGAATGTCCCCCATTCCACTGCTTTAAAGGAGAGCTAGAAACTATGGGACAGCTGACCAGAAACGAATTGTTTACGCTGGCTGTGCAGAAATACAGCGATGCTGTGTACCGTGCCGCCATGCACAACTGCCGATGTGCCGCAGACGCCGAGGATGTGGTGCAGGACGTGTACGAGAAGCTCCTGCACTACACCGGCACCTTTGAGAATGAGGAGCATCTCAAAGCGTGGCTGCTGCGGGTGGCCATCAACCGCTGCCGGGACCTGACCCGCGCAGCCCACCAGAAGGACACCGAGCTGGACGAGAATCTGCCCGCGCCGGATGCCTTCCCGGACGGCAGTGTGATGGACGCGGTGCGCGCTCTGCCGGAGAACTACCGCAACGCTATTTACTTACATTATTATGAAGGCTACACGGCGGCAGAGATCGGGCGGATGCTGGGTGCACCGGCCAACACGGTGCTGAGCTGGCTGCGGCGGGGCCGCGCACAGCTGCAGACGATGCTGAAGGAGGAGATCGAAGATGAGGTGGTATGAGTACAAGATGGAGGCCGATGACCTGGCCGCCCCGGACGACCTCAAAGCGAAGCTGCTGGCCATGACAAGCCAGCTGACCGAAGAAGAAAAGAACCAGCCCATGATGCAGGCCGCTGCCCCGGCACAGCCTGCCCCGGAGAAAAAGAAAAAGGGCAAGCTCATCCACTTCCCGCGCAAGCAGGTGGGCATGCTGGCCGCCTGCCTTGCCGTGTGCGTGGTGGGCTATGGTGCCTTTGCCACCGGCCAGATCGGCCTTGGTGCAAAGAGCAGCAGCCCGGCGGCCTATTATTCGGCGGACAGCACTGCGGCGGTGATGGCGGCAGGCGGCGTGGACCGCGCCGCGGTGGACAGCCCCATGGCAGCCGATTACAGCCTGGATACCATGGCGCTGGAAAGCAGCGCGGATAACGGCGTCTCCACCTTCTCTGCGGATGATGCCGCCGCAGTCGAGGGTGCCCACAGCACCGACAGCGCCAGTGCGAAGATCATCTATACCGCGAACCTCAGCCTCGAAAGCAAGGACTACGACGCGGCCCGCGCCGCGCTGGACGCTGCCCTGCAGGCGGCGGGCGGCTATCTGGAGTCCAGCAGCGAGTACTCGGGCACCGACGACAGCCGCAGCGTCAGCCTGACTTACCGGGTGCCGCAGGAGAACTACGACAGCTTCCTCGCCGCCATTGCCGAGGCGGGCAACGTGACCTACAAAAACCAGCAGGCCGACGACGTCACCGCCCAGTATCTGGACGTGGAGACCCGGCTCGAGAACCTCAAGGCCCAGCGCACCCGTCTGCAGCAGCTGCAGCAGCAGGCCGACAACCTCTCGGACCTTTTGGAGATCGAGTCCAGCCTGACCGACGTGCAGAGCCAGATCGAGAGCTGGCAGAGCCAGATGGACTGGTACAGCGATCAGGTGGAACAGTGCACGGTCTATGTGAGCCTGAGCGAGGTGAGCACCTACTCGCCGCCCAGCGAGGGTTTTGGCAGCCGCATCGCCAGCGCCTTTGCCGACGGCTGGCAGAACTTTGTGGACGGCGTGCAGCAGCTGGCCGTCACCCTCGCCGGTGCCTGGCCGGTGGTGGTGATCGCGGCAGCGGTCGCAGCCGGTGTGGTCGTCTGGAAAAAGAAGAAAAAATAATTCGAAAAAACTATTGACATCTGCCCCGCCCTGTGGTATTATACTTGAGCAGTCAGCGAGAACCGCTGAGATGCAAAAAGTAAATATCGCGGGGTGGAGCAGTCTGGTAGCTCGTCGGGCTCATAAC
>OLWA01002716.1_pt1 | contig 15032 bp, 19 predicted proteins | sample 1673251 | NCBI WGS metagenome assembly OLWA01 (sample SAMEA3178937, study PRJEB25190) | human gut metagenome | biome: human gut; feature: human-associated habitat; material: faeces | place: Austria | collected 2013
CCCCAGCTTGCTGCGGGACACCGTGGTGACCAGCGCGAACCATTTGCGATTGCCCGGGTGGCGGAACACCGCCGATTCCGGGGTGTCCATCCAGGGATAGTCCGGCTCCACACTGCAGGTGTCAAAAATCAGCTGTTCCAGTTTTTTGCGATCCATTGATATTTTCCTCCTCCCAGGGCGTTTTTTCCGGCGACCAGACCTTGGGGCCGACACCACATACCGGACGCATTGTAGGCTGTGCCGGTCATGGATGCTGTTGTCAAAGCACGCTGCCCTTGAAACAGGCGCCCGGAACGCTCAGGGCAACCGTTTTCCGTGTGGTTCGGTGCGCAGATCCTTCCAGCGCTGCGCCGGGATCACCGGTTCGATGATAAAGGCCTCCGGGTCAGGGGCAAGGACATGCCGCGTCACCCGGAAAGCCCGGCCTTTTCCACTAAGTCCCTCATCACAAATTCCGCCATGGGGCTGCGGCAGATATTGCCGTGGCAGATAAACAGGATACTCTTCATACCGATTCTTCTCCGAAAACTCATCATTTTCTACAGTATAGCAGGTATCTACGCTTTCGCCAAGAGCAATTTCCGAATGTTCGGCTCTCTCAATCATCCGCAGCAGCTCCGTTTTGGATAAACCGCTTTCGGCGGCCTTCCGAATGTACCAGCACCTCTCGTCCATGGTCAATTCCGCCTCCATGATGACCACATTTTGTGTCCAGTTCAGACGCATTGCCGCTGCCAGCAACTCCGGCGTATCGCCGTACATCCGGTAGAAGTCCCGCATCCGGCGCACATTGCGGGGAGAGAAGCCGTCGGCTGCGGGATAGGCCGCTTGCAGGTATTCCGACGCCGCGACAGCCGCGCCTTTTTCGCTCCTGCCGCTGACCACTCGACCGATCTCGCGGTACAACTCCATCTGCGGGAGCTGCGCCGCCATAAGCGTGTCCAGTGTGGTGAACATGGTGATGTAATCTGTGGGTTTGCGAATGTTCATGGGCTTTCTCCTTTCCGGCGCGGTGCGCCTGATCAACGCTCAAAGCAGAGAAAAGCACGGCGGTGTCACCGTGTTTTCCTCTGCTTTGACCTGCTTCAGATGATCCGCACGATCTGCTCCCACAGCAGGATGTGCTTTTCGTCAATGGCTTTGTTGTCATGATAGTGGCCGAACAGCCAGTAGTGATATTTTGCTCTTTCCTGCACCTCCTGCAAGAAATCCGTGAGCTGGTCCGCCTCGTTGTGACGGGTCCCCATGAGGGCGATGCTGGTGGGAGCGCAGTGGGTGATGATGTAGTCCACCTGCCAGCCGACCGCGTCGAGGCTTCGCCGCGCCTCGGCGTATTCCTCATCGGAGGGCAGTTCCTGCGCCCACCATGAGATATGGTTGATGCGGTATCTCGCTCTGGGCTTGCGCTGGAGCATCATGAGCCTTCGCTCAAAATCCGGGGCATCCGGCTCCAAAATCCCATCCTCGATATCATGGCTTTTGGCACCGCCCATGGTGAAGAAGCGGTAACTCTCCAGCTCGAAGATCTGACCGCGCATCAGGTGCAGCACATGAGGGCGAATGCAATGCACCTTGCCGCCGTGCCAATCGTCCACCGGATATCGTTCCAGCGCGTCATAGTTTTCATGGTTGCCGCAGACGAAGGCAAGCGTGAAGGGCAGGCGTTCCAGCCAGTCCAGCGTTTCATCGTCGCGGCTGTCGCCAAACCACACGCCGCCGCAGTCTCCTGCGATGATGACCGTGTCATCCTTCGTCATGTTAGCTTGCTCCGGGAAACAATCCGATTGGAAACGCCGGAAGTTTCCGTGGCAATCGCCAGTTACATAAATCATATGAATTTCCTCCTCTTAGGTTGGTCTACGGTCTGTTCGATTTCTACGCCGTTGCGGAAAGTGACCTTGATGCGGTTGCCCGTCAGGACGGTGACCTTTTCCAGCATCTGATAGACCACTCCATCGTCCCACTCCGTGATTCCCATGGTCACCGCGGTCATTGCCGAGGCTGCCGCATGGATACGACGGCTGATCTGTTCCTGTTCCTGCCGGATACCGAGGATTGCCGCCTTGCGGCGCTTCAGTTCCTCCATCGTGGTGGAGATGGTGCGAAAGCGCTCGGCGTATTCGTCCGCGTCACCATTTGCCGCTTCTGCCAGAAGCGTATCGAATTGTTTGCCCAACTCTGTGACCGCTCGGTCGATATCTCCAAGGCTCATGCTCTCACCGGGAATCGGCGCCAATTCCTGCTCCATCGCATCTACAAGCTGATCTGCCAGAACCTTACACCCTGACATGGATGCATTGATGGCTGCCAGCACCGCCTGCTGAAGCGGCGATTCGTCCAGCGTCGGAGATTCTTTGCAGTATTTCTTTCCATAGTCCAAGCGGCTGCTGCAGCGCCACACGGCTCGTTTCTCACCGTGCTGTGTCCACACCACTCTGCGGTACGCCGTACCGCACTCGCCGCAGAACAGCAGACCGCTGAGCGCGTACTTGCCGCTGTAGCGGCTCATACCTGTGGGAGCGCTCTTTTTCGTGCCGCCGGTCTGGGTCCGACGCCGCGCCAGTTCTATCTGCACCGCATCGAACCGTTCTCGCGGGATGATGGCCTCATGGTGGTTCTGAATCAGATACATGGGAAGCTGTCCAGTATTACGGATGACCTGCTTGCTGATGCAGTCCCGAATGAAGGTCTTTTGGAGCAGGACATCACCGCAGTATTTTTCATCAGAGAGGATCGTCCGCAGGTTGGAGGTCATCCATTCCGTAGTTCCTGCCGCATTCTTAAAGCCTCCTGTTTCCAAGGTTTCCTTGATATTGCGCAGCGTCTGACCGGATAGGTACAGCTCGTAAATTTTTCGGACAGTCTCTGCCTGCTCTGCGTTGACCACCATCTCTCCGTCAGGTCCTTTTTCGTACCCCAGCAGGGTCTTATACTGGATGTTTGCCTTTCCCGTCCGCATCGCCTGATGCTTGCCCCACTTGACGCGGGAGGATATCCCTTCGCTTTCGGACTGTGCGAAGGCACCGTGGATGGTGATGAGGAATTCGCTTTCCGGATAGATGGAGTTGATATTCTGCTCCTCAAAGATGACCGGGATGCCCATGCCGCGCAGTTCGCGGGTATAGTTCAGCGTGTCCACGGTATTACGGGCGAAGCGGGAGACGGATTTGGCAAGGATCATGTCGATTTTGCCCTGCCTGCACTGGCGGATCATGCGAAGAAAATCCTTGCGCTTGCAGGCGGAAGTGCCTGTGATGCCTTCATCCGCGAAAATATCCGCCATCGTCCAGTCGGGGTTTGCCATGATTTTTTCCGTGTAGTATGCTTTCTGGTTTTCATAGCTGCCAAGCTGCTCGTCCTTTTTCGTAGACACACGGCAGTATGCAGCTACCCGGAGATTTTTCTTCTTTTCCTGATCCTGCGGCGATTCCTCCTTTGCGGGAATCACGATGACCTTCGGTTCAGGGCGGGACTGCGTCATGTATCATCACACTCCTCTAAGACTTGATTGTTTTTCAGCAGGACTTTGACTGTCTTACTGTCATAGGTGATTCTTCGGATGCTCTGCCGCAGGAGGTTTGCGTCCAGCTCCCACAGCTTTGCCTGCGAACCAAGGATGCGGCGGAGCCGGTGTGATTCATATTCCTCCGTTTTGACACTCGCCAGCTTTAGGGATGCGACCTCCAAGGCTTTTTGCCGCGCGGTGTCCGCATCTACAGGTGGTGTCTGTAGCAGCGTGTTCAGTTCCTGCTGGAGCCGCCGGATATCTTCTGTGGTGGGAACACCGGATGTTTCTATCTTGATGATCTGCGGATCGTCGACCATCTGATTCAGTATCTTGAGGACTTTTCGTGCAACGCTGTCGGGTACGGTGCCGCCGCACAGCTTGCGTAACTCCTTTTGCGCAGGTGTCTGCTTATACTCGGGGCACATCTCTTTCCTGCGTTCCTGGGCGGCGTGGAATTGCTCCGTTGGGATGAGCGCCGGGAATTCTTTCTCACCGATATACCGGTCATCCTCCAGAATTCGCGCCACCATATTTTTGTTCCAGGACTTGTCCTCATCGTAGGGAACATCCTCTGTCTGAAGCTGTTCGGCAAGCTGCTTGAAGGAGACACCAGCAAGGTATTGCAGGTAGATGCTCCGCACCGTTTCCGCCTCCTGCGGCTGCGGCACGATCTCGCCGAGCTTCATTTTATAGCCGAAGGGCTGCTTTCGTTTTCCCATTATCTCCGTGTCCTTTCTATTTTTTCTGTGACCTCCAGTCCATTGAGAAGGCGGAAGCGCAGTGTTTCATTGTCCACGACCACGATTTTCTCGATCATATCGCTGAATAGCTGCTCATCGAAGTCATCCAGCCAGTCCGGTCCGCTTTCGAGCACATCCAGCAGATCCTGTGTTTGTTGGATGGTGTGATCCTCCTCAGACCGTAGGATGCGCTCCTTTTGGAGTTTCAGTTCCCGGAGGCGCTCTGCAAGCTGATTGCTGCGGGATATAAAAATGTCAGGATCGACCACTCCCTGCTGCTTGAGCTGGGCCAGAAGTCGTTCCTGACTGGCGATATCCGATATTTGTTTGTTGATCTCCACGATGTTTTCGCTCCAGAGGAGACTGCCGGTTCTGGCGGCGTAGAGGTCAGAGATGAGTTGGGTGAGAATGCTCGTTCCATAATGTTTAAGATTGTAATATACATGGAGGAATGCGTTTTTCATCTGTTCCTCTGGAACCTGCGTATTGGGGCAGGCGGTGATAGACTTGTCGTGTCTGCGACACGCCCAATTTACAGAGCCACCACAATTTTTCCTTTTGCAGAGTGTGCCGCAGTGACCGCACACGACTTTACGCGCAAAAGCGTGGGGGACATCTGACCGTGGATGAATCGCGGCACTTCTCTGTGTCAGAAGTTCCTGCACCTTTTGAAAAATCTCTCTACTGATGATTGCGGGATGAGAATCTATCACAAGATACTGTTTTCGTTCGCCGTGGTTGATTTTTTGCTGCCGAGGAAAGCTGCGTGTGGTATATTTCTTTTGAGACAGAGAATCTCCGGCGTATTTTTCGTTTTGCAGTATGTACTGGATGGAGGTCAACTGCCAATATTGAGTGCCGTCCCGCGTTGGACAGCCCAGCGCCGTGATTTCCTTTGCAATATTCTCCATACTGACACCTGCAAGGTAACGGTCGAAGATATGTCGGATGATTGACGCTTCATCCTCTTGAATCTCCAAATGATCTTTAACGAGCCGATAGCCATAGGGCGCTTTGCAGGTGGAAAATCTCCCTTTGCTCATTCGGACTTTGTAGCTCCACCGCACCCGTTCGGAGATAGCCTCACTCTCCCGCTGGGCCAGTGCCGCGAACATGGCAATAAGAACTTCGCCGGACACCTGCGCGGTGTCAATGTTTTGCTCCTCAAAGTAGACGCTGATGTTGAGAGACTTCAGTTCCCGTACAGCCGCCAGACTTTCCTTGGTATTCCGGGCGAAGCGGGAGGAAGATTTCACAAGGATGCGGTCGATGCGCCCTTTTCGGCAGTCCTCCATCATCCGTAGGAAGTCATCCCGCTTGTCTATGGACGTGCCGGTGATGCCCTGGTCGGCATATATGTCTGCCAACTCCCAATCAGGGTTGTCTGTGATGAGTTTGGAGAAGTAGGCATTCTGCGCGGCAAAGGAGTGTTCTTGATCCTTGGAGTTGGAACTGACACGGGTATACGCTGCCACGCGGAGTTTTCGTGCGGTTTCCTGATTCGCTGCCGGGATCGTAATGACCCGCGGAGCCATCGCCAGAGAACCGTTGGTTTTCTCCTTATCACTCATTCCTCTGCCACCTCCTTCGTCAGTAACACACAATACCATATAACATCCGCAATAGCTATCCTAAAAGCGAAGAAATCAAAGAGAAATAATGATGTCTGCGCCAAGCTGTACCCTCAGCCGCGCGGCGATTTTTTTGGCTTCGCTGCCGCTGACGAGACCCTGCTCCCGCAGGCTGCGAAGCATGGTGACGATGCCGAGATAATCTGCGTTTGGATTCATTCGGATTCCTCCTTTTGTGAGTTAATTTGAATGAAAACTCCCAAGCCCACTTTCACAAATGGGTTTGGGAGTTTTCGTTATGGGATCTTAGCACAGCACCATAAATCGAACAAGCGTTTGTATAAAACTTTCGGCTGGATTCTTGTGGAAACAGCCGATTTCAAAAATAGGGGTATCATGTTACAATGGTGCCTGTTTGTGGAAAGGGATGAGAACTATGCTTTATACAACGGAAGAAGCGGCTGTCATTTGCGGTTTTTTGAACGCGCATTTGGCGCAGGCCGGTGTGGAAGTGTCTGTGCGGAAACGAAACGCCGCGTTTCAGCGCGGTGTCATAATGGGAACGCTGCAGCCGGATGACTACAGATGGGCAGAGAATGTTCTCTGCTTTCTGAAGCCCTGCTGGTGGCAGTTACATGAAGATCATAGAGCCTTAGAGAATGTGCTGTTGAAAACACATCTTTTAGCTCAGAAATAAAAACAGAGGGCCACTCCTGTCTTGGTTGGAAGCATATTGCTATACCCGGATATGGAGCGGCCCTCATTATATTTTTTAAAGTTCTTTTGCTCAGTCCTATTCGACACTACTTCCCGGACTGTCGGGCGGTTGAACGAACCGGCGCCTGGCAGCGCCCATCGGGAATCTCACCCCTCCGAGGATCTCTCCGAGCTGCCCCCATTGCTTGCGGCTGTGGCTGGACAGGATGTACCATTATAGGCTGACGGGATCATTGCGAGACGGGCTGCCATGCCCGCTTTTGGCTGAATGAGTTTCGCTCTGCACCTTATTGGCCGTTCATTGACATCGGAGTAATTCCGATGCAGGTGGTCTTCGCGCATCCGCCGCATCGCTGTTCCCCCTCGCCGGGGGACCGTCAACTGACGTTATTCGTCACCGGATATTCAGTTTTCAATGTTCACAAGAAGATTCTTTTCTTCTCGTATGTATACGGGAAAAAACTGGCATCTTAACAACCCTGCTCATCCAAATTATTTTTAATTTTTTTCAGGATGCGCTTTTTCCGCACATGAATGGCCTGCTGAGAGACCCCAAGCATCTGTGCGTATTCTTTTTCAGAGCGGTTTTTGAAGTAAAGCTCGTAGATCAGCTCATAATCCTTCGGCGGGAGCAGATCCAGAATATTACGCAGGGACTGGCGCACCATCTCCTCAATTGCCTGATTTTCAGGGGTGTTGTCATAATCAATAAATTCATGGAACCGCTCGTATCCGTCATTTTCACCGCCGATCAGAGAACTCATCTGCGTTTCGTGCTTGTAAAAGCGTTCCGTGCTGTCTTCGATGTGCCATTTCGTCCGCCTGTAGGTCTGGAAGACTTCCTTTGTGACCTGGACGAGCTCAAATTCGCCGGTCATGGTGTTGTAAATATTGAGAATATATGCTTTTTCAGACATGATTTTTGATCTCCTTTGTGATTTTTTGAATTTGGTAAGGTTCAAAAAATCGGGAGATCAGGGGTATTCAGCGATATACGGCTCCCACGCTAAAAGGGGGAGGATATGAAAAAAGCGCATTGCAAACTCCTTTTCCGGAGCTGCATGCGCAAAAAAAGAGCCGCTTGATTTGTCTGACCATTGGCCGCGTTGACAGAACTATGTTCCTAAAAGGAACGATAGTTACAAATCAAGCGGCACATGGGATGGTCACGCATCAAGCGGCTCCGAGGCTCATACTTGGTATTTAATTGTTGGGGACAGATCGATTATTCGCGGTTATGCGATGCGGAATACAACAGGCGGGAAGAAAACCGCCTCTCCGCATTGCGGGCACTTCAGGTATGTCGCGCCGTGGGCCCCTTTGCAGAGCGTTTCAAGCCGCAGCTTACAATACGGGCAAAGCCGTGCCATGGTGATATGGGTGGAGTACTGCTGCTCAAGCTCCCGCTGCTCGGCTTGGATGCAGGCATACCGCTGCGGGTCAAGCGCTTTGGAATTGATTTTTGCCATAATAACAACTACCTCCTATGCTGTGTCAAAGTCATCCGCATAAATATGGATGGGCGCATACGGATCACTAAAATCATTTCGGCCGATCATGCCAAGATTGTCCAGACGAATGGATAATGCTGTTTTCGAGACGCCTAAACGCTTTGCCATTTCAGAAAACAGAGCATATTCCTTGGGGGCAAATACTTTGTTCAGGAGTTTGATCTGCCGGCCAAGGCCAAGCTCATCCATGTAGCGGTCGATCAGCTCACGGGGGAGTAGGAGATACGCCGTCAGCACATTTGTTTGCCATTCTACCCAATCGGTGATGGGGTATGAGCAGCGTTCATCCGCAAGGCGGCAGATGAACGGCTGCGCGCTTGGATTATATTCCTCCGGGTAAAGCATACCGAGGATCTGATGCGCGGCTTCATGTACCAGAGTGAAATTCAACCGTCCCACCGATCCCGCATTTGCGAGGTTTTGATCCACATAGGCGATATTGCCGTTCAAGTGAAATTCCTGGACTGACCCGTTTCCACGGGGAACGGATATGGTGAGATCGACGTCGCTATAGGAGGTCAGTCCAAGGATCGAGCCCGTTACGCTCATATCCGCAAACGCGAAATGAAGACCGCAGATCTTTTCCGCAAAGTCGACCGGGTCGATGCGATCCATTTTGCGGTCTGACAGCGTCAGATAGCGGAACAGCACTCTGCGGGATATCCGTTCAAGATCTTTCCGAGATAAAATCGGCATCCGCGTTCCTCCTCACATCTTAGCTGTCATGGAAGGGAAGGTGTTCCCTTGGCTATGGCTCCATCATAACAATCTTATAAAGCTATGTCAATGTCGCATTTGTAGCGCAACAAGCTATTTGCGATTGACAAGAATAGCTGTCCCCGTGTATAATGGGATTATCCTAAGACGGAGGGTTTCTTTATGAACAGTCATAAAACAACGGTTATCCCGTTTCCGGCTCCTTCAAAGAACGGTGTGAGATACAGTGCTGAGACTGAGAAGCAGAACAATGTAATTGGCACAAGGCTTTCGGAAGAACTCAAAAACCGAAAGCTGAGTAAAAAAGAATTCTGCACAACATTGAAGGACTTTGGTGTAGATGTAAGCCAATCCGCGCTGGGGAAGTGGACGAATGGCCTGACTGTTCCCAATGCATACCAACTGCTGGCGATCTGCTATGCGCTGGATCTTGAGGATGGCCTTGCTGCCTTTACCGGAGAACACACGCCTCTGCTCAACGAAGTGGGGGCGGAAAAGGTTCGTGCTTACCGAGAGGATCTGATCGCTACCGGTAAATACAATCCCATGCCAACGCCCACGAATACGATCCGCTATATCGATAAGCCCGTCAGCAATCTCAGAGTCTCAGCCGGTACAGGCAGTTTCTTGGATGAGGACAACTTTGAGATGGTCAGCTTTCCGGAAAACGCGGTCCCGGCGGAAGCGGATTTTGGCGTTAGAGTATCCGGCAACAGTATGGAGCCGGTCTATCATGACGGGCAGATCGTCTGGGTAGAGCGGTGCGAGACGCTCTCGATAGGCCAGGTCGGTGTGTTCGTCTATGACGGTGAGGGCTATTTGAAATCCTATGGGGAGCGGGAGCCTGACGAGAGCGACCGTGACGCATTTACGGACAGCTACGGAAGGCTCCACATGCAGCCGGTTTTGATTTCGTATAACAAAGACTATTCTGATCGAATCATTAGCCCGGAACGAGGATTTCGAGTCATTGGGCGTGTGCTGTAAGAAACTTTGAAAATTAAAATGCTGAAAGGCGGGGATTTGATGAACACGATTGCAATCGTGAGAGAGTTGGCAGATGAGCGGAGTCTTACGTTTTTTAAGCTGTCTCAGATATGCGATGTATCTCATTCGACCCTGAAAAACAGCGAACGCCGCGGCGGACAATTATCTGTCGACACGATTGAGCGGATCTGCGATGGGTTGGGCATTACCATGTCGGAGTTCTTTGCGAGGAAAGGTTAATAGAAAGGAAGGGTGCCGTAGTATTTAGATACCGTAGAATCATCTTCGACATACTTAGCGACATCTTTAGGACCATATCGCAGCAAAAAATAATCCAGATCATGTAGCTTTTTGTAGATGTCATTTACAATTTCCATCCTATGGGTTTCTTTTGCCTGTTCCGTCTGATCCATGAGATACTGAAGTTCGGATTTAAGATTTCCATTTTGAATGAATGAATTTATTTCTGACAACAGACCAATGAACCCATCTGCATCATAGAGATTCGTTGTAACAACGGGCGTTCCATACTTGGCATAAAATTCTTCTATGGAAAGCTTTTCTCGTTCACATACAGTATCCATATCGAGACCACCGTCAACTGCCCAGCCAATTTGAATCTCTCCGGTCTGATGGAAGTAATTCCAGTACAAATTATTGGGATCTGACAGTTGCTCAAAAAAATCTCCATTCATATATTTATGCTCCAACCACAAATTTGCAGTCTTAACCACCTCGGTCAGATTTTCTATTTGCTGTTGAGACATTCCTTCGGTTGCTTGTTGGCGTGCTGCAAGAACGTCCTCTTCCGTTGGCACATAATTTTTCGCATGCTCTATATCTGAGCCTGATTTCTCTGAAACATTTTCATTCGAAACAATGGGCACTTCAGAATGATCAGAATCAGAACATATCGCATCTTCTTCACTGGTGACATGGATTGCTAAACCCACACAAACAGTCAAGAGAAAAATGAATATGCACACAGAGAACCAGCTTTTAGAAATATGAGACGGAAACTGCATTTTGTGATTGGACATCTATTTCCCTCCAAATAGTTGCGAATCTTTTTATGGATAATATCGCTTTCTCGTAATATAGAACAAATATTCAGGAAAAGTGTAACGCAATAAACATGCTGCACAAACATCGCTAACACGGATGACATTCAGGACCTGTTTAAGGAAAGTATTCAAAATTTATAAAAATGGTCTGGAGTCAAAACTGGATGACGAGCTCAGTCCGAAATGAGTCTCAAATCGAGACCTATTTCGACAGTGTCTGTATTTCTAAGGGTTTCATGGTTCTCTATGCCATCGACCATTCCGTGCTACGCGTCCGCTATAAAAAGCAGGCTGGAGATAAACCTTCAGCCTGCTTTTTGTTCATAATTCTGCAAAGCGTTTATTGAAATCCGCATTTTTAATATGATATCGCCCCACTTTGTAATCACGGCTCTGTGACAAACGTCCGGTTCTTTCTGCTTTGGGAATGATCTGACATTCTATCTATTGCGGTTATTACTCTGTATCGGTTTTATTTTTACTTTATCCGTAACCATACGTTTTCACTTCCCACGTTCCGCCGTTGTCCCTCACCAAGATCCACTGAAAGTCATCATACGTTGTATTTGGCTCTAACGAGCCATCACCACCCGATGCATCCGTGTCAAAAGACGAGTACAGAACGATCGCCTCATCCGCTTCACATTCTTCTGCCCATTCGGTGAACAGGTCGGCTGACGCATCTCCGGGATAGCAGAGCTGAGTCAAGGTGCAGCCCTTAAACTCCGTTTCAAAATAGGTCATCACGGTATCCATGGCGGCTTGGATGTCGGCGTCCGTGTAGATGTCAGAATGTTCCCATTCAACGATGGAAACGTCACTATCCGTATCATCCGTGGCAGGCTTCGCCTGACAGCCCATCAGAAACAGCAGCGCCAGCACAAAAAACGGTAGTTTTTTCATTGTTTTCATTTTGCATCTCCTTCTAATGGGAAACGTCTGAAAGGCCCACCGCACAGAGGTCTTGCACTCTGCGCGGTGGTTTCCCCAACTCTTTACTTATACTGCTTCAGAGAAACGGTAATGTCGCTGAGGCCGGAAACGCCTTTGGCGTAGACGCCGAAGGCCAGCGTGCTTTCCAACTCCTCCGCACCATCCGCAATGGAGAAAGCTCTGGTCAGCGTTTCGCCTGCGCCGATGTCAACAGAAGTGAACTTTTCAAAGCCGCCCAGCGTCAGCGCCCGTCCGGCAGTCACCGTCTGTACGGCGGAGCCGTTATTGGTGACAGTCAGCACGATGTAGCTGCAATCTTCGGGATAGAACGTACCTTCCAGCGAATAGCCACAGGTGGTCTGGACCTTGGTGTTATCCTGAAGGACGCCCGTCAGAGACTTTCCGACAGCCTTAGCTGGGTCGATCTCAGTGAACGGGCCGTGGACAGTTCCAAGTACAGGCTTTGTGGCGTTGGCGGGGATGCTGCCATCGTCCTTTTTGCCACCTACCACCACATAATCCGCAGGGTCTGCACCCAAGTTGACCCGATTCTTCTGTCCGTCCCAGCGGACTTCGATGCCCAGCAGCTCGGAGATCTGGCGGATGGAGAGATAGTTGGTTTTGCCGCCGGTCTCATCGACGTATGTAATGACAGAGGGAACATCCTGCCCGTTGGGGGCCTTGTAGGATTCTCCGGTGAGGACTTTATTCTCACCGAACAGGGAGATTCCAGCCTTGTTGTACTCCACGCGGCTGGAAGCGGCCAGCGCGGTGCCCACGGTCGAAACCGCCATGAGTGTCGCGACTACACCTGCCGTAAACGAACGATACTTCTTCATAATGATTCCTCCTTATTGTTTTTTCATGGGTGGGTTCTGGCTCTCTACTTTCAAGACGCAGATGGCAGGGGCTTTCTTACACGTTTTTGCAGGTTTTCTTTATTTTTCTGTTTTCACCAAGGAAACGCTCTCAGCTATGTGCAAAATGTCATCAGCACCAAGAGCTGCACTAACGGCAAACAATATGTTTTCATTCGGGTCAATCCACGTAATAGTGCTATCTGATTGTTCCGAATCTTTTGTAAGGTACAACTGTCCTTCCAATCCATTTACAGTAACGGGGATGATATCTGCGTTTTCTATTTCAAAATTACTGCTTGCTCCCTGTTGCATATAGATATATTGCAGATAAATCCACGGAGCATTTTCATCATTTACCTTCTGATATATAATACTTACATAAGAAGGCCACTCCACACGTTCGGTCTCAGCATATCCTTCTGGCAAATCTGTAACCTCATATTGTGGCATTTCTCCAGTGATTTGTTCTCCCGAATACCTGTAAACAATGTGTGTCTCATACCATTCCGTAACCCAGCGTACCACTGCGGCCCGGACCGTGGGGCTGACCGCCATCAGGCTCCCCAGACTCAGCGAGAACACCAGCAGGATCACAGCGGCCTTTTGCGCCACATTCTTCCACAGGGGCCGTGCCCGCCTGCGTTCCCATTTCAGCGGGTCCTTCACCATCGCCGCCATCTGCCGCTGATACCGGGGCGTCGGTTCAAAGGCCAATTCGCCGCTGGCCGCGCTTTCCGCGTCAAGTTTTAAGGAATCCAACAGAACTCGCCGCATCAAGGTATCCAATTCCTGATCTGTCATGCGTAAAACGCCTCCTTTTCCGCGATTTCCCGAAGCAGTGCGCGTCCGCGGAAGATCCGGGTGTTGACCGCCGACTCTGACAGCGCGAGGTGTCGGGCGATTTCTTTTCCGGTGTACCCCAACAGCAGCCGCATTTCCAGCACCGCCCGGTAGGTCTCCGGCAGTCTGGAAAAGAGCTGCACCAGTTCCAGATAGTCCGTCACGCTTTCCGCGTCAGCCGCAAAGCTGTCCCAATTCTCCAACTGCACCGTCCGTTGATTTTTCCGCAGGATCGTGACTGCTTCGTTCTTCACAATACAGACGATCCAGAAGGGCAATTTCTCGCAGGGAATTTCATCAATTTTTTCAAAATGCCGGATGATCTGCATAAATGCGTTCTGCACGGCGTCCTCGGCGTCATGCTGGTTCTTCAAAATGCGGAGCGCCGTCTGCTCCATCTGCGGGTGATACTGCTCGTAAATGTCCGTGAATTTCTGCTTGTCTGCTTCGCTTTCCAATGCGGCTAAAAGGATCGCCAGCATCAGCTCCACCACCTTTTTTATGTAGCGTTTTTGGGTTTCTGCTATATAGACGCACGAGCCGCGCCATTTCTTACACGATTTTCAAAAAAATTAAAAAAATTTTTGAGCGGCTTCCGGTGACCATCAGTATAGCATGAGACCTCCAGAATCGCCACACTTCCATGCCGCAATATGGGATAACAATGTGACCACTGGAAAAGTTTAATGAAAGTGTGCTATCAGCTATAAGCGGTTTCTCTCTACATACCGAAACAAACGATTGTTTTGTGCCGTAGGCTGTGCAGCCTTTGAATTTTTGCACGAAATATGAAAACCTGCCGTCCAAAATCATTTGAACGGCAGGTTTTTCATTTTATCAACAGCAGATCAGTTCATTTAACACAATTTCCTCCACCGCACTGCGGATGCAGTTCACCGCCCCGACCCATGCCACTTGATCCTCGGCCTTTAGCTGTTCCGTAATGCCTTGCGCCTGAGCCATCTGCTCGATTAGCAACCGTAACATTTGGTTTGCTTCACGGTCGATTTCGTTGAGGTGATGTGTTAGTTGCCCGGAAGTTTTCAAGGTGGTATAAGTTCCTCTGCGATGCTCCTTCAGATACTTGAGCCGCATCCGGCCAAAGCGTCCGTAAGTCGGTCCTTCCCAGGATACCAACAGATCCGGCAGGCAGTACTCTCCATACTTACTGTATGTAATTTCCATTATGTAATCGTCCTTTCGTGAGCCTGAATTTGACCCTTATTTTGACCCTTTAGCGGGTCATCCTCTATAAAACAACTGGACTGACTGGTACCAAATTTTATGATTTTAGAACTAAATATTACATATTTCGATCAAATAAGTTATAAAAAACGAATCCTGTCCTCTTCAAATCCCTCCTTCCGCGCCAAATGAAAAACCGTTGGAATTGCTTGCAATGCTTGCAATTTCAACGGTTTTTTGCTGTTTTTAACTGTCCGTTAGAACCAGATAAAACCGGTTATAAGGGGATGCGTGAACACAGTCCCGAACACAGTCGGCTTTACTCCCCCGCCTTCACGATGCCGTGGTAGTAGGCCGCCAGCTTCGCCTTGGGGCCAGGTCCGTCCTTGTCAAAGAGGA
>OLWA01002724.1_pt1 | contig 15003 bp, 7 predicted proteins | sample 1673251 | NCBI WGS metagenome assembly OLWA01 (sample SAMEA3178937, study PRJEB25190) | human gut metagenome | biome: human gut; feature: human-associated habitat; material: faeces | place: Austria | collected 2013
GGACAAACTGCGGAAACAAATCCGACAACCGATAAAGTCCAAGTAAACGCACATGGTATTCTTTTCCATCCCGATTTACTGCGTGGAACGTCACTCGGAAAGAATATAAAGAAATATACGTTCTTTTCTTACGAGGTAAACGAGGCGTTGCATCTCTCGGAAGAAGAAAGATCTATCGTGATGGATTGCCTGAAGATCATCCGTATGGAACTGGAACATGGCGTGGATAAACATAGTAAAACCTTACTTGTAAACCATATCGAACTGCTGCTTAATTATTGTATGCGTTTTTATGAAAGGCAGTTCATCACCCGAGGCAAGACAAACCGGGATGTGCTGACACGTTTCGAAAACCTGTTGGATGAGTATTTCGAAAGTACACTCGCCGAACAGGACGGATTGCCTACGGTGAAATACTTTGCCGACAAGCTTTGCCTCTCATCGAACTATTTCGGTGACATGTTCAAGAAGGAAACCGGCAAATCACCGCAGGAATACATCCAAGAGAAAGTAATCGAGCTAGCCAAAGAACGTATCTCCGGCACGGCGGACACAGTCAGCCAAATCGCATATTCCCTCGGTTTCCAATATCCGCAGCACTTCTGTCGGCTATTCAAGAAACGGGTAGGGTACACGCCAAGTGAATACCGTGCGCAGATCGGTCTATCAACGAATCTATAGAAGGCGTTCAAGAAGATGTTAGATATTAAGACTGTATATGAATGTAACCGGTGCTTGGGATGCAAGACGCTGCACCCACAAGTAAGCCTCATCAATCTAGAGAGCCCGAACCTAGAGCAAGAGGCCGTAAAGTTCGAGTTCTACGCGATCCTCTTGATAGAAGACTGCCCGGACGGTTGCTATTGTTGCGGACGTAAGTATTACGATTATTCCAACGCTACGATGGTGTTTCTTACACCCGGTGAGATTTTCCGCATGAGCGAGAATAATACGCTACCCAACAAAGGGTACCTTTTAGCGTTCCATCCCGACCTATTGTTCCACACGTCATTGGACAACCCTATTAAGAACTATACCTTCTTCGCTTATCACAAAGAAGAGGCTCTGCATCTCTCTCAACGTGAGACAGCCAAAGTTACGTGTTGTCTGGAAAACATCGAGGACGAGCTTCACCATGCCATCGATACGCACAGTGGTACCATTCTATCCCGCCACATTGAATTATTATTGGATTATTGTACACGCTATTATGAGCGACAGTTCATTACCCGGGAAAATAAGAACAAGGCTATCTTGGAGAAATTGGAAAGGCTCCTCGACGAGTATATCATTTCCGGTAAATTAGAGAACGGCCAGCTACCCACCGCCGAATATTGTACGGCAGAACTGGACCTTTCTGTCGCTTACTTCAACGACCTGTTAAGATTCGAGACCGGCAAAACACTGGAGGAATATTTTCAGTTCAAACGATTGAGCGTGGCTAAGACAATGCTACTGAAAAACGGTAATACTCCCGCTTTGGTAGCACGACAATTAGGTTATCCGAACGTACAGTATTTCAGCCTTATATTTAAGAAGATCACAGGCATCGCTCCCTGTGAATATCCATATGCGCAAAACTAAGAAACGGAAGGAATGACCTCCTTCCGTTTCTTAGAATGACATTATTTTCCTAGCTTCTTTTCCAGCATCTTCATAAAATATCCCCCGACAACCGAACGGGCTTGAAAACCTCGTTGCGTACCATCGGAAGTAAAATGCCAATCGCTTAGAGGAACACGTGAAGTCGTCTCGTTGGCGTAGTTCCAGACCGGAACCATCAGCGCATTGAAATCCTCCATCGATCCGGTCAAACAAGCGGACCATAAAATCCAGTCGGACTTCGTATAATCCTCCCGGTTATCCAACGGCAAACCATATTTATTTTGTTTTGTCTTGTAATAAGCCATTTCCGTAGCGGCAACCTCTTTTGGGAAGATATTCAAGCCCAGCAAGCGATCCCAGACCAGATTATATTTTTGGCTCCAAGTGTTCTTACGGTCAAAAGCCAGACGGTAATGGTCGCCCTCATTTGCCATTTTCTCCCATTTCACCGCCATTTTCTTGGCTATTGCTGCATATTTTTCGGCTACATCACTCATTCCAAGCATACGAGCCATCTCGCTGTACCCAGCTACTCCCATGATAGCTTTTACAGAAAGATTGGCATTGTGGGCCCAATGGCCTGCAAAATCATCTGTACAAAGTTGGTTCTCTGGGTCCTGTCCAGACTAAACTGTCATTCATCAATCATTTGAAATACAGGTAATTATCTTTAGTCTGTATTGTCTTTGTGTTGTTATGGCTATTAAATGAAGTACAAAATTCTAACTTATGAGCAGACTTTTAATAAATAAAAAGTTAATGGATAAATGTAGTGGTAGTCTAAGATGAGAAATGGACTAATCTGAAAAAATGAATATTTTTCCTCTCTCTTTTTTCATTTATCCATGTAATTTCTTTTATGACATAAAAACTAGCAACATTTTAAGATATTAAAAATCAAATAGATTGAATAATTGCTCTTGTTGAATGAATTCGACGTAAATAAAGCTTCCTGGAATGATTTATCTATCTTTTTATACTATTTTGCAGAGAAATGTTATTGTGTGATAGCTTAAGGTTATAAGGAAAGTAGATGTTAGAACCCCATTCAGGAGTCCATAGTGTGGTTTATTTTAAACCAATAAGTAGTTTCTTTTAAAGGTAGGCGATGTTCCTTTTAAACCAACGACTTGTTTCATTATATCAAAACATCTTTTCGATAGTAGGAAAAAGTACATATTTATAAAGAATTATGCTATATATATTCAATAAAAAGAATATATATGATGTAAATGTGACTTTCTTTTTTCTATTTAGCAACTCAATAGAATCTTAATTCTTCTGCGTATATGAAAAATAGAACATAATTTGAAATAACTAAGATGAAATATTTCAATCTTTACCTGGCAAGTTTAGCTCGAAGTTCTTTTAGTCTTTTTGCAGCCTGTAGATTATCCACCTTTATATATCTCATGAATGCAGATGGACTCTTATGCCCGGATATGCGCATAAGTTCTCCGGCAGGAAAGCCGGATAAATACATATTTGTGCAAAACGATCGTCGGCAAGTATGAGAAGAGATCATCTCCCATTTTTCATAGACTCTCTTTTCCCGTTCTTTCCCTTTTTTGCGAACAACTTCGATTTTCTGTTTTAGTTTTGCTCTTCGCCCTAATTCTTTAACCCTTTCGTTGAATATATATCTAGGAATTTTAGGTAAATCATAGTTGTACTTCTTGAGTATTTCCGGTACATAATCGATCATAGGGATTATGACAGCTTTATGCACTTTTCTCTGTTTGAGATTTATAATTTCATTATCTAAGTCAATATGTTCGGGACTTAATGTTGAGAGATCACTATATCGTAGTCCTGTAAAACACCCAGTAATAAAAACATCTCTAATCTCTTCCAATTGCTTATCATCTGACAAGTCTAACTCGTGTATTGTTGAAAGTTCCTTTTCACTTAAATAAATAGCATCAGTTTCTTCTTCTACGACCTTAAAATGCTTCAAGTCAATTGGAGGAATAACTCCTTTATCTATTTGATAATTAACAAATCCCTTTAACAAACGTATAATTTTTCCTGCAGAATTAGTGAGCAAGCCAACACTCCCATCGGGCTTTATAACCTTATAAAATAAATAGTCCATGAATTCATTGTAAAATATAAGATTCAGGTTATGAAAAGTAATTGGCTGCGATGAATGTTCTTTGAAAGCGATCAGATGTTTACGAAGTGTTCGGTAGTCTTTTATTTGGTCTGCAGAAACAACAAGAGCTTTTTCTGTAATATATCTTTCTAATGCGTCAAATATATCTACCCGATTAGGACGTAATTCATATTCTCTATTTTTTTTTAATTCAAGTAAAACAAAATCTACGGTTGGACTTATTCCGTTTATCTTAGCATATGTAAGAATTTCTCCAAGCTTGGACGTTATTCTAATCAGGCAGGCATCAATTTCATCATAGTTTGGACAAGCGCGCTTAATCCATCTCTTTTTAGAATCCCAGTGTTCCGGTTTAATACTGTATCCAGTAGAGATGAGCGTACGCTTAGTCCGATTGTAGTTATATCGAACATAAAGGACAGTAGTCCCTTCTCGAGTGACGTACCTAGGTTTAATATATGGAGTATATTTTGCGATAGTAAAATCTGTATTGCTTTCGTATTGCAAAGTTACAAAAGCTATCCGAAATGAGCAATATCTCATCGTTAAAAGCTAGAACCTCCAAAAGCATAGTACTATCTAAAAAAGTGGATAAATATTGCTCAAAAAGGAAAAAAACTACTCAAATCACACTGTAGGAGAGTTATTTTGCACTTTAAAAACATTCGAAACATGAAAAAAGAATAGATTTTGTCCTTTCTTGAACACAGATTTTCCTAATATTTAGCATTAATTCCATTATTTTGTAGCGTTACAAATAAAATGCTATAGAAAAACAGATGGATTTGTATGATTCCTAGGTCCTACCTGAAACACACAATTCTATATAAACTTTTCTTCTAGCATTTATAAATATTCGACAGTACTGATTTTAATATATTATTTAGGTATAGCGATAAGAAAGGTAAGATTGCATTTAAGAGGTAATAGTAAGAAGGTAAAAAGAGAAATAAAAGAAAACGTAGGGTTTGTTTTTCTTTATAGGTAAACAAGATTGTAGATGGGTAACCTTAAAATTGTAGATTAATTAGAAAATATTTATGAAGAAACTACTAACAGTAATGGCCTTTTCGGTCGGTTTATTCGCAAATGCTCAAACCGGCAACTTTTTTAAACCAGTAAAAGAGGTAGCGCTACGTACTCCATCGGTACCTATCGTTGTTTCAGATCCTCACTTCTCTATCTGGTCTCCTTATGATAAATTAATGGAAGGAAGTACAGAACACTGGACTACAGCTAAGAAGCCATTAGTAGGGGCTTTACGCGTAGATGGTAAAGTGTATCGTTTCTTGGGTAAAGATCAAGTAGCTCTAATACCTATTGCTCCCATGACAAATGTGGAACGTTGGGAGGCTGCATATACTAATAGTCAACCAGCAAATGGATGGCAAGAATTCCAGTTTGATGATAGTAGTTGGAAAAAAGGTAAAGCAGCTTTCGGTAGCCGTGATATGCCACGTGTTCGCACAGAATGGAAAGGAGATAATACAGATATTTATATCCGACGTACATTTGAAATAAATGATTTGGATTTAACAGAGAATATTTTTCTTATTTATTCTCATGACGATGTATTCGAATTATATTTAAATGGAGAAAAACTGGTTGCTACAGATCTCGTATGGAAGAATAATGTAAACCTAAAACTTTCAGATGAAGCCAAGAAAAAACTTCGTAATGGCAAAAATGTGATTGCAGCGCATTGTCATAACACAACTGGAGGATCTTATGTGGATTTTGGTTTATATCGTGAAAAGAAAAATGCAGTAACATTTGAAAATGAGGCTGTACAGAAATCGGTAGATGTACTAGCCACTTCCAGTTACTATACATTCACCTGCGGACCTGTCGAATTAGATGTTGTATTTACAGCGCCTCAATTGATAGATGACTTGGATTTGTTGTCAACTCCGATTAACTACATCTCCTATCGCGTGCGTCCTCTTGATAAAAAAGAGCATGATGTACAATTCTATATAGAAACGACTCCGGTATTAGCAGTGAATGAGACTACTCAGCCTACTATTGCACGTACATTATCGAAAAATGGTATTAGTTATGTAGAAGCTGGCACCATCAACCAGCCGATATGTGATCGTAAAGGTGATTTGATTTGTGCTGACTGGGGATATGTATATCTTGGTAGTGTAAATGGAGCAGGAAAATCTATAAGTTTGGGTGACTATAGCGGAATGAAGGAAGCTTTTGTTAAAAATGGAACTTTAGCTTCAAGTAAGACCAAATGGATTACTCGTCGGGAAGAAAATACTCCTGCAATGGCTTATGTACATAATTTTGGAACTGTTACCAAAGATGGTAAAGATGGTTTCTTGATGATCGGTTATGATGACATTTATTCCATTGAATATATGTATGAGAAACGTATGGGATATTGGAAGCATGATGGTAAAGTAACGATTTTTGATGCTTTCGAAAAACTAAGAGATAACTATCAATCCATCATGGAGCGTTGTCGTGCACTTGATGAGCTTATTTATAGCGATGCAGAAAAAGCAGGTGGTAAAAAATATGCAGAAATCTGTTCTGCAGCCTATCGTCAAGTTATTTCTGCTCACAAACTATTTACAGACAAAGAAGGCAATCTGATGTGGTTCTCTAAAGAGAATAACAGTAATGGTTGTATCAATACAGTCGACCTGACCTATCCGTCTGCTCCCCTGTTTTTGGTCTATAATCCTGATTTACAAAAGGCAATGATGACTAGTATCTTTGAATATAGTGCTAGCGGTCGCTGGGATAAACCTTTCGCAGCACATGACCTTGGCACTTATCCAATAGCTAATGGACAAGTTTATGGTGGTGACATGCCGATTGAAGAAAGTGGTAATATGGTGATTCTAACTGCAGCTATTTCGAAAATTGAAGGTAATGCAGATTATGCTAAGAAATATTGGGACATTCTAACGACATGGACCAATTATTTAGTAGAGTATGGACAGGACCCGGAAAACCAACTTTGCACGGATGACTTCGCCGGACATTGGGCTCATAATGCCAATCTTTCCGTGAAAGCGATCATGGGAGTGGCCGGATACAGCGAGATGGCTCGGATGCTCGGATTGAATGATGTAGCAGACAAATATGCGGCTATAGCCAAGAAAATGGCGGTGAAATGGGAAGAAATGGCGAATGAGGGAGATCATTACCGTCTGGCTTTTGACCGTAAAGATACCTGGAGTCAAAAATATAACATGGTTTGGGATAAGTTGTGGAACCTGAATTTATTTCCTAATAATGTAATTGGAAAAGAGCTCAATTATTATCTGACAAAACAGAATCCTTATGGACTTCCTCTGGACTCTCGTAAAGAATACACAAAATCCGACTGGATCATGTGGACGGCAGCTATGTCATCAGATAAGGAAACCTTCCAGAAATTCTCTGATCCTGTCTATAAATATATCAATGAAACAGTATCTCGTGTACCTATCAGTGACTGGCACCATACAGACAGCGGTAAATGGGTAGGATTCAGAGCACGTTCAGTAATCGGAGGATACTGGATGAAAGTATTAATGGATAAAGTTCAGAATAATCAATAATTTAAATCTAGTGTATTATGAAATGTAAAACTATGAGACATGGGATCATTGGATTTCAAAGGATGACTCTATTATTGCTCTTTACGATTTGCTTCAGTAGCTGTAAAGATGATAAAGATGTGTCTGCGGAACCTTATGATCCCAGCCAACCGGTGACTGTGACGGATTTTGCTCCCAAAGCAGGAGGAGCAAACACTCGGATGATTATTTACGGTAGTAATTTCGGTACTGATTCCTCTATTGTCTTTGTGAAAATAGGCGGGAAAGAAGCAAAAGTAATTAATGTGAAAGGTAATAGTTTGTACTGTATCACCCCGCAACAATGTTACGAAGGAACTATTGAAGTAAAAGTCGGTGAACAAGATGTTATAGTATCATCAAAATATAAATATGTACCACAAAAGGTCGTATCAACTTTATGTGGATATGTAGATGAGAAGGGTAATGGAGAAATTATAAAGGAAGGTCCTTTTAGTGACTGTGGTAAAATAGATTTTCCTGCATGGTTTGAATTTGACCCGAAAAATCACGATATCCTGTATTTAACTCAGGATGCAGAAAATAATGGTAATGGTAAGCCGATGCGTATATTGGATTTGAAGAATGAAAGAATATACACTGGAATAACCGGTAGTTCGGAAGGAGCCGACCGCTTGCGTAGCATGTCATGGACTTTAAGTAAAGATACTATGATTATAGCATGCTCAAAAGGAGCTGATAATGCTGCAAGTAATATAATGTTAATCCGTAACCAAGACAATGATATGGTTGATGTTACAGATTTCCAGAATCCTGTAGTAAAACGTCTGACCACAAGTAGAGGGTGTCAGAACTCAATGATACACCCGGAAAATGGTGAATTATACTATAACTTCTTTGGTTCAGGGGCTGTGCTCAGATATGATTTTTACCAATGGGGAGCAGATGATAATAAAGCTCATGCAGAAGAACTGTTTACGATTCAGGATGCCAACTGGGAATTCAACTTTATCGTTCATCCATCTGGTGATTATGTTTATATGATGGTACAGAATCAGCACTATATTCTCCGTTCAAATTATGACAGAGTTAACAAGCGGCTTACAACTCCGTATATCGTTTGTGGACAACCCGGACAAGCGGATTATAAAGATTTGGCAGGAACAAAAGCACGCTTGAATAAACCCGGACAGGGAGTCTTCGTATTTAACAAAGAGTATAAGGATGCAAATAAAGAGGATTGTTATGACTTCTATTTTACGGATCGTAATAATCATTGTATACGCAAATTGACTCCGGATGGAGTAGTTTCTACTTTTGCCGGAAGAGGAAGTACAGGAATGAATGTACATGCTAATGGATATGTGGACGGCCATTTGCGTGACGAAGCACGTTTTGATTATCCTTATGCTTTAGCTTATGACGAGGATACGGAAACTTTTTATGTGGGTGATGTAAATAATCACCGTATCCGAAAGATAGCATTAGAAAAGATTCCTGAAGTGGCAGAAGAACATCCGGAAGAGGATCAACCGGAAGAGGGAGAACAATAACCGAATAAAAGAAAAAACACATGAAAATAAAGAATTTTATCACCATTTGCCTGTTACTGGTTTCTGTTAGCACTTTTGCGCAGAAAAAAATTGAAGTAACAGGAGTAGTGACGGATATCAATAAAGAGCCGCTGGTCGGTGTCAATGTAACAGTTAAAGATCAGGCTGGATTAGGAGCCATTACGGATATTAACGGACGCTATAAAATTAGTATTGAAGAGTTTTCAAGACTAGTATTCTCATATATAGGTTTTGATAAACAGGAAGTATTGGTGAAAAGGCAGCAGGTAGTCGATGTAATTATGAGGGAATCTGAAGCAAGTGAGCTTGATGAAGTCGTTATTACAGGAACCGGTGCACAAAAGAAGTTAACTGTGACTGGAGCGGTGACTACCGTTAATGTAAATGATCTGAAAGCAAATCCGACAGCAAATCTTTCAAATGCTTTGGCTGGTAATGTGGCAGGTGTTCTAGCTATGCAGACATCCGGCCAACCTGGAAAAAACACCTCGGAATTCTGGATTCGTGGTATTTCTACTTTCGGAGCTGATAACTCGGCTTTAGTGTTAGTAGATGGATTTGAGCGTAGTCTCGATGAAATTAATATTGAGGATGTTGAATCGTTTACTGTTTTAAAGGATGCTTCTACTACAGCAATTTACGGTCCTCGTGGTGCTAATGGTGTAGTATTGATTACAACAAAACATGGTAAAGCTGGTAAAATCAATATCAGCGCTAAAGTGGAAACATCTTATAACACACGGACTATCACACCGGAATTTGTGGATGGATACACTCATGCTAGACTGATGAATGAAGCACGTATTACTCGTAATCAAGAACCAATCTATCAAAATGATGAATTGGAAATTCTGCGTTTAGGACTTGATCCGGATTTATATCCGAATGTAGACTGGAAAGATGTATTATTGAAAGATGGAGCAATGACTTATCGTGCTAATGTGAATATGAACGGTGGTGGTAGTACAGCACGTTATTTTGTTTCGCTTAGCTATATTAGTGAAGAAGGTATGTATAAGACAGATGAAGCAGTTCGTAAAGATTATAATACCAATCCCGGTAGTCAACGATGGAATTATCGTTTGAATACCGATATTGACATTACAAAAACGACTCTTGTGAAAGTCGGTGTTTCCGGTTCTTTAAAGAAACGTAATGCCCCTGGACAAGGTGGAAATGTGTGGGCATCATTAATAAATCAAAGCCCGATTAGTATTCCAGTAATGTATTCCAATGGTTATGTACCAGCGTTTGGAAAAGAAGATGATCGTTCTAATCCATGGGTATTGGCAACACAAACTGGATATTTTGAAATCTGGGAGAATAAGGTACAAACCAATATTTCTTTGGAACAGAAACTGGACTTTATTACTAAAGGATTACGTTTTGAAGGACGTTTTGGTTTCGATACCAATAATACGAATGAAATTAGTCGCAAGAAGATGCCTCAAACATGGCGTGCAGAGCGTTTCCGAAATACTAATGGAGAAATTACTTTTAAAGAACAGCGAGCAGAAGAAAAAATGACTCAAAGTTCTACTTCAACAGGTAACCGGACTGAATTCTTAGAAGCAATTTTACACTACAATCGTGCATTCAAAGCGCATCACGTAGGTGGTACTTTAAAATATAGTCAGGATGCTTATCGGACCACAGTAGATATTGGTACAGATATAAAGAATGGCATTGCCAAACGTCATATGGGCTTGGCAGGACGTGCTAGCTATAACTGGAATTATCGTTACTTCGTAGATTTTAACTTCGGTTATAACGGATCAGAAAACTTTGCCGATGGACATCGATTCGGATTCTTCCCCGCTTTTTCTCTGGCTTGGAACATTGCAGAAGAGAAATTCATTAAGAAACATCTGGAATGGATGAATATGTTCAAGCTGCGTTACTCTTATGGTAAAGTAGGTAATGATAAATTGGGTGAACGTTTTCCTTATCTATATACAATTGCTAAGTCATATAAAGAAAATGATAAGGACGTAACCTTTCCTGGTTGGAATTGGGGTGATTATGGTTATGGCAATTCTTATGATGGTATGGCATATACTCAATTAGCTTCTGAAAACGTTACTTGGGAAATTGCAACAAAGCACGATATAGGTGTAGACCTTTCTTTGTTTAATGATAAGTTTACAGCCACTGTAGACTATTTCCACGAACAACGCGATGGTATTTATATGGAACGTAAATATCTACCTGGCATAGTAGGAATTGTGAGAAGTAATCCTAAAGCAAATGTGGGTAGCGTACGTTCTCAAGGCTTTGATGGTCACTTTGCCTACAAACAAAAAATCAATAAGGTGAACCTCACGGTTCGTGGTAATTTTACTTATAGTAAGAATGAGATATTAGAGAAGGATGAAGAAAATACAGTTTATCCTTATCAAACAGAAGCGGGTTATCGTGTAAACCAAGCTAAAGGTTTGATTGCATTAGGCCTTTTTAAAGATTATGACGATATTCGTAACAGTCCTCAACAGACAGCATGGGGAAAAGTACAACCGGGTGATATTAAATATAAAGATGTTAATGGAGATGGTGTAATCAATGATGGTGACAAAGTAGCTATCGGTGCGACTACCAAACCGAATCTGATTTACGGATTTGGTATCTCTGCACAATGGAAAGGATTTGACTTCAATGTCCATTTTCAAGGAGCAGGAAAGTCTTCATTCTTCATAAATGGATCTACGGTATTTGCCTTCAAGGATAGTCAGTGGGGAAATGTTTTGGGAAATTTAGTGGCTAATCGTTGGGTCGATGCAGACACAGCAGCTAAGCTTGGAATTCCTGCTAATGAGGACCCGAATGCTTCTTATCCACGACTTAGCTATGGTGGAAATGATAATAATCAACAAAAGTCCACTTTCTGGCTAAAAAATGGTTCATATTTACGTTTGAAGACTTTAGAAGTAGGATATACATTGCCTAAATCAATTGTAAATAAGATTAAGTTCAATAATATACGTGTATTCTTTATTGGTACCAACTTATTGACATTCGCTAAATTTAAAGAATGGGATCCGGAATTAGGAAGTTCCACAGGGGCGGAATACCCACTGTCTAGGGTAATGACTTTAGGATTGACTGTTAATATCTAATCAATATGTGTGAAATGAAAAAGATATATAAGTTTTGTATAGGTGCCCTGTTAGGGACAATCACCGTTTCGTGTGTAGACCAGCTGGATTCAGATAAAAATTTTAAAGACCGTATGACACTGGAAGATGTATTTACTAATGAAAAATACTCGGAAGAATGGTTAGCTCATGCTTATTCCTATCTTAAAGGAGAGAATATGGATGTTGGAACCAAAGATAATATACTGTGGTGTTTTGCCGATGATATTTATTTTGGTGACCGTGATATTTATAACACCTTTAAAACAGGGACTTATAGTGAAGGAGACCGACAATCATGGGGAGCCAGTTATAAAGGCATTCGCCAGGCATCCATTTTCATTCAAAATATCGACATGAATATGGAGTTTACAGAAGCTGAAAGAGCTGACCTGAAAGCACAAGCTCGTTTTGTACGTGCTTACTATTATTGGTTATTGCTCCGCAAATATGGTCCTGTTCCTTTATTGCCGGAGGAAGGGCTCGATTATACAGCCAGCTATGATGATTTGGCTTGCCAACGTAATTCCTATGATGAATGTGTAGAATATATCGAATCTGAAATGCGCTTGGCAGCCAAAGACTTACCTTTGGACCGGGGAGCGAATCATACCTCCCGTCCTACTAGAGGAGCCGCATTAGCTGCACGCGCAAAAGTTCTATTATACGCAGCAAGCCCTATTAATAACCCTCGTCCTGAAGATACCGAAAGATTTACAGATTTGGTAGATCATGACGGAAGATGTTTGTTAGCACAGGAATATAATGAATACAAATGGGCTAGAGCCGCTGCAGCAGCAAGAGACGTTATGGAACTCCCGGGAATCAATTATGGACACCGTTATGTGTTACACACTGTGAAGAAAAGAGATGAAGCCGCTGCTGGTTATCCGAAGACACTTCCTCCTTATTCTGATAAGGATTTTGAGAATGCAGATTGGCCAAATGGATATCGTGATATCGATCCCTTCGAATCCTATCGACAAGTTTTTAATGGAGCTCTGTCTATGTTTGATAATCCTGAACTTATTTTCAGTCGTGGACAAAATCAAGGTGACCGTAATCTTGCAGATATGGTATTACATCAATTGCCTACCAGTGCCAATGGCTGGAATACACATGGTATGACACAAAAGATGTGTGATGCTTACTATATGTATAATGGTTCTGAGTTTGACAGACAGACCTTTTTGGACACTTGCCAGGTTGAGAACCGTTTTGTAACTGAAAAGGAAGGGAATGCGGGGACGTACCCTTATTTAAGGAAAGGAGTATGGAAAGAGTACGCATGGCGTGAACCACGTTTCTATGCCTCGGTTGCTTTTAATGGTTGTGTATGGCCTCTATTGAATAATTCGACGCTTAAAGATCCTAAACCAGTAGAGCAACAAGTATTTTATTACCGTGGTAATGGTAATGGATATACCAACTCTAATTTTTGGCTTCGCACTGGTATTGGAATCATGAAATTTGTTCATCCGGACGATACTTCTGAGGCAAAAGGTAATAAGGACTATGTCAAACTAAAAACGGAACCTGCTATTCGTTTTGCTGAGATCTTATTGATTTACGCTGAAGCCTTGAATGAGTTGGAAGATGGAGCTTCATACGATATTCCATCTTGGGATGGTTCCATCAGTTATCCTGTCGAACGTGATATTAATGAAATGAAAAAAGGCATTCGTCCTGTGCGTTGCCGTGCAGGGGTTCCCGATTATACATTGCCAGAGTATCAAGACCGGAATGTATTCCGTAAGAAATTGAAGCATGAGCGACAGATAGAGCTCATGGGAGAAGGACATCGTTATTTTGATCTCCGTAGATGGAAGGATGCTCCGGTTGAAGAGTCAATGGAAATATATGGCTGTGATGCTCTTATGACTGAAGAAAATAGAGCAGCGTTTCATTCGCCAATTGTAGTCAATGAACTTCCAACTGCTTTTTCTCGCAAATTATATTTCTGGCCTATCAGTCATGAGGAGTTGAAACGCAATAAGCTGTTGACACAAAATCCGGGTTGGACATACAATGATTAATTTTAAAATGATATAAGTATGAAAATTATATATAATTGTTGGTTTGCACTATGTATGTTGCTCTTGATCACTTCTTGTAATGATGAGTGGAAAGATGAGCAGTATCGGCAATATATTTCTTTTAAAGCACCTATAAACGATAAAGATAATGGGGTAACTCCAATATATGTGAGATACAACCCTGATGGAAAAGTACGCTATCAGTTACCGGTTATAGTTAGTGGGTCAACTACGAACGAACAAGATATAGATGTCCATGTAGCACTATACGAGGATACCTTGGAAATATTAAATAGGGAACGTTTCAGCGGGCGTACAGATTTATGGTATACGCTATTGGAGAAGGATAAATATGAATTCCCGGAAACAGTTCATATTCCGGCAGGGACATGTGTGGAACAGCTAAATATTGATTTTGATTTGAGAGGGATCAATATGACAGATAAATGGGTGTTGCCTCTAACTATCGTTGATGATGCTTCTTATAATTATCAAGGTCATCCACGTAAAAACTATGCAAAAGCATTATTGCGTGTAATTCCTTTTAACGATTATTCCGGTTCATATAGTACAAGTACAATGGAAGTGTATATTCGAAATGCAAATGGAAGTACTGATAATAAACCGATGGTAACCAATAATCGTACAGCATATGTGGTAGATAATAATACTATTTTCTTTTATGCCGGTTTAATGAGCGAAGATTTATCAAGAGATGAACGGGAACTTTATAAAATATATATACGCTTCAATGAAGACAAATCATTGAGTATGTGGGCAGATAACGAAGAAAAGATTGGATTTAAACTATACGGTACCCCTGCATATAGTGTAACGGAGACCATGGATGCTACACGCCCTTATTTGAAACATCGCTATGTTTCATTTACTATTGAATATGATTTTAAGGATGTGACTTCTCGAAATCAAGAAGTCCTTTATAAAGTTAAAGGAACAATGCTACTTGAACGAAATCTCAATACTCAGATTCCAGACGAA